>MDSV01218728.1_pt1 | contig 62373 bp, 54 predicted proteins | sample 810851 | NCBI WGS metagenome assembly MDSV01 (sample SAMN05326640, study PRJNA326480) | marine metagenome | isolation source: seawater | place: Atlantic Ocean: North East | collected 2012
CAAATTAGCTCTTACGCAATATCAACTTCCAATCGATCCAGATGAAGTTGACTGTTTTGATGAGTTCCATGAAAGATTCGGCAAGTATATTAAGGCCGCACAAGGAGAAGCGTCTGCATAGTAGACGTTGTAGTGGGGGCAATTATTTGGTTGCCCCCACTATTTTATGGTTGACAGATACTCCAAAAGACCGTATAATAAATATATAATAAGAAATTGAGGAATGGCACAGATGACTACAGTTACTTTAGAAAACCCAAAAACAGAAGAAGTTAAACTTACTCCAGAAGAGTTGAAAGACCTTCGAGCTGATGTTTTGGATAAAATTATTGTAGCACGAGTTGGACTACTTTTACGTCACCCATTTTTTGGTAATATGGCTACAAGGCTTATTATTAAAGAGTGTGATGACTGGTGTGGTACAGCCGCAACTGATGGTAGACACTTATTTTATAACTCAATTTTCTTTTCTAAAATGACTAATAAGGAAATTGAGTTCGTTATTGCTCATGAGATTCTTCATTGCGTTTTTGATCATATGACAAGACGTGAAGATAGAGACCCCCAGGTTCATAATATTGCATCAGATTATATTGTTAATAATACGTTGGTGCGTGATTCAATTGGAACGAAGCCAAAAGATATTCCAATTTTCCAAGATTTTAAATATGAAGGTTGGACTTCTGAAGCAGTTTACGAAGAAATTTACAAGAAATATGATGAGGAAGAGCTTAAACAATTAGGCGAATTGCTTGACGATCATGTTGATTGGGATAAGGACAACGACACTAGCCCATCTAATTCTAAAGATAAAAAGGGCAATAGTAAGAAGAAAGGTCCTCCAAAATATTCTAAAGATGAACTTCGTAAGATCCGTGATGAAGTTAAAGAAAGTATGTTAGGTGCGGCACAGGCCGCAGGTGCTGGTAATGTTCCAGGTGAAGTTGATAGGTTTATTAAAGAGCTTACTGAACCTAAAATGAACTGGCGTGATTTGTTACGTCAACAAATCCAAAGCACTATTAAAAATGATTATTCTTGGCAACGTCCTTCACGTAAGGGTTGGCACACAGGAGCAGTTCTTCCTGGTATGACTTTTGATACAACTATTGATATTTGTATTGGAATTGATATGAGTGGTTCAATTGGAAACGAACAAGCTAATGTGTTTCTAAGCGAAGTACAAGGCATTATGCAAGAGTATCAAGACTACAGAATTAAACTATGGTGCTTTGATACTAAAGTATATGGTGAAGAAGACTTTACTGCTGATAATGGTAGCGAACTATCAGAATACCAACTTACAGGTGGCGGTGGTACAGACTTTATGGCGAATTGGAGATATATGGAAGACGAAGGTATTAATCCAAAACGTTTCATAATGTTTACCGATGGTTATCCTTGGGATAGCTGGGGTGATGAAAACTACTGTGAAACAGTATTCATCATTCATGGTCATCATGATAAGAACTTAAAGGCGCCGTTCGGTGTAACGGCACATTACGAAGCATGAAGGCCTGGAGTTTTAAATTGAGATTTTGTTATCCATCCAAACTAAAGACTATTAAATCTTTCGTTTATAGTGACACAGGAACGGATATAGAAGAACGGTTTTACCCAAATGTGGTTAGTAATATTAAAGAAATAAAAGACCCATTAAAGAATATAGCATTTACTGGGTGGGGTAAGAAGAAAGAATCTAAATACATTTAAAGGAATGCAAACTATAATGTTACATAAGACAGGGCAACCAAATGCCCTAAATTACTTTGACATTAGGCAACTTAAAGTTGCTCCACCCCACTTTGAATACATTATCTTAAAACAAAATTACAACTTAGAAGATGCTATTACAAAATGGATAGTAAAGAACTTAAAAGGACGGTTCTTTATTGGTAAGAAAGTAGATTTGGACAAGGAAAACACGGTTGCTACTCTAGTTAACCTGGGTTTTGAGGATCCAAAAGAGCTTTCTTATTTCATGTTGGCGTGTCCACTTTTAAAGTACTAATAAATAATATACGTATATAATATACAATACATCTAAAGGAGAACATATATGTCAGATGGAAAACAGGCTATGGCACCAGAAGGAACGACGGCTACTCCGCCTCAGGCGGCTCCGACGGCTCCAACAATGCCACAAGCATCAACAGTACCTCCAGCAGGAGCACCAGCCGACGGGCAGGCACCAGCAGGTTCAACTGAACTAACAGTTCAGGACTTGGGCGTACTAAAAACTATTATCGAAGTTGCACAGACTCGTGGGGCATTTAAGCCAAACGAAATGGAAGCAGTCGGTAAAACGTATACAAAGTTAGATACATTTCTAGCTAGTATACAAAATCAACAAGTAGCGGCACAAGGTGATGCTCCGGCGGCACCTGCTAAAGCGGCTACAACAGGAGACAAATAATGGCAAACTTAAAGCATATCGGTCGATTTAAAAAGACTGGACGTAAATGTGCCGTTGTCTTTCGTACATTACCAGGTGATCATGAGAATTGTCTAGTAGTGCAAACAGAAAACTTACCTGATGACGATCATGATATCTTAATCAGATTGATTGAAAGCAACACAGGTCAAGTTGCTGACGAATTAGCCGACGCTATGCAACGTACACCACTAGGTGACGGTAGCATAATGTTAGCACGATTTCATGCAAGAGGTAACCTAGTTAAGGTTAGCACTTCTGAGATTGAGATGACACCAGACACAAGCACACTGGTTAGTCTAGATGAACTTAACAAAGAAATTGCACAACAAAAAGGTGTGCAAGTTAAGGATCTAGCAGTAGGCGGAACATCTGTAGACGAAGTTGGAAGTGTTACAGATATATCACCTAAACCAGCAGACGTACCTGCAGACGTAAAAGCGGCTAGTGAGGCTGATCCAATATCAGACGAAAAATTAGCTACAAAATACCGTGCAGATGCTGATGCACTTTTTAAAGAAGCTACAGAACTTCGCAAACAAGCCGAAGAACTGAGCCCTACTAAAAAGGGTGCGGCTAGTGGTAAGCAATAAAAAGCGGTTACCACAAAGTGTTATAGACAAATGGCCAGAAGTATTTGATCATATAGATATCAAGGCCATACCGCTCGAATACTTGCATTCTATTAGGGTAGAATTCTCTAATGGAAAGATCTGGGATGTTGCCGTTAAGGACGATCCTAAAGCTAAAAATCCTCGTTCCCAGCTGGAAAGAACACTCCAAGACCTCTTTGACGCATACGAAAAAAGTATCAAACACGTAGATTTTAGGGTTGATACAGATCGTGTGAAAAAAGATGTACAAAAGCGTACTAGAGGCTTCTTGAAGAAGAACAAATAAATATGTTTAACGGCATAAATACATATAAGATATCCAGGAGTTAAAAATAAATGGCTTTACGACTTAGAAGAGGTACAGACAGCGAACGAGCATTAATTACACCAGCAGATGGTGAGTTAATCTACACTACAGACACCAAAAGACTATATATTGGTGATGGTACTCAAGCTGGCGGTAACCCAGTCGATACTGCTGGTACACAATTTGGTTCCAACGTTGATCTAAATAACTTTGATTTAGTAGGAACAGGAAACATTAATACTACAGGTAATATTACTGTAACAGGTAGCATTACAGCAGACGGTAATCTTACACTTGGTGGCAACCTTACAATAGGTGATGCTTCAAGTGATACTGTTAGCATTCTTGCTAAAGTAGAAAGTCACGTTATTCCAGACGTTGACGGAGCAAGAAACCTTGGATCTTCCACTAACAAATTTAATCAAGTTTGGACTAATACAGTTCATGTAGCGGCTGATGTTAATGCCGCGGCTGTTAATGCCAATATTATTGCAGACGATTCAACTGTATTGCTTAATAAAGCAACTGGAGCCTTAAACGCATCAGGAACTTTTAAGGGCGATGTTAATGCAGTTGATAACTCATCTTTTTATAATGCAACATCAAAAGCAGTTGTTGCCGCTACAGGTACATTTAGCGGACAAGTAATTGCTAGTAGCGTTGTAGGAAGTGTTACAGGTGATGTTAAAGGTTCTGTATTTGCAGACGATTCATCAGTACTAGTAGACGGAATTAACGGAACACTCAGTAACGGAACACTTACATTTAGTGAAGGCTATCTTGATATAGCTTCAATACCAAGCATTGGTAAAAAGATGACTATTGGTAGAGACACTGATGTAGAAACGCAAGGACTTCTTTTTAAAGCAGGTTCGGCGGCTGGTAAAGTTATAGACATTAAAAGTTTAACTGATGGAGGTTCATCTTCAGGTATTGACTTTACTGTTTCAAGAGGTAACCTAGGAACTAAAACAACTGTACAAGCGGCTGACGACTTGGCAGGAATTAAAATTTATGCACACGATGGTACTAACGAAAATACAGTTTCAAGTTCAATTCTATTTACTGTAGACGATGGTGCAACAGTGGCAAACGGTGCAGTACCAGGTAAGGTAAACATTGTAGCAACAAAAGACAATGGTAGTGCTTGGAGTGGTATTTCAGTTAACGGTGACGGACAACTTTGTGTAGGTGGAACACTTGTAGCGGCATCAGGTGTAGCATTAGATGTTACAGGTAATACAACAATAACTGGTTATACAAAATTTGGTAGCTTAACTACAGTTGAAAGAGATGCATTAACACCAACAGCTGGTATGGTAATCTACAATACTACTGATAATAAATTCCAAGGACGCACTGGCGCGGCTTGGGTCGACTTACATTAATAATTAGCTATATAACGATCAGGTACAGTATCTAATAATGGTAATCCATTATTAATATGTGCATCACGTAAAATGATTTGATGTAAAAAGTTACTTGCAGGTTTCCCCGGAACAAAATAAGCATAAGGTCCACATTTTAATTGTTCCATATCAATAGTCCTAGCATCACACCATTGAATAATTCTATGAACAAGACCGTTAATCTTAACCATATAATGATATAAATTATCGTCCCCAGGTATTTTCTCCCAAGTCCATCCTTTTTTATCAGCAATACTTTTAATAAGTTTTACGTGATCACTTAAAAAGAATCTAGGTTCATCTGGAGTTCTACCTATATCTGAACCAGCTCTAATTCTATATTCTGTTCTTGGGTGATTTTTTAGACCCATAGCTTGTATTTCTTCCATTACATCAGCTACTTGGTCTATATGTTCTACTGTATAAAATATCTTCTCTACACACATACCTTCTTCGTTACAAATATCTATACCAGCTACTTGTTTGCCATGTACTACTTTACCTTGATAAGACTCATGGTTTAATCCTAGAACAGCCATTTTAAGGCCAGCGTCTACAAGTGATTTAACATAAGTTCTTTTGGAAAGTTTAACACCATTAGTCATAATACAAACATCGTTTCCTCTGTCTGTAATAGCTTTAATTAATTCAGGTAAGTCTTTACGTACTGTACATTCAGCACCTGTAAGGAATACAGTATCCATACTAGGTCGTGTTTGATCTGTTATCATTTTAAAGATGTGTTCAAAAGATTTATCTACTATCTTATTATCTGGTTGATGATAACAATGAGGGCATTCTAAATTACAACGATCAGTTACTTCAAATAAGATACAATTTTCATAGTTACTATCATGATCTTCGTCTACAGTATTCTTTCCAGTAGTAACTCTGTTGTATACTAAACTATTGTAAAATTCAACATCCTTTTCGATACATTCTTCCATATGACCGTGTTCTGGACACGTTTTAATAAGATAAACTCCGTCATCTCTAGTAATACGGTCAGCTGGTATGTGCCTGTAGCACGTATGACATAAACTTAATGTTTCGCGATCTTTCATTTGATAACCCTAATAGCTATATTTATCGGATTTTTTGACTAACTTAATCAAAGTAGCGGCTGGATCAAATTCCCACCAGCGTTCACCAAATTGCCAGTTAGTCGGTTTGTTGTGATGATTATTATGCCACCCTTCGCCCCATGTTATAAGGTTTGCTACAAAATTATTATAGCTATGGTCTTTTGTATTATATGTACGATATCCCCACATATGACACCAAGCATTTACTTGACCATAAGCATGGAAGGCATATACAGCAGGAATACAAAATCCAAAGATAAGCAATAAAGGATCTATTAATACTAATCCTAATGCCCATACAGTTATAATAGTAAAGTAATGTCTATGGATCCACATAACTGTTTTGTTTTTTAGTAAGTCAGCAATATAACGTTTATCTACTTGTATGCGTCCCCAATAATGAATATATATTTTCCACCAATCTTTTTGTACAGGAGAATGAGGATCTAATTCTTTATCCGTATGTGCATGATGCATTCTATGAGCTCCTGCCCAAGCTAACGGTGATCCGCCCATTGCCAGTGATCCTAAAAATAAACTTAACTTTTCAAACCATGGATATGTTTTGTAAGACTTGTGCGACAAGTATCTATGAAAGCCTGCTGATATACCAACGCAACCAATTACGCTCCACCAACCCAATGCCGCAAGAAACATCCACCATTCACCATAATATATTGCGGGAACAATTGCTATATGATTTAATATATGTATTACTCTTAACTTTGTTTCGAAACTCATATTCGGCTATCTCGAACATAGACTGCCTTTGCTTCTTCTATAAACTCGCTAGGATAATCTTCTCTAAAACTCTCAAGACATAACATTTGTAAATTAAAAAACTCCTCTGGCTGTTCAAAGCTAATGCCCATATTAGCCATTGCAGGAAATAATTTTTTCTGCCTATCTTCGCTAATATGACTTAACACATCTCTAACAGCAATCTTTGGTTCTTCTTCTGAATAACAAAAGAAATAATTTATACTTTTTAATACTTTGTTTTCTACAAAATAACTACTAGGGTGTAAACTAAATTTATAAAGACCAAGCTCGGCGTGTTTACTAATAATATCTAACATTTGATCTTGCCAATTAGGACAAACTTTATTGAAGCCATTTACTGAACAATTGGCTTGTTCCCAGAAATCCGGCCCTTGTACAGCAAGTTTAATTTTACGTTCTTTAGTATCAATATCTAGAATTTTAGGAATTAAGTTAGGTGCTTCGGCTTCCATAAATTGTAAAAATATAAGTTCACGTTCCCATTTTTTATCCATTAATGCAGGGTCAACTACTTGATTTTGTCCTTTATGATATTCAGTATCATTATGATACCATTGTATAAACTCAGTTTGTTCTTCATTCATAAGGCTTGTATAAATCAAGTTATTTCTGCATAGTCCTTTCCCAGGAACATTGTTATAATAATAATTAAATTTACTCATAAGTTGGCCATTGTTTTACAGTCTTTAATTGTTTAAAATATATATCAGCATTAACCCGCCATACAGTTTGACGTGTACCTCTGTATTCTAATTCTGTTTCCTTTGTATATACTCCTGTTTCTTCTAACGTAGGAGCAACTATTTTATGTACTAATCGTTGTGAACCTTCTGCATTTTCATTTGTTGTTACATAGTAATTCTTATTAGGACCTGCCCATTTAATTCCTGCAGGTTGAAAAAATTGTTGTGTAGTAGTTTGATGATTTCTTATTGTATCAGTACCACGCAATCCTTGATATTCTTTAGGCAATTGATCTGTAAATGTACATATACGACAAGCAATACGATAACTGTCAGGTCCCATTTCAGGAAATGAATGTGCCGCTGTACACCCTATAATTCTTTCATCCCACATTAACATCCAAACTTGAAACCTATCTTCTTTAGCTAACGAGTCAACTAACATCCTTTTAGAATCGTTATTAACAAATCCTTTTACTGATGCAATTGTATAAAATTCAGTGAGGTCTAATGTATCTGAGTATGGTATTAATTTAAAAGCCATTTAATAATGTTCCAGATGTGCTACACCTATTTCTTCTCTAAAGCGATCACTAAACTTACAATCAATTCTTAATCCATACTCTTGTTCGTTACTAGTTTCGCCGCCATGCCAGTCTTGATCATTCCAAAAAGCGGCACAGGAATTAACATAATGTTTCTGTTTAGCTTCAGGATCCCATATATAGAAGCCTCGTTTAGTTCTATATCGTATATGAATAAACTCATTGTTATGCGGACTAAAGCCTTGTTCGGTACCTTTAGAGCCATCTAGGTCACGATGTTCAAACGCATGACCGTCATGTTCACAATGAAAAAAGATAACTCTTCCTATTTGTGTAATAACATTTTTTTCAATTAAGTCTTCAACCCACTTTACAATACCGGGAAAATACTTTGCTTCTTCTGTTGGTTTACGCTCAGCATTACGTTCATTCCAATCGCCTTCTTCCCAAAGAAAATAATATATGTAAGGATCGTTGGCTCCTAATGCTCCTTTAAGATATCGTGTAAATAGATTGCGTTGTTTATAATCTTTAAAGTCTTTAGGAAAGAGTTCTGCACCATGAACCTTAATAGGATCATTATCAGGCAATGCCTGATATTCTGCAAATGCTTTATATATAGGTTTCCAATTTAGAATATAACTCATATCGTCAAACTTAAAACCAGGCTCCATCCAAGTTCCTTCTTTTGCATATTCTCTTGCTAAAGCAAATCCCTTGCAAATTTCTGGATGAAGGTTTTTAAAGCCGTCGATATCTAAATAATTATCTAATCCAATATACGGTTTACCGTTAATTCCTCTAATCATAATATTACTTATTGTGGTACTCTAGGTAGCGAATTAAAGGTGAAAGCCCAAAATTCTTTTCTCCCTTACGAGCCATATGGATTGCTTTAGTTTGTGTTAAACCAAAGTCTTTACAAATTTTCTCATTACGTTCTTTATGTGTAGCCCACAAATGATCTGGAAGTAAGTTATCTAAGAAGTATAATCCAACTGCTACAGGATATGTAGTTATTTGATGATAGTCTTTTAATGTATTAATAGTATCGCTACCATCACGTTTTCTTTTCCAACGTACTCCTATACGATTCCAACCAGCAGTACCATATCCTTTACTCATGCTTATAGCAAAAGAATGTATAGCAGGATGATCATAATTAAAACAAATATCTTTACTAGCAGGGATCCAAGCTGAATCAATATGCAACGGGATATGTCTTTGCAAACATACTTCTAAAATTTTATTCATATCTGGATGTTCTGCACCATGAAAGCTAAAAGGTAAACTAATAACTAGTGGAACATGGGCTCTTAATGATTCAATTGTTTTATATTGTAAATTAGGATTTACTAATTCATGATATTTGTATTCATCTTGCAATACCTGTATTTCTTTATTCATAACATATAAGTCATCAAAGAATTGTGTACAGCCTGCAATAATATCTATTTCTTTAAATGCATCAAACCCAGTTAAATGATTATACATAGATGCTGTTATATGATTAGTAAAATCATGCTTGAATCTTTCAAATAAATCTGCACCAACATTTTCCTTTAACGTCATTAGTGTATGATCTAAAAATTCAATGTTCTCTGTTTTTAAATTATGTATTAATTTCTCTATTCTTTTATCAAATAGAGGAACCATACCTCCTAGTCTATCACTATTGATATGTTCTTCTGTATATGTATCAGGAACTTGTATAAGATTCATTATTGATAACCTAAGAAATTAAAAAGAAATTTAGGTTCGACACCACAATTTGCACCAGCATGATATGATCTATAATCATCCCACTCGTGAATTGTCCCTTGCGGTTCATTATAAAAACATTTTTCATTTACTATAAACACATGACCGGGGGAAGGTTTGCTTATACTTGCATGATACCTAACTAACTCACCCTTTTTTAAATATTCTTCTTCATTAGCATCATAATCCCAATGCCAAGGTGCTGTTTTCCCAGGATTAATTTTACTAATCCAAGCTCTTGCACATTCTTTGTTTACAAGATCACTAAATTCTTTTACTACACGAACATTAAAGTCTGCACCAGGGTAATAATTAAACCACTCAATTGATTCTGACGGATAATCTTTTAAATCCTCTATCATTTGCTTTACGTCTGGTTCGTCTAAGGGTAATCTAAAAGGAGCATTAAGGCCGGGGTTGTCTTTAATTTCTTCTAGAACGGGATCCCACTCTATAAGACTACACTTTGGAGTTATCTTCATTGTAATCCCCAAACGTTATTTGCCTTGCTATATCTGTATGCTTCTTTCATGTCTACTATTCCATCCATTGCTCTAAATTGTAAAAAAAGGTTTCTTGATCGTTTCGATAAGATAGGATCTATCTGCCCAAATGTAACAATCTCATCTGGAAATACACAACCATAACAATCCATAATATGTACCTTTCCTTCTTTTACATAAAAGCAATGAGTAAACAAATTTAACTTATAAATGTTTGCTCGTTCTAAATCCTCAATAATTCTGTCAACTTGGTCTTCCCAATCAGTAGGTGCTCTACCTTCATGAATTAGGATATTTAAATTATTATACCAAGCATGATGTTCTAAATAAATTTTAAAATCTTTAATATCTATTTTTTCTACTTCCGGTGCATACCATTTTTCAGATAATCTTTCCATGTGTTCTATTTCTTTTCTAAAAAAGAATTCATTTGAAAAATGCATCAAGTATTGATCTTCACTTTGATAAGCATCGTAAGCCAAGCTACCTCTTTCTAATTTACCATCAATAACCTTACGAAATTCCTTCCACTTAACTTCAGTCAATTTTCATCTCCATAGGTATTTCTGAAAACTCAATTAACCCTTTAAATTCATCAATAAACTCTTTCTCTATATCTAAGTTTATTTCTGTTTCGCTAATAGGTTCAAAGTTATCAATTATACCTTTTTTGTTTGCACGATTTAACCACGGACTAAACACAATGTCAAAACGATAACGTAAATCAAATATATCATAATTAACAGCTAAATTGAGTCTAGCAGGGTTTCTTAATAGATTATGTTTTAGGAGTTTTCTTACTACTAATTCTGACCTAGGAAAATGACCGAAGTTAGCGGCTGTATGAATAGTGCCGCCGTCCATTAAATGAATTGTATTATTAACAGTAGTTGCGTTCATAAAGTCGTTATCCATATCAATCAAATAACTACTTTCAGCTTCTAATGTTAAGTGGTATCGATCATCGATATCGGCGTGTTCAGAATAACACGTACCTTCCTTCATTAACATAACCCTTGCCTGGCCTGCTTCGGGCAACTTGTTATACAAAACTTCTAACGCTGTATCTTTATACTGAGGCAACAGTTCCCAAGGATCATAAAAAAACTTACCCGTTGGTCTGGATAATTCGTTTTTTCCTTCTTCTAATTGAGGTAATATATCAAGTATTTCCTGTGCATCAGCGTAGATAAAAGTGTTTTTTAGTAGCATACACATACTTATCGTAAATAATTAACTGGTCACATAATTACGGTAAATAGTAGTATGCTAGAAAATACAAAATATGCAGATAACATTGTTAAGTATGGTAACGTTGAGTTTCCTATACTAAAGGCATGGCGTAATATAGGTATTAGTTTAAGCGGTGGTGCAGATAGTGCCTTATTAGCTTACTTAATATGCTCTAGTACTAGTCATACAGCTAATATACATATCTTAACTAATATTAGAATGTGGAAAACTAGACCATGGCAAAAGTACAATGCATTAGATGTATATAACTGGTTAGAAGAACGCTTTCCAGATCATAGATTTACTATGCACCAAAACTTTATTCCACCCGATTTAGAATGGGGAGAAGTAGGGCCTACTATTACAGATGAATATGGTAAACTAAAAAGTGGTAACCAAATTATTTTACGTTCTCATGCAGAATATATTGCATTTAGATACGGACTAGATGCTTGGTTTGCCGGAGTAAACAAAAATCCTAGTGAAGACTTTAAAGGTAAACTAGATGATAGAGATATTGAACCTACAGAAGATTTAACACCATTAATTAGAGAACATATGGGCGTAACAGTCTGCCATCCTTTTATCTATACACGCAAAGATTGGATTATTAAACAATATTATGAACATAATATTAGAGGACTATTAGCACTTACTCGTAGTTGCGAGGGTGATAAAACACACTACCCAGAAGTCTTTGGTGATCTAGATTATAAAACTTACGTTCCAGGACAAACTGTTCCCGAATGCGGGAAATGTTTTTGGTGTCAAGAACGAGAATGGGCTATAAAACAATGCGAAGACTTGTAACATTTGGTTGCTCGTTTACTTACGGGTCAGGACTAAAGCAACGTAAACGTGCTTGGCCTTATCTTGTAGGTGAAACTCTTTTAAAAGACGGAACCGTATATGCAAAAAAAGTAATTAATAAAGGCATACCAGGTGCAAGTAATTTAGAAATTTTATGTGAAATTTTAACATTTGATTTCCATTATAATGATGTTGTAGTTATAATGTGGTCACTTCCATTTCGAGATCTTGCTTTTACAAAAAAGAAATGGGAACAAATAGGTTTATGGAGTAAGGGACCACACTTAGATAAAATTTTAGCATCAGAAGAAATAGATTATACAAAAAAGACTTGGTTATATATGCAACACGCAGATTTATATTTACAAACCCAAAAAGTAAAATATATCCATTATCCGGCCGCGCCAAAAGACCTAATGAAGCACCAACTAGATTTTATATATATAAACAACTTGTTTTTAACTAGGACAGCAAAAATTGATAATGCATTAGACGGCCAACATCCTGGTCCAAAGTCGAATAAAAAACAAGCAGACGAAATAGTGAGAATATTAAATGACATCATCTAAACAATCTTGTACCTTTTGTATGCACCCTTTTACAGGGTTAGCAACACGTGAAGACGGCGCAATTAAAGTTTGTTGTCGCAGTCAACCTATTGGTTGGATACAAAACGAAACTTTGGAAGAAGCATGGAATAATGATACTATGCGTAAAGTTCGTAGACAAGTTTTAAATAACGAACGTCCTGAAGTATGTAAACCATGTTTTGATTTAGAAGACCAAGGTGTAGAAAGTTTACGCCAACGACATATTAGTGATGTTATTCCAGAGTCTAGAATTAATTTATATCCAAATGCATTAGAAACTTTAAGCGATGATTATACTATGCCATTTGAATTGCCAACTATGGAAATTAAGATTAATAATCTGTGTAACCTAAAATGTCGTATGTGTAATCCATTAGATAGTACACAATGGAAAGATTGGAACTCTATTGTACATCATTATAAAGCTGAAAATAACTATCTAGTTGATGCTGTAGAAAAATTAGGATTAACTGAAGCACCGTACGTAGGTTTATTTGATGATAGTCCTAACTGGTGGGAAAGTTTTGAAAAATTATTACCACACTTTAGACGAGTAGAATTTGCAGGTGGTGAACCATTAATGGATCCTATGCATTATAAAATTTTAGATATGTTAGCACCCTATGGTGACAATATTGAAATCAAATATGCTACAAACGGAACTGTATTAGGAATTAAAGGCGGTCGTACTATACATGACTATTGGCCTAAATTTAAAAGTGTAGCTGTTAATGTTAGTATTGACGGTCTATGGGACACATATGAATACATACGTAGTGGCGGTAACTTTAATGAGGTTGTAAAAAACATTAAAGAAATTAAAAAAATTCCAAATGTAAGCAGAGTTGTTGGTGCATTTACTGTACAAGCTAATAATATATTACAAACACCAAAAGTTATTGAATACTTTTTAAATGATCTTGAAATAGTCTTTTATAGCCATAGAGTACAATATCCTAGAGTGTTAAGTGCCCAAGTATTGCCTAATCAACTAAAACAAGACGTGATTAGACAATTATCTAATATGTACACTAAAGTAGATAACTATAAGTTAGTACAAAAGCATCCTATCTTAAAAAAGATCACAAAACAACAAATTACTGATAATATAAACTTTTTAGAAGCGAAGGACTTATCAGAATACTGGCCAGATTGTATCTTATTCAATAAAACATTAGATACTGAAAGAAAGCAAGGGCCATTTGACAAGATAAATCCCGAGTTTACTAATTATGTTTAGAGTATTATTTGAAAACAATAACGATAGCAAATGGATATACTTTAGTGTATACAATACTGAAATTGCTAAAAAGTGGTATCAAGAATTATCTAATGAATATGCGATACACGAAAATACAAGACTAACAGATTGGCCAGGGCAAAATAAAAAGTATATTAAACTTATTAATGAACAAATTGAAATCATTAATAGCTATGACAGAGTAATAGATGTATTTGTAAACAATTGTACTGACTTAAATTACTTGCATATTTACTTTGAAGAATTACGAGGCGGTGTTGATGAAGGTACAGAATGGTTTAATAAGGCCCCTAAAAAAATACAAAAAGCTCTTGAACAATTTAATATACTAATTCACGAATATGAATCACAGAAAAGAGGTAATGCGGCTACAGTTGTTGTAACATTTAAAGATAGACCAAGACGCAAATTAGAGTTAGCAAACTATGATGACTTTACATTCAAATGGAAATTTGGTTGTGTATATATTAACTATTGTCATGTAGGTAAAAATATGTTAGACATTTTTAAAGATAAAGACGAATATACTACAGACGTACCGCAAACACATTATAGTTCTGATTTTATGATAAAATTTGGCAGAGGTGTTAATTGGTTTATACATATTTTAAGAAAGATTCAAATTAAGCTATGGCTTAACAAAAAAGGTTATACATTTAAAAAGAATAGCTTTGGTATGATTCCCGTTGCTACAATTAATTTCCCAGCAAGTGGATTTAATCATACAACGCACAAAGAAATTATAAGCACACTTTCCGCATATGATACAATTGGGGCTGTACAATGTTTAAGGTAGAAAACAAATACCCACATTATGCAGAAAGCACTAAAGTTGAATGGAACTTAGGCAAACGGTGTAATTATGATTGCTCGTATTGTCCTGCAGAGATTCACGATAATCATAGTGCCCATACACCAATTTTTATTCTTAAACAAACTGTAGATGAACTATCCAAGATCAAAAATGTAAGAATAAGTCTTACGGGTGGCGAACCATTTGTCCATCCTGATATTACTCAGCTATTAGCTTATGCTCGTCCAAAAGTTAGTTGGATCAATGTAACTACAAATGGTACACGTACCAAAAACTTTTATGTTGATATGCTCCAGAGATATTTGGATCATATAGTGTTTAGTTTGCACTTTGAGTACAAGTGGGAAAGTATTTTGGATACCATTATAAGCGTATATAATACCTCTAAAAACAAGATGGTACTTGTACACGTCATGATGCTTAACCACCGCTTAAACGACGTTACAGAAGCTTGTAGACGCCTTTCTAAAGCAGGAATACCCTATGCTTTACGTCCTATACGCTGGACTGAGACCCATGATATTTTTAAAGATATGGAACATTATTCTAAGGAAGAATTGGACTTTTTAAAGACAGAAAATCACAATCCTCCAGCCAATACATTGATTGATGAAACTATTGAATGTAATGTAAATGACTTGCTTATCAATAAAACAAATGCATTTAAAGGCTGGACTTGCCATGCAGGTTTGGAAAGTTTAATGATAAATTGGGATGGTGATGTACACCGTGCTACTTGTAGAGTAGGCGGTAGTTTGGGCAACATTTATAAAGGTAGTTTTAAAAAGCCTATTGAAACTATTACGTGTACTAGGGAATGGTGTACGTGTGCGGCAGATATTAATATTACGAAATATACTTCGTAATGTGTGTATCTGGTAAACAGTCACATACTTTATAAGGACATTTGATTGGTTTTAAATCAAATGCGTTTTCTTCAAAATCTTCTTTAAACGTTTCTGAAAAAATATTAATTTTAGCATCTTTAAAAATATTTGCATTACATGATCCTGTAACGGTACCATCATATACTATAACTAAATTTTCTATTGGAACATGACAAGTCCAATCGTTAAAATAATTCCATTTATTGTTAATATAGCTTTCAGACTTCATTGTTGTTGCAGTACCATCGTTGAATAAAGCAACACTTTGAAATAAATTAAAATCGTCTATATGCTTTAATATATACTCTGGATCTGGAACTCGTTTAATAGTATTTGCAACATAGTCTATTTGTTCTTGGGTATAAGAATCAATATCTTTGCCTGGGAATTGTACAATACTTTTAGCTTCAATAATCCAAGGTTGTTTGCTAGTTTTTAATTTCTCTACAATAGCAACACACTTATCCCAATGCTGACAATCCATTAACATTAATGCACCAACATTTAAATTGTTTTCATATAGAAAATCACCTACTGCCATAAAATGATCTACATCCATAAACTCATGATGTCCACTTAATGTTGCTCTATCTAAATATTCAACATTATCTTTCCACCACCTTATTGTACGTGATGCATTGGTTGTTACTTTAAGTTGAACGTTATGTTCTTTTTTAATTTCTCTACAAAATTTATTAAAGTGTGGCCATAATGTTGGTTCGCCGCCACCTACTAAATTAATCCAAAACTCTGTTTTATTAAATTTTTTAGTATAGACATCAAACAATGTTCTAAAGTTTTTTATTACAGTATCAACATTCTTAGGATACCTGTTTACTCCAGGGTGAGAATCAGGAAAACAATACGTACAATCAAAGTCACAAATGTCAGTTGGCCAAAATCTAATATCTAAAACATTAGAAGGTTGTGTTGAAACTATTCTGTTAAGTTTTTTAATCATAATAAGTGTGCTATCTCTGGAAAAACATCTGCCGCTTTTAGTCCTCTAATAGCGTCTAGTTTGTTTACATACTCTTTAAAGCCTGGAAGTAAATGACTATTATCCTTTGCATCCATATGATCCATTACTGCTTCCCAACGTTTCCAACCATAAGGATTAACTTTCCAGTACTCGTCGTCTTGTCTATAATTAGCAAATAACCAATCTTTAAATTCTAAATAACGTTCTCTAACTTCTTGCTTATCTTCTTTAGGTAATATTTGTATACTTAAAAATGTAGGAATGTAAAGTAAATGCATATTAACTAATCCACCACCCATTTGTATACCACCCGGGACTGTACCTACGTTAAGTTTTTTAAATTTAGATTCTACTTTCCACTTCATAAAATCTGGTAAGTGCTTTACATTAAAAATTTGTATAGCAGTAGCTAAACTTGTTTGTATATTATCGGGCGTATTATCTAACATATGAAGATTCTTTTCGACAGTTTCCCATTCTGTTGGAAAACGTATGTACTCATCACGTTGATAACAAGCATCCATGCTAACTGCAAATTTAACTTTCTTAAACTTGCTCCATAACTCAATTAAATCTTCGTCTACTAAAATACCATTTGAATTATAACGTAACAAGATTTTATCTTGATAACCTTGACGTATAATTTCTTCAATAAATGTTTTATGTTCTCTAATCATTAAAGGTTCACCACCAGCAAAATATACTTGCTTTAAGTTAGGAATTTGCTTATTCATTTCCTCCCAAAACGTTTCCTTCTCATGCCACTTATTATTAAATTCTGATTTGTCCCACGCCATTTGTCTTTTAACTTCTGGATCATCTAGTTGTGGAACTAATTGTTTCCAGTCTTTAACCCATTGACTAGAATCATGTGGACTACACATTACGCATTTAACATTACACGTATGACCTAAACGCAAATCTAAATATACTAGTTCTTCCGGAACTGTACCATCTTCTTGTGTTTGTTTAATTAATTCAGGAATATCTACTCCGTCTTTATACCATGTACCTGTTTCCCAAATACGTTTACTAACAACACCTATTTTTTCTTCTTGAAAACATTTAGTACAACTAGCAGGAATTTGTTTATTAAGCATTGTAGTTCGTACAGACTTCATATAGTCATTATTCCATGCTTCCATTGGAGTTTCACGACCAAAGTTTGCCGGTTTACCGTGTTCCATTTTTACTAATCCTACTTCATGGTCACCAGTAGCCGCTCCGCTGGCGTTAGCACTACAACATAATCTCATATCGCCATTAGGTCTTGTGGCAAAATGTATCCATGGTAAAACACAAAAGGTAGGAGAACCGGTAACGTCTTCTAATTCACGTTGCCATTTTCCTAACTGCGAGTCTGCAGGGTTAATCCAATATTCGTTACTGTCTGTCATTTTAAAATCCTACTTAATCTGTCTTGTGTGTCTTGCCAGCCTTTAACTGCTACGGGCCAAGTAACTTCCTTACACTTACTGAGTGTGTAGTCATTACCACTAGGATCCATTGCATCGCCAAAGAACCATATCGTGTCCTTAGGGTCAAAGTCTCTTAGGATTTGACTCTTGTCAGTACCTATAGGAGATATATCAATACCTGTTTCGCCGCCGACAGTTGCAATTAAGTCTGGAAACTTTTTATTAAATTCTCTAGCAATTCTATTACGTTCTTTTTCTACTGTATCATACTTTACATACAGTTGTCGTTCACCCATTGTAGCATTTCGTCCTACAATACTAAAGTTAACCATACCTGTACGTTCTTCAATGTGTAGTCCTGTTCGTAATCCAAACGTACTTTCTTTAAGAGTTTGTTCTAACCACTTCCTAGTATCGTCTAGAAGTGTCCACGGATCAGCATACACGTTCTTACTACCTTCGTAGGCATCGCTACCTGAACAGTTGTAAACACGTTGGGCAAGGCTATATATTTCTTCCCCTATTTGTTCTATTGTTTTTTCTCTGTTACTACCTGTTACTAGATAGCAATCATGCTCTGCACAAAAGTTTGAAAAGAATACTGCAAAGTCGTCGTTAATCGGTCTGCGGCTTGGAGTTAGTGTGCCATCGACATCAAATATAAATTTATTCATTTTAAAATCCTAGTGCAAGTTTTGCCGCTTCGCTCATCATATCTCTAGTAAAAGGCGGTGTATGAGTTAACTTAACTCTAACTTCACCTATTCCATCTACTTTCATTACTGCCTGTTTAATACTTTCAGAGATTGCACCAGCCATTGGGCAAAACATAGATGTAAGTGTATGCGTAATAGTAACGTCCTTGTCCTTAATATCAATATCATAAATTAATCCTAAATCAAAAATATTGATAGTTGTCATCTCTGGGTCATAAACAGTTTTTAATTGTTCTATTATTTGTTCCTTCATTTTCTACCTATAATCATATATCTGTCATACTTAGGTAACTCTAACGTACCTGAATAAAACTCTTTATTAATTTTTGACTTCCATTTAAAATCTTTAAGACTGTCTGAACAATTAATATGCTCATCAAGTTCCTTAAAGTTATTACTTTGTACAACTATCCACGTATCCTTTGGAACTTTTTCTAGCCAAGTATTATATTGTTGTTGTGTAATATGTTCACAACTTGTATTAATAACAATGTGTGGCTCTTCTGTATATTCATAATTAGCCATATCTTCTGTAACTGCATCAAACTTACCGTCCATGGCATATTGTTTGTTCATACTTTCTGCTATGTCCTTACACGCAGGGTCAATATCAACAGTTCTAATATGTCGTACACCAAGTTCGCTATTAAAAAGTAATGAAGCCAAGATTCCATACCAACCTCCAAAAATAACTATTTTATTTGTTGCCGCATGAGTAACTTTAGCAAGATTTTCACATAACCAAACTTTGCTATCTAACTGTCCGTGCCAAAAACTTTCTAGCAAACGTTTATGATCGTCTGCATCCCGGATCGTATCCATCCAATAAGCTATATCGTTTACACTAACTTTCATAAACTAACTCTTTTGGTATTTTACTGTCTGCACTACTTACACACGTTGGTGTTATACAAACTTTAGGTTTTTTAAATAAAGTAAATCCTTTTTCAATAGTACCTAACGGTTCATCATGACAGCTATAAGCACGTTTAACTTCTCCGCCAGGTTCTCGAATAATACAACTTTGGTATCCTGCATTACACATCCACCCTTTAAATTTATTAAACTGAAAAGCATTAAGTCGTTCTGCTTGATCTAATGTATATTCTTTTCCTTCTTTATCAAATAATGCCATTTGACTTATTTCTTGTTCCATCTCATTTTGTAATATTTCTAATTGAGCATCGCTATATCCTTCAACTACTGCACTTGCTGTATCATTACTTTGTGGTTTAAGAGTAACGTGTAACCCTGCCTGTTTAAAACGTAAAGCTCTTGCATAGTATTCACCAAATCTATCCGGAACCATAACTTGATTAATTGTAACTAATACTCCTTGCTCTTGCAAAAATACAAGTTTGCCTGCAAATTCTTTTTCATTAGAAAATTCTGCATGGTAACTTGCTGTTATACTTTTACGATCTAATTTCTCTGTTGCTGTTAACCATTTATTCCACCAATTAAATCCCGGACTAGCATTAGTAGTCATATGTACACTAAGATAGTTACTTACAGGTTCTTGGTATGCTTTAATTAAATCTATTAAGCCTTTATATGCTGTTGGTTCACCGCCACTAAAGCTAAAATGAAATTTATCAAAGCCATTAGCTCTTGCTTGACTTTTAATTTCATCCATTGTACGTATATATTCTAATAGAGGTCTGTGGTCTACAGTTTTACTTTTAGCATATGGCCAACAATAACTACAATCGTAGTTACAAAATCTACCTAAGATCCAACTAACTGAAAAAACATTATTTTCCAGCATTGTACGTTGTCCTAATTTAACTATATTTTCAAATGGTATCATGCTATATGCTTTGTTGTGTTATACATTGTTTTGGAACACGCCTTAATACACGTCATACATTTATTATCACCGTTCCAATAGTTGTCCATATCTTTCCATAGCATAGTATCGCTACTAAGAATGCCGTCTTTACAATTAGGTACCCCAATGTCTGTTAACATATCCTTTGTATTTTGTACTGATAAGTTTCTTAATGTATGAATAGGCAATGTTTCTGTTAATGGCTCTTCTAAATAGTCACTACCTATTAAACAACAAGAAAGTATATTTCCGTATGGGTCAACATATATACCTTGATCTTCCATACACTTTGGTTTAATTACAGCATTAGAAATAGCTTGTTGTCTAACATCTTTATCTAATAAACTTTCTAATGTTGTATTAGGTACTTTTTTATATTCTGGTCGTGTAGCTGGTTCAAGGTCGTATTCATAATTTCCATCTAAATCTTGTACTGCAAATTTTTTCATTTCATAAAATCTTGTAGTACTAACAAAATTTACTGACTTTACTCCCTTACCTAATAAAAAATATTCAAGTGCATCAATATTATCTTCATTATGTTTAAAAACTAAACTATCTACTCTTGCTATTCCGCCGGCTTTAATATACGCTTCCATATTTTCAATAACTTTTGAAAATTTTGTATTCCTTCTATATAACTCGTGTGTTCCTTCAAACCCATCTATTCCAAAAACAACTTCACTAGTATTTTCTGATCCTATTACTGAAGCAAGTTTACTCCACCATTCTTCATTACGCATACCGCCATTAGTATGAAGTGCTAATCTACAAGTAGGATTTGCATCTCTTACATACTGAAAAATTTCTAAACAGTCTTGGGCAAATGCAGGGTCACCATAATTTCCACAACTATAAAAATTTGTTAGCTGAGCTAAAAAATCTTTTGGGAACCATTCTTTAAATTGCTCTATACTAATATCACCATTACGGATAAAAGGTCTTGTAGCACCTCCATGAAAGTTCCTTGCACACATTGGACATTGTGCTTGACACTTATCAGTTAGTTCAATATGAACTGTTTTTATATCTTTAATTTTCTGCATTATATTGTTCTTTAAGCCATTCAAAATCATTTATTTTAAATAATGCTTCTTTATTACCTTGGTTTGCTTCTCCGTATTTTTTACCTGCTTTAGCACCCATTATAGCATAGTCACCATTAGGCTTATCCATACCTTCATTACACCATACCATTAATCGCATTTCAGTTTCTTCGTCTACTTGTCCTCTAATAAGTTTACTTGATAACTTAACACATTCACGAAATGCACTTTTCCAAGTATTAAAAGGATCAGTATTAAATGCTGTAATATTACTAATTTCTATATGAGCAAAAAACTTATTACTAATACTAGTTGTCATATCAGGATGACTAACATCCATATCTATTGTAAGTTGTCTAGGTAATAACTTTATACCACCAAATCCGTACTCTAAAAAGTTTACAGGATTTTGACAACGCCACACATGAACAGCATCCATGTCCCATTCACTTGCAATATAATCAAAGTTAAAATCTTCTTTTAGTTTAGCATCACCGTCTACTACCCAAAACATTTTTGTAAAGCATTTTTTAGCCGCGGCTATATGAGCTTGATGTATACCTTTTACTCCATGCACACGTTTAGCCATAGGATATCGTGCTTTTAAATCTTCATAAACTTCATCTGCATTAGGTTCTTGATAACTTATAAAAACAATATCATACATAAGGCGCAATCTCTTTTGCTAGTTGTTTGTGTAATTTTCTTCCAGGGTGAGCATGGTCTGGAAAATCATCTGACTGTTTCATATGGTCAATAAGTTCTTCATAATCATTTACTATTTTTTTAAATTCTTCTGCTTCAGCTAAATCCGGTCTAAGAGCTTGTATATTATTTAGAGCTTCCCAAGATGTAATTAACGGTATATCTTTACCTAATATTTTTTTCAACCAATCTTTATGAACGTGCTTAATAAAAGAATAATCTTTTTCCATATCCCAAGTACGTCCCCATCCTTCAATTATAATCCAAGGAATTTGTGTTTCATTATAAACACGTTGAGCAGATTCAAATGCAACTCGTGTTAAAGTACGATCTAATTCACTAATTGATATAGCATCGTCTATACCAGCTTCATAACTTGCTTTAAAATGCTTTTCTAAATCAACTAGGCCGGCATCAATAGCTTGAGAACGCTTGTGTTTAACTCGTGTATAATTTCTAGCAGGTTCTGTTAACATCCAAATAATAACATCGGGATTATAAAATACAGGAGATGTAAAAGGAGGTGCTAACCCTACGGCTTCTTCTGCTCTAAAAACTGCTTCAAAGTTTCCAGCGCCACCAAATGAATAATTAGCAACTGCATGACCATAATCTTTTTCTAAATAATAACCAAAGCCTGGCCAAACTAACTGAAAGGGTTTAGGATATTTTATATCAATATACTTGTCTTGATTAAACGGTCTAAAAATAGTACTATCTACATTGGAAGCACAAGCAGGGCCAGGAATTATCTGTCCCCATTCACCTAATCCGTTACTGTCTCCGACTATTAATATTCTTTTCATCTTGTGTTGCCATAATAAATCACCTTGTGTTTAGTAGACTTATACTTTCTCCAAGGATCTACTACAATACTATCATCATTCAAGTGGCAATATAATTCAGAATGTGCTAATAAAACAATTGCACTAAATGGTCCTTTCTGTGGACTTACCAATGGATCAACTTGAATACAATGATAATCAACTTCTGAACAATAATGACCAACTAATAAACTATAACTACCGTCTACTATTCCTACTCCTGGCTTATAACTAACGCCATTTAAGAGTATTGGCAGTTTAGTTTCTTCAGCTAACTTAACTAATTTTTTAGCCATGTTCTTAGCTTGTACCTCTCGTGTATGCATTATAGCATCAAACAAATCATATTGCAAGTCCAATTTTTTGGCCATATACCGTAATGCAATATTATCTCTTGGGTGGCAAGATCCACCGTCGCCCATTCCTGCTGTCATATATTTTGAGCTAATAATTCGATTTTTACTTTTTGAAAGAGCGTTAGTGACTACATCAACATTAATATTGCCTTGTCTTTCAGCAACATCTTGAATCATATTAACAAATCCAATTTTCATACTAATAAATGTATTATAAAAAACTTTAACACACTCTGCTTCGTCCCACGTTCCTACTTCATAACGTGGTTTGTTTTCCATTACTGTTTTATAAAATTCTATTAACTGTTCTGCATCAGCAGTTAATTTTCCGTCTTTGGTTCCTATTATTACCATTTCAGGATTTACCATATCCCAAGCTACAGTTCCCATAGCTATAAAATAAGGATTATAAACAAATCGTGTATTTGTAATTAATGGAACAAATTCACTACGAGTAGTACCTGGTAAAACAGTACTAATAAGAACTAATAGCTGATCTTTATTCATACTATAGTTTGCTTGTCGTAACACATCAATAACTATGTCATAGCCAAAGTCTTTAGGCTCTAAATGTGCCGTAGGGGCTTTACCATCATAGTCAGGATGATGTGGTGTTGGAACAGCAATAAAAACAATCTCTCTATCTTTAACTGTTTCACTAATTGTATCTTTAACAGCTATAACATCGCTGTTTACATTGGCAATATCGTAACCGGTTACATCATGACCTTTTTCTGCCATAACAGTAGCACACGGTAACCCTAATTTTCCTAAACCAATAAACCCAATCTTCACACTATTCTCCATTCATTATATGCGTATATAAATACTGATACAATATTTATGGCAGATTTTCTATATGATTCCTTTTACTGATTACATAAAACCCAACGTATATGTACGTGAAGTACATAGTTCTCTTGCTTTGGAGAAGCTACAAGAAGGATTTAAACAAAACGATATCTGGGATCCGGATATTCGTTGCTTTCATGCGTTAATAAAGTATCCAGAATGGAATAGACAAATCGATCTTTTTCAGTTTTTAAATAAAAAAATGATAAAGAAATTACGTAAAAATCCAAAGTTCTTTTATCTATTTGATGCAAGTACTGAAGGATTTAGTACACTATACGGCAATACTCCGTTCTTCGATGTATTATATTTTAATTGTGCAAAGTATAAAATTCCACCTAAAAAAATTATTTTTGTTTCATCTAATATGGTTGATGATGAAAACTTACTTAGATATAACCACGAAAATAAATTAGACGAGTCTATTAATGTTGTTTGTTTTAATAACTTTGAACAAATGCTTTTTGGCTTAAAAGATTATACAAAAATTAGAAACAGATATACAGACGCAGACGACGAAGTTCTTGATAAGATTACAGAAAAAAGATACCTTGAAGTTTTAAAGCATACTAAAAGATTTTATTATGGACAAAAATATTACCTAAGTCTTAGTAGGGTTAATAGGCCGCATAGAATATTAAGTGCTTACGAACTATTTAATAGTAGTATCTTTGACAGAGGTATAGTAAGTCATGATAAGTTTGACTCTAAAATAAAAATTAAAGATATTCTTGCAACACTTCCAAAGCATTGTGGAATATCAGAACTTCAATTATTAAAGTTTAGTAGACTATTACCATTGATTGCAGATACTGAGGATTTTAAAACTAACCATGCTATGAATTTAAGTTCTCATTTACATTGGTCAACTTTGTTTCAAGTAGTAGGGGAAACATTTACAGAAAACTGGCTAGGTACAAGTCAATTTTGGAGTGAGAAAACGTTTCGTTCTGTATATCATATGCAACCCTTTGTTATTTGGGGGCAACCTAATGCTAATAAAAATTTACAAAAGTTTGGTTATAAGCTATACGAAGATACGTTTGACTATACATTTGATAGCGAAAAGGATACAGTTAAGCGTTGGAGAATGCTTCTAAAAGTAATCAATGATACTGTAAAATATCTAAATAAGTTAAGTACAAAGGAACATTTAGATTGGCGTTTCAAACAACGAGAGATTCTTAAGCATAACTACAAAGTAATGTATCGTAATGAACATACTAGAAATGCTATGACAAATATGGCATTTAAAATAAAAGAGATAGCTAATGACACCTGAAGAGAAAAAAGAACAGAAAGCCAAAGAACGCAAAGAACTAATGAAGAAGTTTCTTGCCAAGGGTGGTAAAATTGAAAAGGTACCGCCTAATATAACTAAAGAAATGTTAAAACGGGGACAACTTTAAATGACAGACGGAAAAAAGATGTTGGTTCAACTTCCACCTAGAAGGTTGTTTACATTTGGCTGTAGTTTTACACACTACTTGTGGGCCACCTGGGCAAATATTTTAGGATACGAATTTAGTGATGCAAAATTCTATAATTTTGGCAAGTCCGGTGCTGGTAATCAATATATTTTTAATATGTTAATGCAGGCTGATGCGGCATATAATTTTACACACGAAGATATAGTAATTGTACAATGGACAAATGTAAGTAGAGAAGATAGATATTTTCATGCTGGTTCAAAAGCATTAGGAAAAAGCGAATCACAATATGGTGCTTGGTCTACTCCAGGAAACATTTATACTCAAGACGTTTACGACCACGACTGGATGAAAAAGTATTTTAGCGAGTATGGTGCAATAGTAAGAGATTTAGCTTTTATTAAAGCGGCACAAGAAATGCTTAAACATAAAACACAATGGCATTTCTTACAAATGAATAATTTAGTAATATATGCTAATCAATGGGATACCGCAGTAAAAATAGAAGACCGTCCAAAAAAGTTTGGGCAAAGAACACGCCTCCAAGAATTAAGAGATTTGTACGCTGAACCAATAGGAAATATATTACCTAGTTTTTATGATGTGCTTTTTAATAATAATTGGAATTCAAAATTTAAAGCTGACAGAAAGTTAGTTAATAAAAGTTTTCAAGATGGTCATCCGCATCCATTAGAACACTATGATTATTTAAAACGTGTATTCAAACATGAATGGCGTAAAGAAACTAATGATAAAGTAGGTCAAATACAAAAGCAATGGATTAAACTAATGAATGATGTTTCGTATGGTGCTGATAGGTTTAGTATTTACAGCCAACCTAAGCGTTGGTTAGATATGGCACGTTATGAATTAGTTATGCGTAACGAAGATAATATAGATTCTAGAACACACCGTTAAGTTCTGGAAACGTTTTATTAAAATCTCTATTTCTTATTTTATCGTAATGCTCAGTATAAGTTTTAAACTTACTATGAGCTTCGGGATCATATTCCGAACTTTCAATATATCTCAATACACCCTTTAACTGATTAATTAATCCATTACTAGTAGTTGTTTGTAAATGCGTTGCAATCTTTTGATACGCAAACTGCTTTAAGTTACCCGGCAATATAGAAAGAGTATAATGTTTAGGGTCTACAATATTATATAAAACAACATTTGAAGTATCAAATCCTTTATGCTCCATATATCTTAAATGATCAGTAATAGTTATAACATTAAACACACTTACAACAGTACTAAAATTTAATTTAACATGGGGCGATTCTGTTTTAATAAGATTTAAATTGTTTTCAATATCACTCCAAACAGTTCCTTCTCTAATATATTCAGCACGGTCGCCAAAGCTATCTAAACTAGCATCAATTTGAACAGACTTAAATTTATTCCATAATTTAGTAATACATTCTTTTTTATAAAACAAATTACTAACATTAGAATTATACCTTAATGTAACATCAGTTTTATTATTATCAATTAAGTATTCTAAAATATCATAATGCTTATCAGTAAGTAACGGTTCTCCGCCAGCAAAATAAAAGACTTCTATATCTTTATAGTGAGGCTTAAATTGTTCATATAACGAGTCGTTATTTTCACCTCCTGCAAAAATAAAAATATTTTCCTTGCCATCTTCTTGAGCCCAACTAGAACTATATGTTGCACTACACGTTCTACATTTAAAATTACAAATATTACTCCAACGTACATCCATATAACGTAATTTCATTTCATCTAAACTACCGTCTGGATTAGTTTCATTAATAAATGGCATAAATTTTGCAAATTGTTTATTCATATGCATACGTGAACTGCTATTACCTGCACGTTCATGAGCCCAGCATTGTCTACATACGCTAGGTTCATCTCCACTCATCATTTGTAAACGTAATTTTTTATATGCAGGACTATTCCATATTTCTTTTATTGGGGTATCCTGAGTATTACCTAATGGGGTATTGTAATCACCTATACAACAAGGTAATACTTTGCCATCTGCATTTGCATACATATGGATCCACGGTAAAATACATAGTGTTTTAGATTTGTTTGCAGTCATTATAAAATTTTTCTAATTCAGGAAAAGTTTGAACTAAATTACAATCTCTTCGTTTATCAAATTCAGTAAACCAATGATAAAAATCAGTACGAGCTTGTTTAAGTTTTACTTCTTCATAGTTAGTAGTTTTCATATAATCTACTACACGACGAAATTTTTCAACTTCTAAGATAGTAAATTTTGTACGGTCGCCTTCTTGTTCATTATTTTCCAAAAATTCTAAATGCTTATACATATACGGCATAAATTCTTCTTTTGGTAAGATATTCATGTCGTATATACTTGGCTCTTTTAAATGCGGAGTATCAAATCTTATACGTTGCCATTGAGTTTCGTTCGCAGTGGAGTTATATTTTGTTCTCCACTCAAGAATTTTTTCTAATAATAAATTAAAACTAGTTACAGAAAAAATATTAAAAGTAATCATAAATGTTACAGGCCAACCTGTATTACTTAGATAATAATCTAAATTTTGTTCCCATAATTTAATATCTAATCCTGTACGAGCATACTCGGCACGAGGTCCCCAAGTATCAATACTAGTGTAAAGTTTAAAACTTCTAATTTTATTACCTGCTTTTAATTTCTTAACAGTTTCTGTTAACTTTTGTACTAGTGCAGGCTTAACACCCATGTTACTATTAACTTCTATTTGTATATGCGGTTTAGGATCTTCTTCTAACTTCTCAAACAGCTCCCATAAACTTTTATGCATTAAGGGTTCTCCGCCAGTAATACGTAATATGTTTAATGTCTTACTAACTTCAGGCCACCATTTCCACCATGCTTCTACATAGGGGTTTTCTTCTTCCCTATCATACACCTTAAACCAGTCAATATCCTGTCTATGTGTACTTGACATAGTATAAGGACCATGGTCTTCTATCTCTTTCCAGTATCTACTACTAGCTTTGGGGTGACAATACCCACATTTAAAATTACATTCATTAGAAAAACTAATTTCTATGTATTCAGGATTAACATTAAAGTCATCTTTTGCATTTTTAATCTCTTGGACACGAGCTGGTGTGTATATACTTGCTGTTTTAATATGCCTATCACTAATATATCCGTCACCCATAGCTTCAATTTTCCAACAATAGCTACAGCCATCTGGTTTTTCTCCACATAACATCTGTTTACGTTGTTCTTTTTTCTCTTTAGTGTTATGTAACGCACTAGGATTAGTTTTAATTTCTTCTAATGGTATAGGGTGCGGAGCAGGATGATAACAACTATGTGTTTCTCCTGTTGCAAGATAGATAGTAGTATGATGCCATTTAGCCAAACAAAATGTTGGACTAAACAGATCAGTTGTTACAGGCATCACTTGCCTAATTTTTTCTATTTCTTTGTTCATGCTATCCAGTTTAGATCTTTTGCATAATCTTTTCTTTGTATTTTATCTGAACGTCTAACTTGCGGATACTTTAATACAAATAATGTAGCCTTTCTATCGTCTGTAAACGTTACATACAAATGACAATGAAGCATATCAAAATCATGTGGTACACTTCTTTCTTCCATTACTGAGCCACCATATCTAAATGCATCTTCTAAGATAGGACCCATTTGCTCCTTCATAATCGTATCATGCCATATATCAGAACTCTCATCATCTTTCATACGAAATGTTCCTATATAGTATCTACAATCGTTCATTTTCTACCTATAACCCTGTCTGTATTAATGTAAACAGTTTTAAAAAAGTTACTTTGGTCTGCTGTTAACGGTTGTTCGCTTACTGGCAAGCCTAATTCTTTTAAACGCCAACCTAACTCACCAACGTTATGATGTATTTCATCATCTGTTACTTTACTATATTTTTCATCCCACATTTTATTAAGTATAGTAAAGTCTCTTGTTTGCGAAACGTCCCAATCTGTAAGTGCAAGTTTGCATCCTTCTCTAGCACCATAGATTGCCCAGATGCCATTATCTACATCTGTACCAACATTCATCCATATTAACAGTCTATGATAATTTTGCCACCAAACATCTTTTGTTAGGTCAGTAACTTTAGCACCTCTGTTAAGACTCATCTTAACACCTTCTCTAAATCCTGCTCTAAAGGCTTGGGCTTTAGTTGAGTTAATAATACTTTCGCTGTAATTGTCATTTAGTTGATAGTAATTGTCAAAATAACAAAACTCAATCATAGTATCATCGTTACCATCGGTGTTTTCATGTGTACGCATATTCTTAACAAAGTCTTTAGTCCACATTTTTAAACTACCATTACCATACATTAGTCCATTGATGTTAACTTTACCACACCAACTAAATTGATAATCATCGTCTACACCTAATTCCTCTAACTCGAGTACAACATTTAAAAATTTAGGATCAATAATAGTATCACCGTCTACAGTAACAAAATGTTTAGTTTCAGATAATTCTGCACACGCCTTATGAGCGGCATCTGATCCTTCTACACCATGAACACGCTTGGCCCACGGCACTTTTTGTACTAGGTCAACGTAATTTTTTTCACAGTTAGGTTCATCGTAACTTAAAAAGATTATATCTTGTTCTGCAATTTTAATATTACTCACAGGTTGCTCCTAAAATCTTTTCTGTTACAGCCATTACATCATTATACATATCAAATGTTAACATATTTGGACCATCTGATGGTGCATTATCTGGATCATTATGAACCTCCATAAACAATCCGTCAACGCCTACTGCAACTGCGGCTCTACATAATGGTTCTACATGGTTTCTGTTACCACCCGACGATGTACCTTGACCACCTGGTGCTTGTACAGAATGTGTACCATCAAATATAACTGTATATCCCGCTTCTTTCATGATATGTAAACTCCTCATATCAACAACTAAATTATTATAACCAAAAGAGGTACCACGTTCTGTAATCCAAACTTCTTTTGCACCTTCGGTTTTACTAATTATGCCATCAACTTCCCATGGTGACAAGAATTGTCCTTTTTTAATGTTAACAATGCAACCAGAGTCACACACTTCCCTAATTAAATCTGTTTGTCGACAAAGAAATGCTGGAATTTGTATTACGTCTACTAATCCGGCAATTTTTCTTACTTGGTCTCTCTCATGAACGTCTGTAAGTATCTTGAGTTTAGGATATTGTGATTTTATTTCTGCAAAATCTATAAGAGTTTGTTCTAATCCCAGTCCTCTTTTGCTGTGAATAGAGGTCCTATTCGCCTTATCAAAACTAGTTTTAAAATAAAAGTCAAAGCCTTTATTAAAAGCCGTAGTTTTACACCACTCTATAACTTTTAGACTATGTTCTAAACTTTCGTGTTGACACGGTCCAGCAATTACCTTAAATTTCATGATTATACTTCCTCCACCATAATGGCAGATACACAAAGATTCCTACTATGCTCCAAAACACTAATAAGACAGTTGCATATAATTTCCAATTTTCAAGATCTATTAATATTCCAATTGAAACACCACCTATCCAAACGTAATCTAGTGTTGCATGAAAACGTTTCCATTTAGTTCCGTATTTTTCTATTAATTGATCTCTTTTATTTGCAAACCATGGATGTACATGACGCATTATTACAAAGCCTTCATTTAATACCATAGTTATAAATCCAATCCAAAAAATCATTCTAATTAATTACCTCATAATAGTATTTGTCTAATTTTTTCATTGTGTATATTGAAACAGGCTCGCCCTGAAATTCAAAATCTTGACTAAACGGTATAATAAGATACTTACCGTCTTCAAATTGAGTAAAATCAAATCTTAATGTTTTATAAAGAATGTTTGGATCATTCTTTCTTGTAACACTAAAACTTAACCTGTTACTAAAACTTACTTTCTGCGATAACAAATTAGTTTTTAAGTTTCCACCAATACTAATTTTCCAACAAGTATCTTTAGTGTTTTGTGTTATAGTTAAATCTGCATCTTTTGTTTTTCTAGTAGGCACTTCATATATTAGATCATTAACATTATATGAGTCTACTTCATCTACGAAGTAAGATTTTAATTCATACTGTTTTTTACGTTTAGAATATTCTACACGATAATGAGATAACTGTTCATTACCCAATAGCATACCTTCAACATCCTTAGGATCTACCTCAATATAGCTTCCTTCTTCTGGTTTATAATTAGGTAAGGATATAAGTTCCCCTGTATCCGGATTAAAAACAGCGTAGCGTTCCATTATAGTTTACCTTGTTCCCTTAATAGTTTTATATCTTTTCTAATTCCACTATTATATCGCATAATTTCTGCTAATATAGATAATGTGTCTGGATCTGTATTAAGTAATGCTTCACAATCTTTAGGCAAACAACGTCCTCCAAAGCCTTGTAACCCATCATCTCCTGGTACGCCAGTATGACTATGTCCTATACGCTTATCAACAGCAACTAAACTATTAACTGTATTATAATCTAACTTATGTTCTTCACAATAGTCATATACTTGATTAAAGAAAGTTACTTTAGTGGCTAAAAAAGCATTTCTAAATAACTTTGCAATTATTAATGATCTTGGATCTTCAACAGTTACAGTAAAATGAGGAGTAAATACCGCTCTCCAGAACTTTGTAGCACCGCCACCTATATACATCATACCTTGTTTTTGAAAATCTTCGAGTGGATTTGCGGCAGTAAGAAATTCAGGACTGAATGTTATAGGCTTATTAGCAAACATAGTTCTTATTGTTGACCAACCTTGTAGACTTATTGTACTTTTTATTAAAATAGGTACTCGGCGGGGAACAGTTTTTATAACATCAATGACATTTTGCATTTGACACACACCTTGAACTGTTGGTGTGTTAACACATATGATTACACCGTCTGGTTTATTCCACCATTGTGAGATCGTGTTTTTATTATATTTAGGATCTACAATTTTTGCATCAATTAAAACGCTATGAACTGCTCTACCTACATATCCGTATCCTGCTATAATTATTTTAGCTTTCATTATACTCCTAACCACGTTCTATATTTTTTAATCTTATCATGTGTAACAAAATCCTTTTCAGTATAATGAAAAATTCCTTGTTGCATATGATTTCCTATTTTTAATTTTAAATCGTCTGTCAAATAACTACCTACACGGTCTTGCCATTTGCTACCAACATTTTCCCACCCTTGTATATATGGTTTCATATGTGTAAAACTTGGAAATAACGTTTTATTATTTGTAATCTGTTTATCACAGTTAAGTATTTTAGCAACTATAGCCGCACTTAAATCTACACTTAGACTTTTCTGGTAAAGTTCTTTAGCATATTTGCCGTAAAAGAACTCCCAATTGTTCATTACTAGTTCTAACCATGAATAAAAGTCTTTTGCAAAGTCGCATTTTTTAAAATAATGAAATCCTGCATATAAATTAGGTAACTCGTTTACAGTAAATGTCTTACGGTAATAATCGCTTGTAATTAATTCACCTCTATACGTATAAACATTACTAACAAAGAATAAATCATAATTTTTTAAAAACGCCCACCAATTTTCCAAGTCCTGTAATACTAACATATCAGTATCAAGTATAATTGTTTCATCATACGGTGATGCATGATATAATTTCCAACGGTTATCTACTTTCCATTCTTTATCTTCTGCACTATCAGTCCATGGTATTTCTTTAATAACATCAAATAGCTTTTTATACTTTGCTGGAACATCATCGTTAGTAATTAAACAAATATTACAGTCTTTTTGAGTTGCTTTTAAGCTCATAGCAAGTAAACACGCTTGTAAAACATAGTCATCTTTACTATTTTGTGCTAAAAATACAAATCCTTTACTCATTATCTATTACCCTATTAAGACTAAACTTGTTTATTACATGAACACTACTTCCCTTTACTTTCAAAGGTGTGTATTCTCCCAAGTAACCTTCTTTTTGTATTAAGAAGAAAAAATTGTCATCTTTTAATTCCCACAAAATATCCTTATCACTAGTAAAGTAATGTTTACCTGGCATTGTATGAGAAAAGTCTCCACGCTGATAGCCATTCATTATATGGATTGCAATACTAAAGACCCAATCATTGCGAAACGTTCCTCTATTAATTTGAAAAATGCTATTATAGTGTTGCCAATTTTCTTGAATATGTTTTGTTAAATCAAAGTATATCTTATTAGCTTCTGTTTTTCTAAAGAATACACACGTAGCCCAATAAAAATCAACACTTGTATCACTAATATGAACAAATTGTGAGTTATCTCTAAAGCCACTTAAATCATGTGCTTCTTTAAAAATTAAAAAATCATGATCTTGTGTAAAACAGTTCTTGAATAAATCATTACTTACAATATAATCACTATCTAACATCAGTGTTTCGTCATAAGGGGTTAAATCATACGCACTAGTTCTTAAATCATTCTTAAATTCTAACTGTTTAAAAATATTAGTGCCGTCATAATAACGTTTTCTACTAGGTGCAGTTGATAATGGGACTTCTATTACTTGATCAAAGACTGTTTTATAATCTTTATAAGTGTCTTTAAGATATTCGACACTATCTGTAACTATAGTTGTAGGGAGGTCAAGGTACTGTTTAATACGTTTTGCTAAAAAATGTGCTTGTTTGACGTAGTCTATTTGAGCATTATTTCGAGCAAAAATTAATACGCCTTTTTTATTGTTGCTCATGGTCAACTAATCCTGACACAGTCCTTTTAGTGCGGATTTTTTCATACTCTGTTTGATATTCATTAGTGGCCGCAAAATAGATATCCATAATATCGTCAAAGAACTTAATTAAATCTTCAATCTTAATTGGAGTATCATTATCATCAAGCAAGACTATATCAGAGTCATTACCCTTGCTTATAAGCATACTCACAAAAGTAATCAATTCTTTAGTTACTGAAAATTGTCCGCCATTAAAATAATGCACGGCACTTTGATAATACTTTTCTTTTAAAACACGCTTTTGATTATTCAGCGTTACCATGTAATTAGAAAAGTCTAATGCTTTGGATAATCGCTCATCCATAACTATCTCCTGTTAATATGCTATATTTACAGGAAAATTACTTTGGGGAAGTTAAATTAGGTTAGATTACTACCAGCGTCATTGGCATACGTTGGCGTAGGAACCGCAACGTTTACACCAGTTGGACGGAATTGAGTAATGATGCTTGTAAGTGTACCCTTAACAAATTCATCAGTTGGTGTACCTGGATCTGTAGGATCATCATCATTAAAATTAATTCTAAATGTTAAAATATCTGGGTTAGGTGCTGTATTACCTTTTACTTCAATAATATAATGGTTTTCTGTATACTGTCCTGATCCTGCTTTATCAAAAACTGCTTGATAACTTGTAGTAAGATCATGATAACCAATAGCAGAACCTGTACCTGATCCTGTTGATGAAGTAGCTGTATAGTTAAATTTTACTGTTCCCATATTAGATAATATTGTAGCCCAGTTAATTGTTTTAGCTTCTGTACCAACAAACGCAATATTTGCCGACATACGAACTTCACCGCCTGCATTAAAGTATTGTCTTGCATGATCAGTATCTGTAAACGTTACATTAACTATATGATCAAGTTGACCATTCCAATCAACAGTATATTGGCCTTGAATGGCCGCTTCTGCTGTACCTTGATTAGTATCTATTAGGAATTTTTCATTTTCAAGTGTAGTAGTTAAGTTCTCAAATTGGGCAACACCTTTTTTATTAACTGAATTACTATCTTCAATTACATCGGTTGCAACAATAAGAGCAATTTCACTTGGTGCAGTATTTGTTTGGTGTACTCTACCTGCGGAAATGTCATTAAAAAGCAACGACATATGAGTTGCTGTAACAATCTCTGCCGCGGCTACTTGTGAGCTCTCTAATGATTGACCGTATCCGTCATCACCAGAACCAGTTCCTAAGATTGTAGCAACACGACTTTGTAAGTTATTGTATCGTGCCGCTGTGATAATATCACCAACTGCCATAATTTATACCTTTAATATACATTCAACTAGTTTCTCTGAAGCACTAGCATTTGATTCGAGGGCAACGCCTACAATTAATGCACCATTTTCTATTATTGTAGTAGCTGTTCCTGTTTTACCTGCAAAAACACTTTGTCCTTTGTCTACAGGACCTGTTACTCTTACTGGAACTCGTCCTTTAAGTGCAACATTTTGTCCATCAGCATCTGAATTCATTAAGTATGCTGGATTTTCACTAATAACACCTACTGGTGCTGGTGCAATAAATCCTAAGTCTTTAGCTTCATTTGTTACATCACATTCAGTAAGTTCTTTTGAAGCGTCTCCACTAACTGCAACTACTGTACCAAACGCATATTCCTTGTCAGTTGTATATTTCTCTGCCAAGTCAGCGTATTGAGCCGCTGTAGCTGTTCCTGTAAATAAGTTTGCAAATAAGTTACCGCTTCCATCTCTAACTGCTACAGTATTATTAGTTGCGGCAGTATCTGCAGATCTAAAATTAGCACCTACTTTAAGTGTTTCAGCTTGTGAAGCCAACCCTGTAAAAGCAGTTGCATGAACGTTTGCAAATTTTAATGTTGATGTTCCTAAACTAAATGTATCAGTTGTTGGAGCAAACATACCCGTTGCGTCAATTGTAAGAGGTTCTTTAACAGCTCCCAATGAATCGTCAACTTTAAATTTAATTTTTGTACCAACCTGATTCTGTATTACACCTTCGTTATCATTTTCGATGTAAATTTTCATGTCATTGGAGTCACCAATGGCAATACCAGCATCTGCAAAGGTTGTTAATGAAGTAAATGCACCTGACCCTGCAAGAGCAAAGTCTGTGTCTGTTTTACCATTTAATTTTAATGAGTTACTTGCTGTTCCCCAGTAATAATCTGTTGAACTAGTAACACCGCCTGTTGCATTAATTGTATTACGTAATGTAGTACCCTTTTTAATGCTATCAAATCCTGTAATAGCGTTAGTAGGATCTGTTGAGTCAATTGTAAATGCTACTGAACTAATAATAAAAATTACTTCATCATTAACTGTAGCGGCAATAATAATTCTGTTTACGCTAGTGTTATCACGTACAGTTTTTGTTACCATCTGTGAAACTGTAGCACCAACGCCTTGAGGTCCAATTAGAACATATCCTGTTCCGTTAAAAGCATATAATTGTTCATTTGCAGAATCCCACCATAAATCACCTGTGGCTAATCCTGCTGGAGCAGTAGTGGCTACTTCTGCACCGCCTGTAGTTCTAAATTTAGTACCATCGTAAAATTTTAACTTACTTGCTGTAGCATCAAACCAAACTTGCCCTGAAATAGCTTTTGGTGGTTGTGCCGCGCCACTAAAATTTTCTAGTAAATGTAAGAAATTCTCATTTTGAATTTCGCCGTATCCTGCATAGTTTTTACCTACTAACTTGATGTCAGTAGTTTGGTCAACTGTACCGTCTTCTACGACTACTAATGTTACACCACTATATCTATCAATTGTATATGCCATTTAATAACCCCTGTTAAGTATATTTATGCTTTATTACCATAAACCGCCGCTGGACCCGAGATCGGCATCAAACACCCACGTTGTGCCAGTTACGATAAAACGCTTTAATCCTCGACCAATTGTTACATTTACAGTACCACTTGCGTTAGTAAATGCGATATCTTGTAACACACTCTCATTCTGTACACCATTCGAGTCAACAGCTATGAAGGATTTAGTTAAAACTGGTGTATCAACATTAATTCCGCTTACAGTTGCCCCTGTTATTGTAGATGTTGTAATATACGCATATGACCCAGTTTTCTTGTTTGCCGCCGGGTATACATCTTCAATTATTGTGGCAACTTGTGCATTTGAAAGTCCAGTTACATCTAAACTCATAAGCACAGGCTCTAAATTAATCTGATCATCGACATAAAACTTGGTCGCCGCATCTTGGTCGCCTGTTGGATTAGCTAATCCGCCAATTTGCTGATTATTTGTAATTTGAATAGCACCATTACTAGTAAGTTGTAAAGCACTAGTACTAGTTGAAATAGCATTTCCATTAAGCGTAATATCATCAACACTTAACGTAGTAAGTGTTCCTATTTGTGTTAATCCTAATGCTTGAGTTACTGTTGATCCTATTTCTGTCTTGTTTAGTACTTCTGCGCCATCAACTTTATAACCTTTAGTTGCGACTAAATCAATATTATCTGAACTAGTCCATGCTTGAGTTGTATTTTTCCATAGCCATTCTTTATCTAATTGAGATGATTTAAGTATAATACCACCACCATCTACTTGTGAATTATTAAGAACAGTACTATCACTTGTTATTGCTAACTCAATGTTTTTATCTTCTACTCTTAAATTTTGTGTTTCTACATTAATGTTAGCACCAGAAACTATAAGATCACCGTCAATTTTTGTATCTCCACCTACATGAAGTGCATATTGTGGATCTGATTTAAATACTCCAAAGTGTGAGTTTTCTGTTTTAACTACAAGTGCATCAATAAAGCCTGTTGGCTTTCTAACTCTAACTTTCCAATCATGATTTGATAACTGGTTTTCAGTAACAAATGATGTACCTACTATTTTTATAATATTATTTTGTGCTAATCCAACTGTAAGTCCACCTGAGTTTTGTATTGTTAATGCACCAGTTGTAGTTGCTGAAGCATCTGCAGGTAAAAATTGTGCCGCTGATTTAACATTTCCACTAGCATCTCTTAACGCACTAGCTTGATCGGCAATACCTCTGTATCTAAAGTCAGTAAGACTAACAGGAGTAAATCCTTTTTTAATTATTCCAGTTATACCAGAAATTGTAAATCCAGTTGCCGGTGTAAATTCTGTGTTACTCCAAACACCAACAGTAGTACCTGCAATAAAATATTTCATTACAACATGACTATTATTAAATGTATCTACAAGTGTAACAATTTCAAATCCACTTTTACCTTGTGTTTTAGTATAGATTGGCCCAGCTAATTCTAAGTCAGTCCCATCATAAAAATAAAGTTGATTAGCATCACTGTCAATCCAAAGGTCTCCAGCAACTAATGTGCTAGGTTGTTGTGCTTGTACAGATGGTGCACCACTTGTTCTAAAACCAACACCGTCATAAACTTTTACTCGTTGTGTTGATGTATCATACCATAATTGGCCTTTTAGTGGATTGCTAGGAGCAGAGGACTTCGCAAAGTTCTCTAACATCTTAATTAAGTTTTCATTTAGCGACTCACCAAACCCTGAATAGTTTTTACCTATTAAGGAAATATCTGTTGTACTTGTATCTAATTGACCGTCAACTAAATCAACTAATAACGTTCCGTCTGTTTTGTTTAGTTTATAACTCATTAGCTCGCTACCTCTGGACCTGAATATATGATGTAGTTAACTGCCATATATGGGTTCATAATATCTACAGGTGATCCTAGTGGTATTTGTTGTCCAGTTAAAACACCTCCACTTGTTGGCAAGGCTTGTCCTGCCCCTGTTCCAGTTGGTGAATCATATTGAATTGCTTCTGGATCATTTGGTGATCCTGAAACATCTCTTAGAGCATAATACTGATCACCACTATTACCTCTTAAATCATGTTCGTGTTCTGGTAAGTTTGTAACTGCTATTTCTTGTGTTTGTTGTCCTGAATGAGTTCCTATGTTATCAGCCGCCGCACTTGTAACGGAATTAGCACTAGTACCGCCCATGTTATCTAAACCTAATGGGAACCTACCTCTTAAATCTGGTAAGCAGAAAAATCCTGCTGTAACTAATGTTTGATCTTTAAAGTTATATTCAATTGCATTAAATAAATTTTGATACAATGCAATAGAAACTTCTCGTCCATCACACATTAACCAACTAACAGGTGCAACTGCTCCGCCCCACATTGTAATTCCGCCAATTGGGTATGTTGGTATTGCACCAAACAAGTTATTTCTTGAAACTTTATATACACCAGTTGTTCCGCTTACTCTATTAATTAATATTTCATCATCAACTTGACTTATAGCAGATTCGTCTTTATTAGCAATAAAACTATTTGCAATAGAAGTAGTAAATGTTTTAGTACTTTGATCTTGCCCATCAAAACTAAACGACGGTGATGTAACATCTCCTGTCATTTGGAAAGTTGTTGGACTTGCTAATTTATCTGCAGATCCTGAACGTCCACTAACTGTACCTGTAACGTTTCCTGTTAAGTTACCAGTAAAGGTTTGTGCATGAACATTTAACCATTGTTCGTTAGTTGTTCCTAAATTACGTGATAATGTTAAGTTAGGTACAATGTTTTGTGTTGTAAGTAATCCTGCAACGTTAGTGTCGCCACCAACAAATAACTTTTTCGCAATTCCTACACCACCTTTTGTTGTAATACTTCCTGTACTAATAGTCGAAGCGTCAGTAGTACCTTCTACTAATACTGAACTATCAGTTTGAATATTACCAACAACATCTAATGGTTGGTCTGGTGATAAGTTATTAATACCTACTCTAGCTTGTGAATCAATTCTAATAACTGTTCTAATTGTACCAGCATCATTAACTCTTATGTCAATGTTTGATCCTGATGTTAAGTGAGATATAATTCCCGCTTGTCCTTCAACACCAACTGACATAGCACTATCTGATCCAACAATAATACCTGAATTATTTTTAACTTTAATTGGAAATAAACTTGTGCTGAGTATATCATTTCTTAAAAAACTAGCCGCCGGTACTGCGTTGCCGCTTACTATTAAGGCTTCTGCTTTTTCTGCCGTGCCGTAATATTTTCCTGCACCTTTACCTGTAATATCTGTTGTACTTAAATTATAACCTGGATTAATTGTAGTAAAGCCACTAATAACACTCTTAGGTGTAAATTTTTCTGTTGAAATTATTGCAAGTACTTTTGCTTTAACTTCTACTTGTAAAACTGTATAAGAAACATTATCTGTTCCAACGACAACAACTGGTTTAATACCTGTTGACAATCCGTCACTAAATGTTGGACCTACTAAAATCCATCCTGAACCTGTATAAAGATAAAGTTGTTGATTGTCTGTATCAACCCATAAGTCGCCAACAACTGATTGGTTAGCGGCAGGTTCATTAGTTGCTTTTTTTAATCCACTTGCAGAAATCCAGTTAGTACCATCATAAATTTTTAATTGGTTAACACTAACTGTAGTGTCATACCATAGTTGACCTTCTACAGGATTTCTTGGAGATGTATTAAAAGCAAAATTTTCTAGTAAGTGTAAAAAGTTATCTGCAATAGCAGTTCCATAAGCCGTAGTATTACGCCCAGGTATATCTAAACTAGTAACCTGATTAATAGTATTATCTTCAACTACAATAGTACCCTTATTTGCTAGGTCAGTATGTGATACTAAATATGCCATTTACTTACGCCTCATTAAAACCAGTTAAACTTTGTACCCTTACGGTATAATCAATCTGAATTAATCTATTTAAACTCTTCTGAACTGGGTGGAAAACTACATGAGTTAACAATCTACCAGTTCCTGATTTTGCATAACTTACAAGTCCTAACTCATCAAAAACATAAAGACTTTCAGTTCCTGTTGCATTATCAATTGCATCTTGTCCGCTAGGCTCACCATAGTCTAATAAACAAGTTGCTAAAATATCTGTATAATTTGTACCACTAACATGACGAGTTTCTAGCTTATTTCTTGTAGGATCTGTATTATTAACTGAATTGTCGTCAATTATTTTAGTATACGTTTGACTGTATAAACTAGCATTGGTACCTGTGGAATTAGGTGACAAATATGTAATAATTCCTGTAGGATCTACAGAAGTACCACCATTACCAAAAACCATGCTATTAACAAAGCCTTCACCTTGATTTGCTAGACTGTCTGCTAATGCAAGACTCATATTTTCGTAATGAATAGCATTTCGCTTGTTTACGAAAATTTCGCCCGAGTCTGGGTCATGAATTTTAATGTGTCCTTGTAAAAGTACACCGTTTTGCTCTTTAAAGTTGTCTATCATATTAATATCCTACAAGTGTATTTATTTAGGTAACGTTGCCTCTTCACTTCTTAAGAAACGTCCTATACTGTTTTCCTGTCTATGCAACGGAACTCCTGTGTCAGTCCACACTCGCCCGAGCTTTCTCACCACTATAATTTTACTATTAATTGGTGGTGTATTCAACATTGTTACTGTTGAAGTTGTACCATCTACGCTAAATTCCGCAGGTAGTGTAACATCTGCTTCAGGGCTGTCTAAATCAACAGTTTTATCGAATGAACTAATTTCATTCTTGCGTAAACGCTTCCCTGCTACAAAAATTTCAAAATCATTTACTGATTTTGGAATAAAATCAACTGTTATAGCCTTAGTTGAACCATCAGCTGAAAATACTTGAGTTAGTACTTCGTCTTTATAAGGTACCGTCTGTGGACTACTTTGATCAAATACATCAGTTCCTGTAGTATGCTTCTCTGCAATACCTGTTCCTAATGTACCCCTGCGTAACTGCCTAATAGCGCCACCTTCTTTCAGATAGTACTCTATACGCTCTCCATTAATGAATAATATACCTGGAATTCCCTTATCTTTATTAGGGAGCGGTAAACTATCATAATTTGTGACAAAAATCTTACTATCATACCAATTTAAGTCTTCAGCTAATGTGTATTTATTACTATCTCCAAGACGCTTGTAGTGTGTTCGGTTAAGCATATCTTTAAAGATACTAAACCCAAATTTAGGAATAATTATAGGATTAGTAAAGTGTATAACTTCAATTGTATCATTAGGGTCTATATCAACTACAATCCTGATATGTTTTCTATCATCAGTAACATAGTAATCAATGCTAGGAGTTAATGCTACTTGATTTAACGTAACCCATACATATTCAGCATCAATGGCTTCTTCACGTAATCTAATTATTCCATTAGTTAATTGATGATATTCAGTATAATCATCTGTTCCAACTGTAACAGCATTTCTAGCCACTACATCAAATACTTCTCTTTCTATTTTTCTAATATCGTGCTTACTAAACTGATAGATAGTTACTAGATCACCATTAGCCGGAGCAGTATCTAAATAAACTTCATTTGGTGTTTTAACAAATAAACTTGTTCCACTATCAAAGTAACCCATTTGATACTCACCACTATCAATAATAAACACTTCTAATTTGTCGCCAACAACACCAACATCTGTGTTTAACACAACTGTTCCATTAAATGTGTCCCAACGCCAAGTTGTATTAAGAGTTTCTTCAACTCCATTTAAAAATACTCTAACGTTTTCAGCACTAACTGTAGCTGTTGAAATTTGCCATTGACGTAATTGATATTCGCGTCCTACAGCAACTACAAACTGTTGATTATATCCTGCTTTTAAAAATTTATTACCAACCTTAACTACAATGTTTTGACTAGTTGGCTCACTAGTAAATGGTACTTGAGCTAACTGGAATTTCTTATTAATAGCATTACCAGTAAAACTATCTGTTGTCATTTGACTAAATTCTTGAGACGTACTGTCGTAAATTGCATATTGAATTACTGCACCAGCATTAGGAACTGATCCTAATCTAAATACAGCTCTGTTTGGAGTTTCATACGTGCTGTCTGTTTTAGATAAATCAGTAGTAACAGTTTCTCCGTCAACAGTTAAAGTAAATGACAATCCGTCTTTCCAAACAACCGGCGTTACAAATTGTGCTGTTGATCCGTCACCAACAAATTTATCTATGTCAAGAATCTTTTCACCGTTGTTAGACATTGTTGAAATATGTACTAATTTATTATCACTAGGTGCTGTAGTAAATTCAAGACGTTTAAGTTGATAATTTATAGTAAACCCTGTTGGTGCTTCTAAAATTGCTCCATCAACTTTTACAAAAATGTCTTTATTACTCGCTGGTAACTGATTAATATTAAAATTCTTATTAGTTCCGTCACCAAAGTAATTATGACTACTAATAATACTTGAACCATCTGCTGTTCTATCGTAAACTTTAAAATCAACAGTATCCATAACTTGTCCTGGAATTAATTCTTCAGGACCTTTAGATGTTAATGGTGTAACAAATCCGTCGCCGTCAACAACTATTTCTTCTGACAAAATTCCTTTAGCTGACGAATAAGCTAGATCGCCGCCTTGTAAGGCTGTATCATAAGCATCAGGATCTGGAATAAAACTACCATCACTAGATGCCTTTCTAATAACAATTACATCATCAGCAACTGTTGGAATTACTTCTTCATCTAACTGAACTGTTTGTGTAACGCCGTCACCTATAATTGAATCCATTACAGCGTTTGGATTTCCTGTTACTCCAATAGTACTTCCGTCCCATTGTGGGTCATCTACACGTACACCATTTTTATAAACGTTATAAGTTACACCATCTTCTAATGGTTTGCTAAGAGCAAACACATTGGTGCTTCCGTCTAATGTAAATATTTCATCTTCAAATGTATTATCAAACGTATCCCAGGTTGAAGTAAACCAAGGTTCTGCAAACCAACCTGCTCCGCCACCAAAGTCAAAACTTCTAATTTCTACACCACCGTAATCAATACCTTCCATTAACTGTGATATATCATTTCCTAGCATTCCGTCAGTTGGTTTATAAAATAAATTAATACGGTCTTGTGCTTGAAGCATATCAACAGCTTTGCTGTACTTAATTACTACTGGTGCTAAATTCTTAGGAGGTTCTATGAAGAATATTTCTCCTGTATATCTTGTATATCCTTTAGTATTATCTGCAACATTTTTAAAAGTGTACTCGCTTGTTAATGCTTCAACTCCGCTAACAGTAATAAAAATTTGACTTGGTCTTAAATCCATAGGCCATTTTAATGAAATCCTTTGCGTACTTGCATTACCAGTAAAGGATTCTGTTTCTTCAAGAGTAGTAATTAAGAATGTTCCTGATACTCTATCAAATCTTGATACAATGTGAGCATTACGTATTTTTCCATTACCTAATTTTGCAGAAACAACTGCTGGTTTACCGCCTTCTGATTGTGTACCATTAATAGTAACTGTTGGTGCTGACAAGTAACCTGTTCCAACATTTGTCATTTTAATCCAAGTAATTTTTCCACCTGTACCAATGTATGCTTGTGCTTTAGCACCTGTTCCGCCACCGCCACTAAATGTAATTACTGGAACTTCAAGATACCCTGTTCCACCATCTTTAATTTGAATCATTACAACTTCGTAACCTAAACAATCTTTCCAATGCTTGTTTGGATACGTTGAAATTAATTTATCTTCGCCATACAATGCATCATCTTTAATTTTCAATGACGCTGGTACAATTCTTCCATCTTCCATATTATAAGCTGGTGGTAAATCAAAATCTGTTATTACAGATTGTGTATTATCTTGTCTTGTATAAGAAGTTAAGTATTCCCTAATTTTAGTTTTGTAGGGTTTAGTTTCTTCAATAAATTTTTCATAACTTGGAAGATTATCATTTTGGAATGTAATTTTTTCAGTTAAATCTCCAATGTTATGTTTTGCTTTAAGGAAACTAGTTTTAAATGCCCAATCAATAAATCGTTGTTCAGAAAGAACATAACGTAAACTTGACGTAAACAATTTATTATATTCAACAGCAAGATCGTCTACAAAAATATCATCACGTAATGCTTCTAAAATTACTCTAAATTCATGTACTGGTTGATTATCATAATCACTAGTATCATAACTTAAACTATCATATCCTATATGATGTGTTGGATAGTTAAACAAACTTGAAGCAAATTGTATTGTTCCGTGCTGTCTACCAACTGTTGAATAATTTGTAGTATAATCTGTATCTACAATATCATTAATTTTCTTTAATAATAGCCAACCGCCTGTACCTACTGTTTTAATTTTAACAACATCACCTAGCTTATCGTCTAATGCTGTTAGTTGATAGCTTTCATCAATTAAATGATTAACGTGTGAAAACTCATTATATCCTGTTTCATACCAATCAGCATACTCCCAAAATTCAGGAACATTATATGATTGACTGTCAGTTCTTTCCCATAGTTTTGTTGTAATACTATAAGCATGAATTGACCACTTACCGTTAATGTTTTCATCTGCTTTAATAAGTGTGCTATATTTTCTAACTTCTATTGCGGCTGATATATCATAATCTCTACCGGCGTGTTTTACAGCTACAGAATTAATTTTTCCTAACGTGTCTATTGTTATAATAAGTTCAGCACCTCGACCGTTACCTATTTTAGTAAATTCGTATGTTGGTGGTACTTTATAACCTCTACCTGGATCAGTAATTTCAACTCTATCTAATTTACCATTAATCCAAATTGGTGTTAACACCGCTTGTTTAACATTCGCAGTACCAACAAATACTAATTCAGCATACGTATCAACAGTTTGATCAAACTTGCCAGAATTAATAGTTGGCATTAAATCAACTTGTTTTAAATTCTCAATATTAAATTCATCAACAATAATATGTTGTTTAAGAACCCTATTAACTCTTTCAATAAGTTGTTTTACTGCTTCAAGCCTATTTACAAACCAACTTTGTCTTGGTCTATCTAAAATACCGTATCTTTCTTTTGGACTTAAATCAGTATCTGGAACTGCTCTATATTTTATATCCCAGCCAATTAAACTATCAAACCACTTACGTTCTACATCTGCTTTAGGTCTACTAGTTTCTAATCCGTCACTTATAAGTTGATATTCATTATGAATATTAGTATAAACTGGAATAGTCCAGTAACGGAAATTAACTGCTGAATTATCTGAATTAAACAATGCATCAGTATTATATAATGCAAATCTGCTGTCACTATACAATGACGCATACTTATAACCTTGAGCTTTAGGATCTTCAATTAATTGTGCAACATCAAACGCACTTGTTTTTCTCCAGTCTAGATCAGGAATAAACTTTTTGTTTTTTACCCAATAATAATACTTTGTTGAAAAACTTTGTGCTTGTTTATTAAACACTCTAACTGATGCTAATGTAGAATCATCAATATATTTAGGTGTTCCACTAATGCCTTTTGCTAATCCTTCTTCTGTATCTGCTATCTCATTCCATTGTGATGGTTTAAGTGTTGATTCAACCCATTCGTAAATATCAACTGAAGCACCTTTAAATAATTTACCCCACGTTGCTGTTTGATAAATTATATCTCCTTGGTACGGATTATGATATTTTACAGTACTTAAATCCCACCATAGTTTTCCAACATACGGTTTGCCCCAAGCGGCTCCTTCATCAACAACAGATATCTCCATACCAATTGTGTATGTTGCTGGATCATATAATGTTTTAAAGGAAATTTCTTCTTCGGCAGTACCTGCAATTTTTCCTTGAATAGGATCGATATAATCTATCTGACTAGCAAGTAAATTTTTCGCTGTATCATAAACAAACACACCTTTAAATTTAGATACATCAACTTGATCAATTGGAAAACGTAATTGTTCCCACGATAGAACATTTCTTTCGCGTCTAAAGTCAATTATTGTTCCCATAAAATTATCGCCTGGAGTAATAGTTAATTCAGGCATAGAAACATAAACATGGTTATCTGTAAATAATACATGATCACCGAAGCGTCTTGTTACAGGATTATTATAAACAAATTTTTCACTATAAAGTAATGTATTGTTAAAACGCTGGAAAATAAGAACTTGTCCACTATCTTCATTTGCTGTTTTAAACTGGGTAAGATTATTATCAAACGATGTAGTTACAACTGTAGTGTTTGCATCAAATTTTGTAGTTGAAATAAGATCACCACCACGTGATGAAACAGCTAAATTGTTTTTATCAAAGTCTAATGTTGCACCAAATCTTTCTGCTACATCAGTCTCTGGACTATAAAGTGTTTGAGACCATACAAAGCTACCTTCTACAAGTCTGTAAACATAAACAGCACCATTATTAGTATCCACTTCATCTTGTAGTGGAGCTCCAATGGCTACCATTGTTCCATCATCTGAAACTGCTACTGCTGTTCCAAACCCTATACCTGGAGTAGGTGTTACTATTGCTTGACTAAATTCATAATGGCCTTGATTTATTCTATATATAAGAACCTTAGGATCACTATCAGTAAACTCAGCCACTACAGCTAAAACATTTCCATCTTTATTACTTGTAAACGTTTTAGCAAAATTCTTTAATGTTGCTTGATCTACAATTATCTCACCATCAACAACTAAACCAACATCGTTAGGAATATATCCTACATAATCTATATGGCTTGATAATTGTGTCCATACTCCTGGAACAAACGCACCCGCTGATAAATTAGTTTTACTTTGATAAAAAGACTGTTGATATAAAACAATATCATTTTCAAAATAAATTGTTGACGCACTAAACACACCTTTATAATTTTTGTCTTTGCCAATTGCATAATCAAATGTGTTTCCACTTGCATCTTCACCGTGATTAAAGAAGTATACTCTACCAGCTTCACCTACTGTATTAGCATCTTGAGTACTAACATACAAATAGTGTAACTTGTTATTTGTAGCAAATTCTACTTTTTTACCAAGGTATTTGTTATTATCATTATGCTCTGAAATATATCCATGGTTTAATGAATACTCGCCATTAGGTGTTTTATCATAAGTTAAAAATATTCCTTCGTTAGTGTATGAACTTGCATCACCTTCTGTATGTGCTGGAACATTATATTTTTGCTTCCAGTCTTTGTTTAATGGCGATGGGTAATTAGGTGTTCTAGCAATTCCACTAACTGTACTACTTGAGTAAAAATGTACTTCTAATTCATTTTGAAACGTTGACGAAGTAACTGGTAATTGAGTTGAATCCGTATTTTTAACAATAACCATCTTACCTGCAATCGATGAATCCATATCGGCATGATCTAATCTCCCAGATAAACGATTAACGCCAGGACTAATAGCATCTTTAATACTAATAGTACTAGTAGCACTATTATTAAATCCAAAGCTAAATGTCCCTGTTCTGTCTTTTACATAAACGCGACACGTTAATAGTTGTTCTTGTAAGTATGTTACTTTAGCTGTGGCACCTGTGGTGTCGTCAATAATAATTTGATTTTCTTGAGGAATATAAGGATTTCCACTTAAATCAAAGTTTGTAAATGTAATATCAATAAACCCGTTCCATAAATCAAATACTGTATGTGCCTGGTCATTTAGGTATGGAAAAGTTAAGCCTAACGATGCGGGGTCAAATACTGAGATAGGTGCAACACCTCCTCTTATAGTATTAACCCAAAAGTTAATGCTGTCTATTGGATTAACAGTATCTGTAAATGCCTTTGGTCCTCTTACAAACCACAGTTCACTTAAATTAGGTAAACCGTTTTTATCATAATAACTTAAATGTCCTAATCTGCCGCCTCTTGTTGGATCTGTAACAAGACTTAATGCACGTACATCGTCCATTGTGTTGCCAAAGACAACAGGTGAACGTGATTCAGCTGAAGTAATAAAATCTTGTCCAATAAGATTAGGTATTGAAATTTCTTGTAATTCAGTTACCGCTGTAGTAAATGAAGGAATACCATCAATTCTCCACCAACCGCCAAATGTACTTGCGGCGTTAGTTGGTCTAATTAATTCAAATGTTCCACAACTTTGTGCATTTAAAGAAATTGTGCCAGTGGGTGCAAATGCTCCACTAACATCTTTCATATAAATTATAGCTTGGCTAACATTTTCAATTCTAATATATGATACTTCACCAACCGCAGTATCTGACGATAATGTATCGCCTGTTGTTGGAATACGTATTATGTTGTCAACGTATAATACTGCATCAATTTTAGTTGCAATAGTTTTAGTTCCTTCTACTGCTGAAATACCTGGGCCGACTTCACCCCACGGTTTTATACCAGTTGGATAATTTTGTGAAAATTCATTCCAGTTAAGAACTACTTTATCACCTGCGGCTGATCCATCATATTGTGCAACTGGGGCTCTAATTAATATATGATCTGTAGTAACATCTAATCCATAATCACCTCTAATAGCATAAACTATTTTAGGATATGAATTGTTTACTGTATCATAATGAGCTTCTTCTATAAACGACGTTGACCAAAAACTTGGAAATGTTAATGCTCCTGTTGCCGCTGATATTGGAAATTGTGCTTCCCAGAATGTTTCTAGATACTTAACAAGGTTGCCGGCAATATAAGCTGAACCTCCATCAAAGTCACCTTTAAATTTAGTTTTTACATTACTGGCATTCGGAGCACTAATAACTAAATGATTTCCATCATCACTTAATGCAACACTAGATCCAAATTTTCCTGGGCCAGTATAAAGTCCATTAGGTGCATCAATTGTTTGTCTATGATAATAATCTACATTGTCTGCAACTCTATTAAAAACATAAACTTTTTCTTGTTCACTTGATGATGCAACTAAAATAGTATTTCTATCGTTAGTTGCAATAACTTTACCAAATTCATGTCCTTCACCTGTTACTAGGTTAGAAATAAATTGATGTGAACTGTATGTTGGTTTATTTTGTAATACAGACCATTTATTATTATCGTCGTCATCAACCCAAATTATTTCACCGTGTTGTAATTCACTATTAATAATTCTAGTATTTGCTTCTGCCATTGTAGCAACTCTGGCGGAAATAAACTTTGTAATAAATCCATCAGCAAGTTCTACATCTTCAGTTGTGCCGTTTTCATAACAAATAATCTCAGCTAATGATACTGCTTTAACTTTAAAGAATTTTTCTGCACCAGCAACATCAAGTACACCTACTAAATCGTCTTTGCTATATCTAGCTTGTGTATTAATTTTTATTGTTGTTGTTTTAGCATCTTTATCTGAAGTTATAGATACAACTCTATCTAGTGTTCTTACGTACTTAACAACATCCCATGTTGCTCCACGTGAGCCTACCCATACATAATCTCCAACATTTAAAGATGACGTTGCTTCATTTAAAATATCATCATACTTTGCAACTGTTAATTTAACATCTTGTTCGTTAACAAAACCAGCTGTCTGTATATACTCTAAAAAGTTTTCACGTTTTGGAAACGGCTTATGATTATAATTGTTAGGTTTAAGATAAACTTCAAACGGTCTTAGACGATAAATTAAATCAGTTTCTAAGCCTGAAACAGTATCAACTAATTCAATTGGTTGCGGAGATAGTTTAAATTGAGCTTCATCTAATTTAAATTCTACTTCATCAAAGCCATCAGTAGAGCCATACTGTCCTAACTTAACAGCCCACTCTTCATAAAAGTCTATACTGTCTTTGTCTGCACTACTTAATGCATCAAATAATTTTGTTAAACTATTTTGTGTTCCTTTATCTTGAATATACCCTTGATAAAATTTATATTGACTAACATCATCATTAATAATATTTGAAAGATACTCTCTCTTTTGATATCCTATAAGATGTTGTGCTATTCTTTGTTGTTCTGTATCAAAGTTATCAGTATCTAAATCATAATAATCTTTAAATTGTTTTGCTTTATAATCTAAGTTTGGAATTAATTTAGCTTCTGGTTTAACAGATAGTCGTTCCCACTTAGAAGCATCAAAGTTTTCTGTTCCAGGTGTTTTTATTGTAGAAACATAATAAAATTCTTTATATTTTACTGTATCACCTATAACATAATCTTTATAAGATTTCCATTCATTAACAACTGCATTGTCATATATAAAGCCTGGAATATTTAAACTTCCTTTCCAGTCATCAGTTCTATAACCTAAAACTTTAATTCGTTCTTGTCTATATCCTGGTTCTAAGTCATAGATTATATCATTAAAAACTGTATGATTATCAAGTAAACAAACGTGTTCTTTTTGTATTAACGGTAACTTAACAGCATATATACCATCAGCAGTATTTCGTGTAGTTATTTCAAGTCTATTATCGTTACTTCTATAAACTTTAGCAAATTCAGGTTCTAATTTACGACCGTCTGCTTTTAAAAGTGTAAAGTCGTGGAAGCTATCAAAGATATTATCAGAAACAAAGTAGTCTCTTTTAAATTTTAACTTATTACCAGCTGGACTTAAAGTTATAACACTATCTTCTTTCCAGTTTTGTGTACTCCAGAATAAGAATTCTTTAGCACTTAACTCCCAGTTTTCAATTGTATTAATAGTAGAATTAAAATAATTAAAATCAAATCCTAATTGTTCTAAGTACTTGCCGTAACCTAATAAGAAATCAACAACTTCTTGAATCGATGTTAATAACGTACCATAAGCTAATTCCTTTGTACTATTAATAATTGGAGGAGTAATATCAAACTGACGTCTGAATACTGCTTCTGTACCTCCACTAGTTGGTAATTCAACTAATTTAGCAAAAAATTCTTGTTGAAAATCAGTTCCACTAGTATGAGCGTCTTTAACTCTAAAAAATTCTGTACCAAACTGAACAGTTTGTCCTAATACATATACTTGGTTTGCTCTCCATTCTAAGAATGAATCAGTAACTCCGCCTACTCGTACAACAGGATCGTCTGTTAACTCAATTGCTCTAAGATAGGTAAAGTATGGATTAGTTTTATCATATCCTTTTATAATAAAGCCTGCGGCTTTTTTCTCAATAATAACACCACTATAACTTACTAGCTCAACTACAGAACTTGTATTTAAAAATACTTTATAGTTTTCGTCTGGAACAAAAACATTACCTTCGTTAAACGGAGACCTGCTATCTAATAATAGTTTAAATTTGTCTTTATGAGTATATCCAGCAACTTTAAATCCTAACTGATTTTTTAAAGACTTTAATGAAGTTGAATAATCACTATATAACCCTTGTGATTCTGAATTAATATAATCACAAATATAATTAACTAATCCTGAAGTATTAGACCTAACAGTATCTGTTATTGACATAGGAAAAACTAAATCTTTTAGTCGAACTCTTTTATTAGTTTCGCTATAAACAATCTCTTTTGCTGGATTACGAATAATTCGTGATCTATCAAATCCTAATCCCATAATTTTAGTTGGTTGATTAAGAAGCCAACTACAAAGGAATGCAAACGGATATTCGCTACTTCTACGCCAAGCTGTTTCTGTTGGTGCTTCGTCTCCAAATACAAATTCTTTTTTAGTTAAAACAAGAACATAGTTTTTAGCAAAGTTACTATCTAATGGACTTAATAAGTTACCTTCGCCATCAACAGGAATATGCTTTGTAATGTCTTTTCTCGCATACGCGGCAAGATATTTTACTGCTTTGCCGGGTTCTCTAATTACACCGTCTTCGATATCTTTCCATAAAATTTTATTTTCTCTAGTATAAGGTGCTGGACCGTATACGCCTTGCCACCAAGTTGGCTCAATAGTATATCCTAATATTTCCCAAGGATGTGTATGCGGGCGATCAGTATCATATGCTTCTTTATAAATTGCTCTCCAATACCCTGGTAGTTTTGCTCCTTTAGGTGAAGTCATACTACCATAGTTAAATGTAAAACTATTTGTTCTTTCATAGAAGTCATGATCTGTATAATCTATATTATTAACATTTTCTAACCAAGCTACAAAGTCTGTAATTAAGGCTTTATCTCTATCCCATTTTCTAAACCCAGTATCCCTTGACTCGCCGCCAATAAATTCGTGTATATCTAAAATAGTTGGATCATATTCAGTTTTTATATTATTAAAGATTCTTTGTTCTAGTTCTAATAATAAATCATCTCTAAAATCGCCAAAGCAAACAAAAATATTACCATCGTGCCCTTGTATAACTTCAGTTGGCGTTTGATAAGTGTTATCAATGTATTTCATTGGTTTATATTTTGGATATAAACCTAATTTAGTTGGCGTTGCTGGAATATAACTTCCATCAGTAGTTTCGTATTCAGAAATCTCAATAATATCATCAACGGCTTTAGTTGCTGTAACTGTTACAAAGCCCGGATGGTCAGCTTCAAATATATAATCTATACCATGATGTAATTGTGCTTTATTTTTATAAACGTAAACTGCTCTATTAGATAAAGTTTTTAAATCAAAGTTATTAGACAATGCAAAAAATTGTGTATCTTTGTCTTTTACCTTATGCGTTGTTGTGATACACGTTCCAATACCTATCATATCACTAAAGTAAAACGGCATATCGTTAGTTTTACTACTAACTACTGCATCCATTACTTTATTAAAATGAAGTAATGTTTCTCCTGTAAATCCTACAGTATTTGCTTTTTGAAGAAATAGTCTTCTAAACTTTCCATATTCATTACTAGCATATCTAAGTGCTTTAATAATATTTGCATTACTATCAGTAATATGATATAAAGCAAGATCAAGCTGTCCACTATGTTGAACAAAACGTCGACCATATGGAGCAAGGTTTCCAATGTCTCGTAAATTATTCATGCCAGGCATTGAACCTTTAAACTCATCATTATATTCACTCATTGAGTGAACATGGTCAGTTACTTCGCCTAATGTAAAAGCAAGAACATTATCGTTTAATGGATTTCGTTCTAAGTTATGTGGTATTTCATAATATCCGTTTTGATTTTTCTTTGTAGCACTATTAGATATAACTTTAACTATATCATCAGTTACTAACTTTTTAATAAACGTAATATAAGCTATACCGTTAATTCTATTAACTGCAAAATCTGTTAAAGGATATTTTCTTACATTATTAACATAAACTCTTAACCATAAATCATTTAAGTCACCACTACGGTCATAAACATCAACAGCAAAGTCATTTGTTTGATTAGTAACAACATATTGTCTTACCACGTGTTGTCTACTATTTTTAATAGCTTTAATCCAACCCGAAGTATATACAAAAGTACTAAGATCGGAAAACTCTTTTAATAATGTTACGTCAGTATTTCCTTTTACAACTGCATTATTTTGTTGATAGGTATATGTCTCACTTAATAAATCAAAATTAAATAAAATATCACCTGTATTTTCTAATGCTCTATAACTTAATGAAAATCCTAATTCTGGATCGTTAACATTACCAGCACCTACTTTATAACTAAAAATTTTATTTCCATGAAATGTTGATGACGGATAATAAGTTGTATCTGCTAAAGAGTATCCATCTTTGTCAAATAGATCAAATAAAGGAGTTTGGTTTGTAGTAGTTTTATCTTGTCCAGCTTTCCACTTGGTACCATTATAATACCACATCTTTCCTTTATACGTGTCACCATTTCTAACTAATACTGTTTCATTTTCAAGTGGCGTAGTATCTGTTGTTTCAATAAGACTAATTTGTCTTACAAGATTATGTGTAATAAACTTTACTTTAAATATTTTCCCTAGTACTCTACTATCAGGATCAGCAGTAAACAAAATACGCATATTGTCAACAATATCTATACCATCAACATTGTATCCTGTAGCACCTTCAATATTTGAAAATACATCTGTAGTAAATGTATCTAATAAATCAATATCTTCTTTAGCACTAGTACCAAAATTATATAACTTTATCCCTGCACTAAATTCTATAATAGGACGTTTTGCTCTAAAATCTTGATCTAACTCAGGTGGTGTTCCTGTAAGCGTTGCGGCTAATTCGATAACTTCTCTATGAAACCATCTATTATATCTTGACCAAGGATTTTTACTTTTAGATGCTTTATTAACTACAAGATAATCTTTTACTCCTGCAAAGCTATTAGCATTACTATAAGGTAGTCTGTCAAAGCCTACAGTATCAAAAGGCACTGGTTTATCTGTTGAATATGTAGCTGGAATTTCTAAATCTTTTTCATAAACTAATTTAATTTCTGTTCCAACGCCTTCAACATACCATTCACCTTCTGCATACTTTGTAGGTGTTACAGTTCCTTGGAAATAAACTTTCATACCATTTGAAAAAGCTATTCCACCTGTACTTGTATAAGTTTTTTTGCCTAAGATTTCAGCTTCAACATCAATTGATGTATTGTCAATTGCATCTGCAATTTGTATTAACCCACTTGCATTAATATCATTTCCGTTTACATAAAATAAACTATCAGGAGCATTCTCAGGAATTGTCCAAGTAATAGTTCCAACATCAACTGTTGAGGTACTATCGTCTGTTCCTTGTGTGAATAATAAACTAGTATCTAGCGAACGTGCTGTTCTAAAAGTTAATGGCATTCCTGGCGCATCAATTTCAAAAATATACGTTTGTCCTCTAAATAACTTTAATGTAGGATTAGATGTTAATCCGTCGGGTGTAAAAATATAACTGTTATTGTCTATATTATCTTTTTTTGCTACTTTATACGTGCTTATAACATCTTTGGCGTTACCAGCAATACCGATTCCTATTGGACCGTTTGGTAACCAATAGTATTCTCTAAAGTTTGTAAATTTATCCCAATCAACATGGGGATTCCAAGCATAATATTCTTGACTATTAAGTAGACTATGATTATCTACAGTACCGCCAAACGCTTTTATTTGATTAATATAATCATTATAATCTTTATAAAAGGTAATATTGTTTAAGTTATCTTTTACTACTGCCGTTGATTCTAACTGGTAGTTTTCTCTAGCAGAAGTATGTTCACTTATATAAGTGTCATCGGCCTTGTATGCTTTAGCAGTACGTCGGCCAAAATATCCACTTAACTTCTCTGCAACACCAGGTTGAGTTAATTGGTCTAAAGTTGCGTTAAGAAACTTTTTGTTTGTTGGTGTACGAAAATATCTAGGAAGTAACTCCGCACTATGTCTACGTGGCGGCGTTTTACCATCAGCTGGTAACGGATATTCGTGTTGGTCGTCGGTAAAAGGCATTAGACGTTATTACCCCCAGAGCTTGATGTAATAGTACCTGATGTATATGTACTGGCACTTTGTATACCTGAATTAGTCGATGATGCTACAGTTAAAACTTTACCTGAAGCTTTCAATCTACTTGCTGTAACGGCGTCTATTACTTCAACATTATCAACAGTTGCTCCACTTATAAAAATTTCATCTGATTCAGACTTAATCTCATACAAACTACCAAACCCTTGCAACTCTTGATTAGGAACAATTACAATTGTTACTAACTCAGGTGCAACAGTGGCCATAATAAAAGTACTCAACTCTGAGAAATAAAACGTGTCTCCAAAATCCCAATTATCTAAAGCAAAGAATTGGTTGATTGCTGAAATAACTTTTGCCTTAATTGCATTAGTATTAACAACCTGGTCTGGATTTTTAACTATCTTAAATGTTGCTTGTAAATCTAAATCAGCATTTGCACCAAATAAAACTTTATATTTTACTGGATGATAAATTACTTCATCACTAATTGATTTAATTTTATTAATCTCAGATCCATAATTATTAAACAAGTTATCACTACTTGGCGGTAATGGTCTACTATCTGTAGTTCCATCTAAAAACTCTCTAAACGAATCATCATAACTTTTTGTTAATAGATACGTATCGATAATGTTACTGCTACTTGGATCAATTCTATTATCGTCATCTGCCGCGTGTATGTATTGGAATTTAAGTTTATCTCGTCCAACAAACGCTCTATAACCAGTTGTTAGTATTAATGTACTTGCTGATAACTGTTTAAATACGTTTTCTGTAACTAGATAAAATATTTGTCCATCAGTATATTGACTTAATGCGCCTACAACACTTTCAGACTGTTTTACAGTAATTACTGATCCATCTACATAACTATAATCTTCAAGTCCGTCAGTAGTGATGTATTTCTTTTGGAATACAAATTTTGTTAAAGGACTTACTGTTTCATTAACAATTTCAATAAACGTTTCTGGATCATCAACAACTGCATCTTCGTCTGCGTCATAAAAACTTACTTCAATTTTTTTACTATCAACATATCCGTCAGCATCACGAAATGCATCACTAATTTCCCAGTCATGTTGTACTGTAAATGGTGTTAATGCATCTGGCTTTAAGTTAATAGATAACACTGAAATCTTATCTTTGATAATTTGTCCTGTTTTATTATCAAACACTTTATCAGCACTATCATAATAAAATCTAATTTCTTTATCACTTTCAAAAATATATCTTAATGTACGATATGTAATTGTATATTTTTCACCGTCTGTCTCAAATAATAATAACCAACTTGCATCTAATTGTTGATTAGTAGTATCTCCTGTTTTTCCTAAACTAAAATCTCCAAGAGCACTTAGATTATTTTCAACTATAAGTCTCCACTGTCGTAAATTAGTGTCATATCTTAGACCAAATGTTTTATTAGCAAACAATTGATCAACTATCTGCGTTTTTACATTGTCTACTAGTGTTTTAGAAAACTTAGGTACAATTTGATTTAAAATAGCTGTTGACGGAACAACATCATTAAGTATAATAGGTCCTGTACCATCTGTATTATCAATAGTACCATCTCCAACAATACTAACTACTTTAACCCATTTATAACTTAAAGATCCTATATGGTCTGCGTTACCTGCCATTAGTGTACCATCCTGCATAAAATGATATCCTGCCGGCGGTAAAAATTTTATTAATGTACCTTCTTCAAGAAATCTTAATGCACTACCTGTAAAACTACCTACTTGAAATCTTGTTGCATCAACATCTTGAATATGTCCTGTTGTTTGATTAGTTCCTGTTGTAGTTTGTACCCAACTGGCTCCTAAATCTGAAACAATTGTTTTAGGAAAACTTGTCAAATAATAATTTAACAATTGTTTCTCAGCTAAAATAGGTGTAATAGTTTCTTCTATAATTCCTTCAAGGTCTATTTTAGTTGTATATCTAAAATCCTTATACTTTGTTAAAGTTTCTTTATATATAACACCGTCATTACCAAATAAATTTGTACTAGAATATTTTCCTGTACTATCTAATAAATCAAAGTAACGTGAAATACCACTTGATGCTCTATTAACACTTTTAACTTTAACAATTTCTTGACTAATTCTTAATGGTGCAACTTGGTAGTCTTCACCAGTAACCATTCTGTTTTGTGTATAGTAAGTTGCAGGTGCGTTTTCTCGAATACTTGCATTTGTTTCTGTAGTAGTTGCATTGTCTACTGTATATTTCAATGACAATGTTATGTTTAATGTTTCCTGATTGCCAATTGCTGATGTATAAGGAACTGCTATTCCTATTGATGTCATATCTGCTGGAATAATACTATACGCTTGATTAATACTTGATCTATAATAAACTCTAAAATCACCTTTAGGTAAATTTCCAAATGTACCATCTGAAAAAATTAAATTAATTTTATCTTGAGCTTGTGTAAGAACAGCATAAATGTTTCTAAGACTTTTACGTAAACTATTATAAACAATATTATTTCCTTCAACTGCTTCAACTTTAGTCCATAACTCAGATTCAGCACCTATTGAATTTAATTTATAAAGCCATACATCTGTATTATTAATATTGTTGGCATCAATTGCTATTGATTGATTAGTACTAGGAGAATCAACAGTAAATGTTCCTTGATCTAATGTGCCTTGTCTAAAGTGAGTAAAGTATCCACTATTAGAACTTCCTGGGCCACGCCCATCATCTCTATATAAAAATGCTAGACTGTTACCTGGTAAAGGTGGCTCCTCAGATATAGTTCCGTCGATAACATCAGCTGATGTTATTTGAAATTGTAGATTTCGTCCATCAATATTTTTACTAAAACTATAAACAGGAACATCTGTATTACTTGCTCTATATCTATATTGATGTGTTAAGATACCTTCTACAGTATCCTTTTTTATTGGTCGCCCAATTGTAGCATTTACTGGCAATGACGCATTAAGAATCTTTTCAAATTGTTCACGCCAGTCTGGATTAGCTGGGTCATTCCAAACAACTGTTTGGTTAGATAAGTTAGTTCCGTTTGAATCTACTACTTCTTCTGATGTTGAAACAGCTTCAAATTTAATTAACCCATTTGCACATTGATTACGTTTTGGATTATATGATAATAATCGTGCTAAACGCAATACTGATTCTCTACGTTCTGCTAATTCAAGAAAGTTTTCTCTAGAGTTAAGATCAATACGATAAGATATGTTCTGACCTAAAAAGGCAATAAGATCTATTAACGCTAGATATTCACTGGAATCAATATAATCATTAAAATCTTCTGGATAGTTCTCGCGGATATAAGCAATCATAGTACGGCGTAAACCGTCAAAATCGTATGATCTGAAGTCTGCATTTCTAAACGTCTGGTATACACGTTTCCAGTCTTCTGCAAGAAGTAATCTGTTTTGTCTATTTGTTACTGACATATTGTTTTCCTATTAACTCTATTTATTTGTTTTCGTTAACCACATACTTAATTCTGTTAAAAAGTTCCTGCTTCCTCATCAAATGATAAACGCATCTTTTCCGAAATATTATACGGTAGATATGTTAGTGTACAGTCAATTATGATACCTGTTTCATACTGATCAATAATAATAGCATCTACACTTACTCTTGGATCTGAATTAACAATCTCGGTAACGTTTTGAGCTATAACTGTCTTCAGTTGTTCTGTTAATGGTTCATATAAAACGTCCCATACAATAGTTCCAAACTCTGGATTTTCTAATTTTTCACCCTGACGTATATGAAAATGATTAAGAATATCCTGTTTAATTAATTCAATATCATATAAAACATTACTTTTATTAGCTGGATTAACAGTACTCATACCACGGTAAGCTCTGCTAGTTGCAACAGGTACTTGACGTTTTGCAGTAGTTACTCGAATCTGTTTATATAAATCTCTATCTGATATACTCATAACTTATTCTACCCTTTTGATTCCTTTTTAAATGGATCTGCTGTCGCTACAAACGTCAACGGGTTAACTGCCGTTACTACATTGTCTCTATCCGTTAATACAATTTTAAATGCTAAAGGATTTAAATTTTCATGATGATCCCAAGGTTCATGCATTGGTACTCTTTGTGCTAAAGTTCCAAGTTGATTAAATGTCGGAATACCTGGCAAAATATGAGTATTAAGAGCTGAAACAATTTGTGCTCCAGATGCCGCAGGACCATTCATATGAATTTGCGGTGCAGTTTCTAAATGTTGCCCACCGGATTTAATATGTGTTGTTCCTCCTGACGTAATTTTAGTTTCACCATTTGTTTTATATTCAGTACTACCTATTGTAGTAACCCATTGTTGTCCACCAATTAAACATTTAAAATCATTAAGTGTTTCTATCTGAATATTACCTTTACGTAATTTAGGTTCACCGTCAGCTCCAACATTATACGTTCCACTTGCTTTTATATCTAAGTTAGCCCCTGCTTCAATAGTAATATTTCTATCTGCTGTTAAATTTAAATCATTTTGGGTATGTACACTCATACTATCTTTTGCATAAACATCTATTTTTCCATCTGAAGTTAATTCAATCCAAGCCGATCCTTTTGAGTTAGCAATATAAATTAAATCTTCTGTATTGTGTAATAAAATCTGATGACCTGTTCTAGTTCTTAACCTAACTAATTCGTTGTGTGGTAAGTCACGCAATCCATCTAATTCATTAAGAGATACATTAGCGTATTCTGGTGGTCCGTCACTAGCAGTTGTCTTTCTTAAAATTTTATCATTACCGTCATCCATTACAAATGATGTGCCGCCTAACCGACTGCGGTTTGCATTAACAGATGAGTCAGTCATTCCAATCAAGCCTGTTGGTGCGCCAGCAGTTTTATCAACTGGTCCTGGTGTACTAACTCCAAAGACTGCACTAGGTAATTCACGCCTAGCACTTGAAGTAGTTGTACCTCTAAACTCATCTATAAAGTCGGGAGTAACAAGTCCTTGTGTTACTAATTGATCAAAAAGTCTTTTCTGATATGGCTTTAAAAATTTTGTAGGATCTTGAGCGACACCTGTTTCACTTTTTCTATTATATTCGGCTACAGGAATTTTTTTACCTTTATAATCTGCAGGTGTTCCGTCAGTTGTAAGTGATGTTGCCGCTTCGCCTGGCATAGCAAAATTCATATAACGATCTTGAATACATCCTAGCCAATAACATTGATTAGGATTACCTTCTGCAAATATTACTAAAACTTTTTGTCCAACATCTGGTGGAATCATCCACCAACCATAACTCTGTTGTCCAAATCTATAATCATCATTTTTAGTTGCCGACCATGCTGTTGTTTGTCCAGCCATCGGCGACAAATATCTTGCATTAAAAGTTTGTCCTGGAGTAGCACCATCATTACCTGCTGTAGTCTTTTTTAATAACTCTACTTGTATAGTACCCATAAAATGAGGATCAAGATGACTTATAATTCTAGCTTCAAATGGACCTGGATCAGGTATATGAGATATTGCATCTGTGGAAATTTTTTCTACTAATGAATTTAAATAATTAGCCATTACGCGAACTTACTCCCGGCGCCAGTATCACCAAGACCTGCCCCTCCAGTATAACCTTTAAGTATAGGACTAGTACTTGCCGCAGTTTGATTAGTTTTAGTTTCAAGTGCTGAACCTGAATCTTTATTATTATCAGCTTTTGTAACTAGTCTA
>MDSV01119823.1_pt1 | contig 62275 bp, 56 predicted proteins | sample 810851 | NCBI WGS metagenome assembly MDSV01 (sample SAMN05326640, study PRJNA326480) | marine metagenome | isolation source: seawater | place: Atlantic Ocean: North East | collected 2012
ATTATTTTTTAAATAATATAAATAATATTAACAATAGATCTATCATCGGATGTATTTTAGTTTCATTTATTGCATTATTTGCAAATTTTTTTATACCCCTAGACAAAACATTTAACTCATTATTATTATTATTAGGATTTGTATTTTTATTTTTAAAAAAAAAATTTTTTACAAAAAAAGAACTTTATTTTATACTTTTATCCTCAATAATAACTTCGTCTTTGATAATTTTTAGTAATGTAAATAGACCTGATGCTGGCTTGTATCATTTGCCTTATATTAGCACTTTAAATGAAAATAAGATAATTTTTGGATTAACAAATATACACTTTAGATTTGGTATGAATTCAATTCTGCAATATTTATCTGCAGTTAATTATAACTTTTTATTCAAAGAAAAAGGTATAATAATTCCACTTGCGAGCATTGTTTCTTTTTTTATTATTCATTTTTTCAATAACGTTCTAAAAATTTTCAAAAATTTTGAAAGCACTTCATATCAAAATGTTTTTTCTTTATTTATAATAATATTTATAAGTTATAAAATTAATAGATATAGCTCCTTTGGAAATGATGCAGTGGCTCATTTATCTTATTTTTATTTTATATCGTTACTTCTTGATAAAGATACAAATAATCTTAAATTAATATCATTAATTTCAATTTTCATTTTTTTGAATAAAGCTACAATGCTAGTTGTTTTGTTAGTACCATTAATTTTATTCATAAAAAATTTTTCTCTTAAAAACTTTAAGTTAATATATTCTTTCGCTGGTCTTTTTTTATTTTCATGGATTTTAAAAAATATCATTGTATCTGGATGTATTATTTATCCTTTGCCAGAAACATGTTTTGATAAATTAAGTTGGACTGATTATGCGGAAATAAGTCAAGAAAACACTTCAGGAGAAGCATGGTCTAAAGATTGGCCAAATAGAAATAATAAAGAAATCTCTATGGACGACTATATCAAAAATTTTAGTTGGTTTTTGTCTTGGTCAAAAAATCATGGTTTGATTTTTACAAAAATTGTATTTCCCTATTTAATTTTCACTATTTTAATTGCTTATTTAATTAGTAGAAGAAAAAATTCTAAATTTTTTCTAGGTATGAAAAAGAATTCTAATTATAGGATGCTCTTAATTGTATCATTAATCGGCACAATTTTATTTTTTATTAAATTTCCTCTTTATAGATATGGATATTCATACTTAATATCATTATTTATTTTATCTATATTTTTAATAGTTAAAAATTTTGATAAAGAAAAACTTCAAATTTACTCTAAAATATTATTTATAATCTGTATAATATCTTTTTCAGGAAAGCAGGTGATGAGATATATAAAAAATTTTGATTCACCCTATGTCTGGCCAAGAATATTTTCTTATGAAAATAATGAAAAAATTAAGTCAAAAGAAATTATATTGAACAAAAATTTTAAAGTTTATCAATATGATGGTTTATGTATGTATAGTAGCTCTCCATGCACAACGTATAAGCTAAAGGAAAATATTGTTGTAAGAAACGTATTAAACTATAAAATCATAGAATTAGAAAGATAATTGAAAAACTGTTTAATATAACTTTAACATATTTAAAATTTCTACTTTAAGCCTTATTGAGATATATAATAAAAATATGACAAAAAAAATATCAATTATTACTCCATGTTATAATGAAGAAAACGCATTGTATGATTGTGTTGAAGCAATTAAAAATTTGTTTATTAATGATCTCAAAGAATACGATTATGAGCATATAATATGTGATAATAACTCAAATACTAGAACTATAGATATTCTAAGAAAAATATCTCAAGATAATAAAAAAGTTAAAGTCATATTAAATGCTAAAAATTATGGTTCTGTAAAATCTACTTTTAATGGAATTAAAAACAGTGATGGTGATGCTGTACTTTTATTTTACCCTGTTGATATGCAAGATCCTCCAGAAAAGATCCCCGAATTAGTTAAAATCTGGAAAGAAGGATTTGATTTTGTTGTTGGATGTCGATCTCAAAGAGAAGAATTTTTTATTATGAAATCCATTAGAAAAATTTTTTATATATTGCTCAAAAAATTTTCTAAAAATAATATTCCTTTAAATGTTTCTGATTTTCAATTGGTTGATAGAAAAATTATTGATAAAATGATAAAACTAAATGACAATTTTCCTTTTATTAGAACTTTAGCATTTGAGTATAGTGATAATTATAAAACAATTGATTATACCTGGAAAAAAAGAAAAATAGGTAAATCTAAAGAGTATTTAGGAGATTATATAAGTTCAGCAATGAAAGGACTTATTTCTGTTAACAATACTCCTTTTAGAATTATTTTATACACTGGTATTTCTGTATCAATACTATCTATTATTTATGGTCTTTACTCTTTTTTTTATAATATTTTTTTTCAAACTGATCTTGATAAAGGAATTCCAACATTACTAATTTCTATTTTAGTTTTTTCAGGATTACAGCTTTTAGTTCTGGGTTTTCTTGGTGAATATATATCTTCAATACACAATCAATTAAAAAAAGATATTGAAGTTAATGAAAAAGAAAAGATAAATTTTTGATACGATTAAATTAGGCATTTTCTAATGACATCGCAAACTCTTTTAATATCACTTTCTTTCAAACAAACACCACTGGGTAAGTTTATCGCATTAGATGATAAATGATTAGAATTCTTTAAAGAGTTTACATTTTTTTTATTCCAATATTTAAAACTACTTAACTGAGGAAAAACAGGTCTACTATCAATTCTATATTTTAATAAATACTTCATTAATTGATCTCTATTAACTCCTGACTTGGGGTCTAAAATTAAACTAGTCATCCAATAGATACTTTTTGTATTTGGTGCCTCATAATTTAGATGAACATTATTTAAATTTTTCAAATATTTCTCGTACCAACTAAAAATTCTTCTTTTTAAAGCTATCAACTCATCCACTCTTTCTAACTGTCCTAAAGCAAGTGCTGCTTGAATATTTGACATTTTATATTTTACACCTAAACGATCTATAAAAAATGTTTTTTTATAATTTCTACCTTGATTAGAAATCTTTAACGCTTTTAAATATAAATTTTTATTATTTGTCACAAGCATTCCACCTTCACCAGAAACTAAAAGTTTCGCGCCTTGGAAACTAAATGCTCCAAAATCACCAAAAGTTCCACATTTTTTTTCTTTAAACTTTGCTCCTATTGAAGGAGCAGCGTCTTCCACGACATATAAATTATATTTTTTTGCTAGTTTATTGATTTCATTCATTTTACATGGTTGTCCATATAGGTGGACTGGCATAATTGCTTTGGTTTTTTTTGTTATAAGTTTTTCAATTTTACTAACATCTATACACCAATCGTTTAAATCAACATCTGCAAAAACAGGTGTAGCGTTTACATAAGCAATAGCATTTGCTGTAGCAACCCAAGTAATATTAGGTATAATAATTTCATCTCCTTTTTTTATATTAAGTGCCATCAATGCTATATGCATAGCTCCAGTACAGCTTGAAGTGGAGATAGCATATTTACAATCCAAATACTCAGCAAATTTTTTTTCTAATTTTTTTACATAATAATTTGCATTATTATTCCATCCAGTTGAGACAGCATCATTAACATAGTAAACTTCTTTTTGAGAAATAGATGGACCCGCTGTCAGGATAAATTTTTTTTTATCAATAAATTCTTTGAATATCATTAATTGGTATGGATCATTTTTCTTATTAATCTTATCTCCAAACAATTTGAAATTATTTTTTTTATAAAAATTAATTGCTCGAACGTTATTTTGCATTACTCTTAAATAAAAACTATTTACATAAAAAGTTTGATTAGCCCAATTTATAAGTTCTTGTAAAACTTCTGAAAAAATGTTTTTGTTATCGTTACTTTCTCCTTTGATAACATTATCAATCTCAAAATTCATATCTTTATTTAAACAATTTGCAAACCCTATGTGGCCAACTGGATTTTTGCCATCTTCTAAAACTAAAAATAAAATTTTATCATTTACATCTAAAAGATTTCTTTTCATCCAAATCTTGGTTTTTTTAAAATTCGTTTTTTTATTTTGAACAAAAAATTTTGAATTTTTGTTTCTCCATTCACTTAATTTATTTATTATAAAATCATCATTGAGATGAATCTTGCTTATAGGCATTAAGATCAAATCTTTGTATTTCTTAACTCTAATAGATTTAATCAAAAGCTCGTTATAATTTTTACTATTTTTTAAAAATTTAAAAAAACCAACCACACTACTAGAATATTGTTTATAAGAAATAGACTCTGACATTTTTAATTTGCCTCTAGTATTTTTTTATTTTTTTTGATTACTCTTATATACATATTTTTATTAAATTCTCTCCTAGATAACAAAGGAGACAAATCCTCAATTGGATTACCAAATTGCAATTTAGGAATTATCTTCTGGTCTGGCTTTAATAAAACTTCAATAAATTCAGGCTTTTTACTTTTTATAGGTTTTCTAAGATTTTTAGTAAGATTTTTATGATTTGAAATTAAAGTATAATTTATTCCATAAGCTTCAGATATTTTTTTAAAATCAGGACTTACTACCCCTGTCTTTGCTGTTGTAGCTTCGTATCTCTTATTTAAATAAAGCTCCTGAAATTGTTTAATTATTCCATAACCATTATTATTCATAACTATAATCTTTATTGGTAACTTATTGAAAATTACTGTTTGTAATTCTTGAATATTCATCTGAATACTTCCATCACCATCAATGCAAATTATCTTTTCTTTATTCTTTGCAATTGACGCACCGATAGATGCCGGAAAGGCATAACCCATTGGAGAATTGCCAAAAGCTGAGAATAATTTTTGACCTTTTTTGACCTTAAAGGATTGAATTGTCCAAGTTAAATGACCTCCATCATCTGCAATTATAACTGATTTTTTACTTAAAATTTCTGAGAGTTTGTCTATAAAAACATAAGGATTAACATATTTTTTCTGTAAAAAATATTCTTTTTTAACTATAGGATATTTGTTTTTCCACTCTACACATTTATTTAGCCATTTGTCGTTTCCATAATTATATTTCTTATAGTCATTATTAAAAATTTTAAAAAAGTCTGAAAGACAATAATTAACTTTTAAATAAAGTTTTAAACCTCTTTTTTTCGAAAGTTCATTTTTATCAATATCTACAGATATAATCTTAGCATTTCTGGCAAATGTACTTGGAACTCCTCCTGTTATTCTGGTATCTAATCTGCTTCCTAAACATAAAAGAAAATCAGAATTTTGGACTGCAAAATTTGCAGCTCTAGATCCATATACCCCAACATTTCCTATATAATTTTTGTTCTTATTATCAACAATATCAACACCACTCCAAGTAGTTACTGCGGGTACATTAAGTTTTTTTATTATCTTATTTATGTTATTTTGTTCTTTTGCAATTTTAATTCCACCACCTAATAATATTACTGGTCTTGAAGATTTTTTTAAAAGAGAAAAAATTTTTTTTATTTTTTTTTTTAATATTAATTTATTCACATTTTTTTTTGGATAAATAAATTTTTTTAGTTTATCTTCTTTAATTTCAGCTTTTTGGAAATTCATCGGTATATCAATTACAACTGGTCCTGGTCTACCCCTTTGAGCCAAATAGCAAGCTTTTTCCAAAATATATCTTATTTCATTTGGATTTTTCAACTGATATGCAAACTTTGTAATTGGTTTAGTTATTGAAACTATATCTGTTTCTTGAAAACCGACTTGTCTTGTATTTTTAGTTCCTTCTTGTGCACCCTGCTTTTCATGGCTATTTACTTGGCCAGTGATGTGAAGCGCAGGAATGGAGTCAAACCAAGAACAAGCTATTCCAGTAATAAGATTAGTTGCACCAGGACCTGAGGTAACCATTGTACAAGACAGATTTGGACCTAATCTTGAATAAGAATCTGCCATCATTGCTGCTGCTTGCTCATGAGCTACACAAGTATATTTTATACCCTTAGTTCTGGAAAAAGAATCTATCATAAAGGAAATTGCTCCTCCGGTAATTAAAAAAACATTTTTAATTTTTTTTTTTTTTAAAAACCTTAATACATAATCTGAGAGATTCATATTAGCTTACTAATTTTTTAATTTTAATAAAATCTAATATTACATTATGTATATATGACATATTTTTTGATGATAATCCCTGATGACAACCAATAAGTAATCCATATTTCATTATATAATCAGAATCCTTAAATTCATTAAGTTTATTTTTTTTGGATACAAGCATAGAAAAAGCAGGATGTCTGAGTATATTTCCTGAAAAAATTGGTCTAGTTTGTATATTATTTTTTTCTAAAAAAATTTGAAATTCTTTTCTAGTAAAATTTATGTCCTTATTAAGAATAATAGGATAAGCTAAGAAGTTTGTTTGAACGTTATTTTTAATTTTAGGCACATAAAAAAATTTATTCAATTTTTTAAAAAAATTATAATGCAATTTAAAGTTTCTATTTCTTAACTTTGCGAAAGAATTAAATTTCTTCAACTGCTCTAGACCAAATGAAGCACCTATTTCGGATGGTTCAAAATTATAACCAACTTCAGAAAAAACAAATTTTCTATCATAATCATAGCCCTTAAGTTTTATGCCTAATCTTTTATTTATATTTTCAGAGTCTTTTATTAAAGTAGACATACGCCCCCAACTTCTTAAAACTTTCGCTTTATTATAATAATCTTTTCTATTTGTTAAAAATATTCCACCATTTCCAGCACAACTAATTACATGCGATCCATAGAAACTTGTAATAGAAATATCGCTATATCTACCCGTAGATTTATTTCCAATTTTTGCTCCCAAAGTATCTGCAGAATCTTCGATTATCTTTAGATTATATTTATTTGCAATTTTTCTAATCTTTACCCAATCAGGAATGTTGCCAATTAAGTTTGGTATCAGCAAAACTTTTGTCTTTTTGGAAATTTTATCCTCTATTTTATCAGAATTTATTTGAAGTGTTTGAAAATTGCAGTCTACAAAAACTGGTTTCAAATTTGATAATAATATAGAGGAAACTGCAGTGCCAAAATTTAGACAGGGAGTTATTACCTCTGAATTCTTTTTTATGTTTAAAACTTTTAAAGCTAATATAAGTGCAGAGGATCCCGAATTTACCATTAGCCCATATTTTTTTGAAAAAAATTTAGATATATTTTTTTCAAATTTACCAACTGAACTACCCATTTGAGTTCCATTTTTTAATGTCTTTAGAACAGCATTTATTTCTTTTTGATTGTAAACATTTTGACCGTAATTAATTTTCATTAAAGCTTAGATATATAATTTTTTATTTGTTTACAAGTGTATTGATAAATACTTTTTTTATTTAAAAAATTATCGTACCAATCCAAAGTAAGGTCAATAGACTCATCAAGTGACATTAATGTTTTCCATCCAAGCAATTTTTTTGCTTTATTACTGTTTAATTCTAAAAATGTCTTTTCAATAAATTCTGGATATTTTTTTCCTATTAGAGGTTTTCCAGAAATATCAAATTTTTTCATCATTTTAAGGACTATTTTTTCAACATTTGAAAATTTGTCCTTGTCAGGTCCAAAATTTATTTTTTTATAATCAGAATAATCTTTTTTATCATATATCTTTTCAACTAACATTATATATCCATGTAAGCACTCTATTACATGTTGCCACGGTCGAACATGTTTAGGATTTCTTAATAAAAATTTTTTTTTATTCTTAATTGATTTTATAAAATCAGGGATCAATCTATCTTTAGACCAATCTCCGCCTCCAATAACATTCCCTGCTCTTACAGTTACAATTCTTGTTTTATCCTGAAAAAAACATTTTCTATATGCATTTACTAGCATCTCAACTGATGCTTTTGAATAACTATAAATATCATCTCCTCCTAGTTCATCTTTTTCTGAAAAAGAAATTTTTTTATTTTTATTTTTGTAAACTTTGTCTGTTGTCACTATGACAATAGTCTTTATTGTTTTAAGCTTTCTAGATATTTGAAGAAGGTTTGCCGTACCAACTATATTTGTTTCTATTGTATCAAGTGGATTTTTGTAGGACTCTATTACGAGTGATTGTGCAGCTAAATGAAATATTATTTGAGGCTGAAATCTAATAATTTCTTTTTCAAAATTTTTCTTTTTTCTTATATCTAAAAATATATTTTTATTTATTTTTTTATTTATTTTACTAACCTCATATAATCCATTTTTTTCTTTTGGTGGTAATGAGATACCTAGAATTTTAGCTCCATATAACTGCAACCAAATTGAGAGCCAACTACCTTTAAAGCCAGTATGACCTGTTATTAAAACTTTTTTATCTTTCCAGAAAGAAGTATTCACCAATTCCTTTATTTCCAAATTTTCCAAGGAGCACTGTTAGAATTCCATAAATTTTGTAAATAATTTCTATCTCTTAAAGTATCCATTGCATGCCAAAAATTTTGATGTTTAAAAGCACACACTTCTCTCTTTTGTGCCATCAACGGCAAAATATCTGTTTCTAAAATTGAATTATCATTTTTAATAAAATTTATCATCTTTTTATTAATTACAAAAAAACCTCCATTAATCCATCCACCATCCCCTATAGGCTTTTCTACAAAATTATCTATGGTATTATTTTTTGAAATTTTTACTGCACCAAATCTACCAATTGGCTGAACTGTCGTGAGAGTGATTATTTTTTTTTTCATTTTATGAAATTTTATTAGTTTCCTTATATTTACATCACTTAAACCATCTCCATAAGTTAGCAAAAAATCATTTTTTACATAATTCCTAATTTTTAAAATTCTTCCTGCAGTATTTGTTTCTTCACCAGTATCAATTAATTTAATAGTCCAGTTTTCTTTAGGTTTGTTTAAAATTGAAATTTTTCTATTTGAGGTATTAACAACGACATCAGAAGAATGTAAAAAATAATTTGCAAAAAATTCTTTCATCAAATAACCTTTATAACCACAGCATATAATAAATTCTTTGATGCCGAAGCATGAATAATATTTCATTATATGCCAAATTATTGGCATGTTTCCAATTTCAATTAAAGGCTTAGGCCTAAGAATAGTCTCTTCAGATATTCTACTGCCCTTTCCACCAGCTAATATAACTAATTGCATATAAAGTTTACAGATTTTCTATATATATTAAATAATATGATTTTACTAAAAAATTTTTTTTTAAATATTTTAAATAAAAAAGTAAATAATTTAAACAAATTTAGTATATCGTCTTTATACATAATCTTTATTATATTGATTATTTCTATTTCAACAGCTTTTTATTTACAGTTTATCCTACTTTATCCTGACATTATAGATTTAAGGGGTAATATTATTTATAAAAATATTCCTTTTGAATATGGAAGTGTAATAGAAAATCTAATTAGTAAAGATAAATACTTTGCTGAAATTGGTATAATGGGAAATTCTATAGAGTTCTATCTCAGCAGAATGCCAGTTCTTCCATACTTATTTTTATTAGCAAAATTATTTTCATCTAATCTATATTTTTTTATTGTATCAAAAAATGTTATCTTTGGTTCAATTATTTTTTTTACAATATTAAATTTTTCTAAAGAAAAAAGTTTCAATTGCCTTTCTTTTTTAATAATTATCTTAATTTTTTTTTATAACCCATTTAATTTGAAAATTATTACAAATTTTGTGTATGCAGATTTTATTACGTCAATTTTAATTCCAGTTTTGTTTATAATTTGTTTATCAAATTTTAAGTTAAAGGATTATTATATAGGTCTTATAATATTTATATTATATTTATCTAAAACAAGTATGTTTTTCATTTGTATTTTTATATCAATATATTTTTTATTATTTGAGAGTAAGAAAATTCCATTTTATTTTCTTTTAATGGCTATTATTTTATGGGGAACGTTTGGTTTCATAAAAACAAATAAATTTCCTTTTGGTCCGAGTATGCTTTCAACTAATTCACACGCTTTATCTATTTCTTTTAATGAAAACTTTCATAAATTTTATCCATTAATCTCAGTAGACTACATTCCACATTGCAATATAAGAGGAAATTTAAATAAATATAATTGTAATAAAATCCCAAAAAAAATAGAAAATGAATGGGATTATTATAACTTTTATAAAATTAAAAATTCTCAGTATATTAAAGAGAATCTTGATATTTTTTTAAAAGACTTAATTTTAAAGATTAAAACAATATTTTTCAATTTTTATGAAGATGGGCAAATATATAGTGGAGATAATCAACCAAAAAAAAAATTTTTAATATCTATTTTTATAAATAAAGTAATCCTTATAATTGCAGTAATTGTACTAATAAGATCTTTTTTTAATAAATTTCAAGTTGAAAAAAATAAAAAAGAAATTTTATTCTTTATAATAATCATTTCATCAATGCCAGCATATTTAATTGGATGGGCTCTGTCTAGACACTTAGTTTATATTTTTCTAGTTTCAAAAATATATCTTTTCTTAAAATTTAAATCTAAATTATTATGATAAATGTTTTATTTCCATTTCTGATACTGTCAATTCTCAGTATTTTTTTTTCAAAAAAAAATAATATTTCATTAACTAAATCCTTTTTGGTTTGTATATTAAGTATAGCTCTTTTTATCTTCATAATAGGTAATTTCGTCCCTTTATATTATGGGACTTATTTGATTTTAATTTATTTCTTATTCACTTTTTTTTATTTTTTTTTTGATAAAGAAAAATTTAGATTAAATTTTTTTTTAAGAGAACTTTTACTTATCTTTTTTCCATTATTTATTTTAGTAATTCTATATTCCTATAACTTATTTTTATATAAATATGATGAGTTTTCAGAATATGGCATAATTTCTAAATTATTATTTTATGAGGAAAAAGCTTTAAATAATATTAGTGATGTATTTTATAAAGGCTCTCCTCATAAAATAAATATAATGGGTTATTTGAATTACTTTTTTTTAAAATTCAGTTTTTTAAATTACAAAGAACAATTATTATATATTTCACAAAATACTCTTAACTTAATATTAGTTATGAATATTCTAGAATTTCTCTCTCAAAAATACAAAAAAGTTATATTTTTTATCATCATTTATCTATTAAGTTTCATTTTATCAACTGGATTTGATAAGATATATCTTGATATTACTGCTGGCCTTTTAGTTGCATTAATAATTTTAAATCAAAATCTTAATCCTGAAAAAAATAAATATTTAATAATTGCTCTATGTATGTTATTTCTGTTTTGTCTAAAGGCTAGCACATCTCTTATCTTCTTTGGTTTAGCATTAATATTTATATTTATTTCAATTATTGATAAGAACTTCAAAATTGTTTTTTTTTATCTCACAATTATTATTTGTTCATTTTTGATCGAAAAAATATACTCCTCAAATTTATATTTATTTAAAAACGAAAAAAATTTATCTGTCGAAAATTTTACTAAAAATAGTTCTAGAATTTTAACTTACAAAAATAAAATTAATTCTGCTATATATTTTTCAAAGGATAAATTTGAATACGAAACATTTATAGAAATAATAAAAAAAAATTATAAGCTTTTAAACCAAAAAGGAATTTATCATGCAAAAACATTTCTAATTCCAAATAAAATTTTTAATAGATTGAATATCAACTTCAATTTAATAGAAATACCTTTAAACATTTTCATCTGGTTTATATTTATTTTAATACTTTCAAAAATAGTCAATATTGAGGATAAAAAACAATTATACACATTTGTAGGCTTATTTATTGTCTTTATAATCTTTTATTGGCTTACTATCTTGTTTTGGGGATGGCACAATAACTTGCTAAATAAGGATTACACTATTGAAGTCTCATGGCAAAGACATCTTGGTATATTAGTTTTTGGATTAGTTATATATCTTTCAATAATTTTATTTAAATATAATAATTTAAATTATGTAAAATATTTTTGTATTTTAGTATTTTTGTTAAGTATTTCAATACCAAGTTCTTTAAAAGTTTTTTTTACAAAAGAGTTTATAATAAATGATAACTTTTGGTCAGAAAGATACAATCAAAGAATAAAAATTAAAGATCTTTCTGAATTAATCGAAAATAAAATAAAGCCATATTCTACTGTTATTTACTCACTAAATAATAATAACAGCTATTTTTATCCAATTTTAAATTATGAATTAATTAATATTAGCTTATTAAACACAGGTAAATTAAACAAGGATAAAATAAAAAATTTGCATTTAATATTGGAGAAATCTGAATTAGATAATTACAAAAGAGATAATTTATATTTATTGATAAGTAAAGAGCAAGAATATTTAATACAAAAAAAAAATAAAAATAAAGAAAAAATCCATTACTTTGAAATTTTTTCAGACTCTAAAATTATGATCTTTAAATTAAACAACATATGAATCTAATAAAAAGAATAATTATTAGTATTTTAGTATTTTTATTTTTAATTGAGATAAGCCTTAGAATTATAGGTTTTGGTAATCCAATAATATATGAAAATAATGTTCAAAATTTTTATCCCAAAGAAAACCAAAATTCCAAAAGATACAAAAATGCAAATATAAAAATTAATCATTTGGGAATGCGAACAAATTTTAGTTGGGAAAACTACAAACAAAAGGAAAAAATTCTATTTTTTGGAGATAGTGTAACCTATGGTGGTTCATACATCGATAACAAAGATTTATTTTCAGAAAAAATTTGTACTGATTATTTAATAAATTCTATTTGTGGAAACTTTGGTGTGAATGGTTATCAATTCGAAAATATTCAGAGCAGAATCAAACAAATAAATGAGAAATATTATGATCAAATTATAATTTTAACTAGTAATGTGACAAATTCTGGAAAATCAAATTTTAATGATTTTCCATTTTATGAAAAATATGATTATTCTCTTTTAAAAGCAACAACTGAAGTTTTTAATCATTTTTTATTTAAATATAAGATATATGATGCGTTCCACAGTAATTCTTTAAAAAAAAATAAACTAAAAAAAAATAAACTAAAAAAAAATAGTGCAAATTTCATAGACGAATTATCTAAATATAAAAAAGTTAAAATTTTTATATTACCCACTTTGGAAGATTTAAATAATCAAAATAAAAAATCTAAAATTTTAGAATTACAAAATTTTAAGAGTAATAATCCAATAAATCTCTATGATTTTATTATTAAAAAAAATTATAAAGATCTATATTTTAATAATGCTCATTTAAATAAAAAAGGTCATGAATATATAGCAAAAATAATATATAATTTTGTTAAATGAAATTTTCTAAAAAGAATATTTTAAGAATTCTTGTCTTGACAATACTGATCATCTGTTCACTAATATTATCAAATTATATTAGTTCAGATATTTTTAATTATAATTTTCTCTAGAATAAGTGAAAGAAAGATATTCAAGTATTGATCTATTAAGATTTATAGCTGCTAGCTCAGTAGCTTTTACTCATTTAATTATATTAAATTCAAACTCAAGTTTAAACCTTGAAATAATTTCCTCTATATCTGTTGAAGTTTTTTTTATTATAAGTGGGTTTGTTCTTGCGCCACAAATAATAGCTCTTGCGAAAAACAATAATTTTTATAATTACAAAATTTTTTTAATTAGGAGGTGGTATCGCACTATACCAATTTATATTTTAAGCTTAATTCTTACTTCAATTATACTTGATAAAATTTTTTCTTTGGATTTTGTAAAATATTTATTGTTTATTCAAAATTTTATATTTTTAACTGTAAAATCTGATTATTTTTCAATTTCTTGGAGTTTATCTGTTGAAGAATGGTTTTATATAATCTTCCCATTATTTTTAATAATAGGTTTTAAAATAAATAGTTTTTATAAATCAATTAATATTTTATCTCTAAGCTGGTTTTTTATATTCTTAATTCTTTTAATAAGAATTTTCTACGTAAATGATGGTGATTGGGGAACAAATATAAGAAGGATAGTTATTTTTAGATTAGACGCCATAGTATTTGGATTTATTTTATATTTTTATAAAGACAGAATTAATTTCAACTTAATTAATTTTTTTATTTTGATAATATTTTTTTTAATTTTTTCAAAATTTTTATTTGAAATAATGAAATTAAATGCACTACAAAAAATAAACTTCTACCAGTTCATTTTTCACTATTGTGTAGCAATTTGGGGCTCATTAGTGGTGATTTTATTCTATTTAATTGAAAAAATGATAAATAATATCAATATAAATAAAGTTAACATATTTTTAGGAAAAATTTCTTATTCAATATATCTTTTTCATTTACTTACTATTTATCTTGTTTCATCTTTAAATTTTTCATTAACGCCAACAATACTTATTTTTATTTTATTACAAATTACAATTTCAGTAATTATATATTATTTTTTTGAAGAGCCTATTCTAAAATCTAGACCAACCTATAAATAAATTAGTTATATTTAATCAATTAGCTAAATTTTTTTATTGAGTATAAAAATCCTAGACTAAACCACGTCAATGTCATGTGAAAAGAGGTAAAAAAACTTCCAGTCGGTATTAAGGGAAAAAAAAATAATATAGTAAATGAAATAATTAAAGATTTTAAAAAGTTAGATTTTGTATTTTTTATCTTATAATATAGAAGGCTTATCAGAGATAGTAAAAATAAAATTGGTGAAAATATTCCTCCATCACTTAAAAGTTCCAATAAAAAATTATGGGGATGAGTGCTACAATTATTAGAGTTTTTTGGACACTCCATTCTATATGTTTGTAAACCAGTTCCTTTAATTATATTCTTATTAAATATTTTTAAAGAATTATTATACAAATCAAAATAAATATTATTTTGGCTTTGTTGTATTGTGTAATAAAATCTCTCTTTAATTATACTATTTTTCATATTAAATGAGATAAAAAATATCATCAAAAATAAAATAGAAAATGATATTAATTTTTTTTTATTAATGTTTTTAAAATTAAAACATACCAAAAATATTATTAATAACGTTGCTAAAATAGAGCTTGCTCTCTCTCCTGTAATCAAGATCGAAAAATATATAAAAATTAATATTAAATTTTTATAATTATTAAAAAAAATATTATTATTTTTATATAAAAAAAATATTACAAAAGGCATAAATTTAAAAATTATAGATCCAGGAATTTGTTCATCTTTAAAAATTGCTGTCAATCTTCCTGCCTGTTGTTTTGGATGTCCAAAAACATCAAATCCTAAAAAGTTTTGTATCCACAGGTCAATACATAAAAAAATAACAATAAAAAAAACTATTTTTGATAATAAGAAAATTTTTTTTTCATTTTCCAAAAAAAAAATGCTAAAAGATAAAAAAAGTAAAAAATTAAAGTAATATGAAAATGAGTTTTCAAATGAAATAATTTTATAATTAGATAATCCTGAACTAATTAAAAAAACAATAAACAATATAGAAAAAAAAATGTATTGTTTTTCAATCAATATCTTAAATTTTTTGTTATATATTAACCAAATTAAAGTAATAGTTGATAATAACAATGAGATCAAATTGACAAAAAAACTTCCAATAAGAAAGGTAATTGGTAAAAATAAAAATAATAAATAAATAAATAAATTAATTCTTTTATTATGGAACATTTTATAATAACTGAAGCTAATAAAATACTTTAAATGAAAATTTTAAAATCGCAAATAGTTAAAATTAAAAAAGGTAAGAACTTAAAAATAATAAATCCAACAAATATATACGAGGCAAAATTTGGAGATAACTGTTTTGTTGGTCCTTTCACTGAAATTCAAAAGGGAGTAAAGATTGGAAATAACACAAAAATCCAATCACATAGTTTCATATGTGAACTAGTAACAATAGGAAAAAACTGCTTTATAGGTCATGGTGTTGTTTTTGTTAATGATAAATTTAAAGATGGTGCACCTGCGTTTGGGAACAAAAAAAAATGGCTTAAAACAACAATAAGTTCAAATGTTTATATTGGCAGTAACGCAACCATTTTACCGATAAAAATTTGCTCAAATGTTGTTATTGGTGCAGGTTCTGTTGTTACAGAAAATATTTTAGAGCCAGGAAAATATGCAGGTAATCCTGCAAAAAAAATTAAATGATTTTTATTACCTACTATATATTTAGTTGCTTACTATTATTTTTTTTTTATATCAACTCAAAAAAAATTTCAATTACTATTAAATTGTACAAAAAATATAATGACAATACTCCCTTAACTGGAGGGGCTGGTATTTATATATTTTTTATCCTAGGGATTTTATATTTATATTTAGTCGAGGAAAAATTTATATTAGATTCTACCTATATAATATTAACCGCTTCTATAATTTTTTTAATCGGTATATTAGATGATATTTTAAATATTAGTTATAAAATAAGATTACTATCATTATTCGTATTAATTTTGATATTTTTAAAATTAGATAATAGATTTTTGATAAATCAATTATATTTTGAAACATTTAATATAACAATTTTATTGGATTATTCCTCATACTTTTTAACTGCTTTATTTATTTTACTATTATTGAACAGTATAAATATGGCAGATGGTATAAATGGAAATTCAGCAATAATTTTTTTAATGTATATTTTGTTACTCTATGAAAAACAAATTCAATATAATCATTTTTTAATTTTGATTTGTATTCCTTTATTAATTTTTTTATATTTTAATTTTAGGAATAAAATTTATATGGGTGACTCGGGTATTTACTTTTTATCATTTTTAGTATCAATTTATGTAATTAATAATTACAAATTTGGTTCTTCAAACTTGTCATGTGAAAAAATTTTTCTAATTTTTATGATACCTGGTATAGACATGCTCAGGCTGTTTTGTAAAAGAATATATAATAAAAGAAATCCCTTCAAAGGAGATTTAGATCATTTTCATCATTTGTTAATAAAAAAATTAAACCTTAAATATTCTCTAATGATTTATACTTTTTTGATATTATGGCCAAATATTATTAATAGAATTATAGATGTTAATGATTTGATGCTGATTTTTTCAAACTTAATACTTTTTTTTTCAATCATTTTTATTTTCACAAAAATTGAAAAAACTTTCTGATTAATTTTATTAAAATAAATATAAATGGATATTTAATATTATTTTTTTTTAGTGAATAATAACATTCAATATTAGCTGCAAAAATATTTTTCAAACCTGAACTTGCTCCACCTGGATACATTTTGATTGTATAATTATTATAATAATAATAAAGAGTTTTTTTATTTTGACTTGCTTTAATAAAAAAATCAAAATCAGCAGAAATTTTGTATTTTAAATCAAAAAGACCTATTCCTTTTAAATAATTACTCTTAATAATTGTTCCAGGATGAGGTAGATGATATCCTAATTTACCTATGTTATCTATATCCCCAGGTATATACTTCCTTTTGATATTTAATATATTCTTACTATATTCTATGTTTGAATATAAAATATCAATTTTTTCTTTTTCTAAAATTTTACCAATCTTTTTAAAAAAAAAATTATCAGTTAACTCATCATCTGAATTTAGAAATAATAAATATTTACCCTTTGAAAAATTTATCCCCTTATTCATTGCATCATAAATACCATTGTCTCTCTCAGAAATAATTTTTATTCTTGAGTTATTAATCTCTTTAGCGATTGAAATAGTTTTATCAGTTGAAGAGTTATCAATTATTAATTGCTCATAATTGTCAAAATTTTGATCAATCACTGAACTTAAACATCTTGAAAGATTTTTTTGAGAATTAAATGTGGGAGTAATTATACTTAAGAACATTTATAAATTAATTTTGGTAAAAATTTTTTTATACTGATTTCCAATTTTTTTTTCATTAAAATATTTTAATGCAAAATTCCTAGATTTTTTTGACTTATTGTTGATTTCTTGAAATGAAATTTTTTTTAGTTTTTTTATTATTTCAAATTTTTGACTCTTTTTAAAACTATAACCAATGTCTTTTAAAATTTCATCTGACCCACCATTTTTAAGACTAATTACAGTATTGCCTGACGAAAGAGCCTCTAAAATAGTCAACGGAAGATTATCAATTAATGAAGTGCATATAAATATATCTGATAAAGAATAAATTTCTGGAATTTTTTTATGGGGTAAAAATTCAATTTGTCTTAAATTTTTAATTTCACTTAAGTCTTTTTTATATTTGCCCAAAGAAACAAAAAAAATATCTTTTTGATTCTTCAAATTTTTAGCAATATCAATAAAAAACTGATACCCTTTTCTTAAATCTGAAAGATCTTGAGCTGAAAAAAAAATAATTTTTTTATCATTTGGCAAATTATATTTTTTTCTTAATCTATTTTTATTTCTGGGTTTAAATAATTGAGTATTTATTGGATAGTATTTACATAAAAATATTTTTTTTTTAAGATGAGGATATATTTTTAAAAATTGATTTAACATCCATTTATTATGAGCAACAAGAAAAACATTTTTTTTTTGTATAATTCTTTTTTTTTTATTCAAACAATAAGTTGAAATAAAATCATTATTTTGCTTTGTCTCTAAGGAATAATGTTCAGTTGATCTTAAGAACCACATATCATGGAGACTTATAATAATTTTACTTTTAATCCTATCAATTTCATTTAAAGAAATCATAGATCTATTTATCCAGTGAATATTAACTATATCAAACTTTAGAACATTAATCTTATTAACTATATTTGTATAAAAAATATTTAATGATTGATGAAACTTTTTTTTGAGAAATATCGTTATTATAATTTTTTCTAAAAATCTCAAGAAATTTATATATAATTTTCCAAAAAATTTATAAACTTCAAAATTTTTTTTTTTACTTGAGTACACTGTGAAATACGATTTTTTAATATCATGTTTCTTTAGTGTGCCGTAAATAGATTGAGCAGCAATATTTGCACCACCTTTAAAATCACTAAATGATAAAAACAAGACTTTCATTTATCAAATAATATGTAATTTTTTTTATACCATTCACAAATTTTAGATATATCTACCTCTAATAAATCTCTAGATTTCCAACCTAACTTCATAATTTTTTTACAATTAATTTTATAAATTTTGTCATTAAATGGTCTATCTTCTATAAATTTAACATTTTTACTAAAATCAACATTTAAATGTTTTGAAATCATTTTTATAACTTTTAATACTTTGTATGACCTATTTGAACCAATGTTATATATTTGATTTGGTTTACTTCTTCTAATAATTCTAATCATACCTTCACAAAAATCTTGAACTGAAAGATAATATCTGACTGAATTTCCTTTGCCATGTATTGTCATTTTTTTCTTTTTTAAAAAACTATAAATCGATTTTGATACTAATTTTTCTGGATACTGCCTAGTTCCATAAATATTGTTAGCTCTTACCGTTATTATATTTAATTTATATGATTTTTTATATGCATTCACCATCATATCAGCACCAGCTTTAGAAGCTGAATATGGGTTAGTAGGATTTAGAAAGTGATTTTCATCAAATGGTTTATTTAAATTTTCTCCATAAACCTCATCTGTACTTACATGGATAATTTTTTTTACTCTTTGTTTTCTACATGCTTCTAAAAAATGATGTGTACCAAGCGTATTAGTCCTGGTAAATATTAATGAATTACCAAACGAATTATCTACATGACTTTCAGCAGCAACATTTATAGCTAGATCAACATCTTTTAAATTTTTTTCAAGTTCTCTATAATTTAAAAGATCATTTTTTTTAAACTTTACATTTTTGTTATTTATTATTTTTTTTAAATACTTTTTATTTGCAGCATATGTAATCTTATCAAAAAGAATAAAATTAGAATTTTTAAATTTTGAATATAAAGTTTCAGAAAGATGAGATCCAATAAATCCAGCAGCTCCAGTAATAAATATTTTTTTAATCATGCTATCTGTCTTAAGCTTTTTCCCAATTTTCTGTATTGATTTATTATTTTTTTTTTTTCAAAATTAATTTTTGTAATATTTTTCAGTTTACTTATATTGTAGCAAAAATCATTTCTTTTTAACTTTTTTTTTATTATAGAAATTTTAATTTTTTCATCTAATGATAAATAATTAATAAAATTTTTTACTTTTATTTTAAATCCACTCCCAACATTTAATGTCCCATAAAATTTTACAGAAATAATCTTTTTAATATACTCACATAATAAATTTATCGGGATCAAATCTTTATAAAAATAATAGTTCATATCAAATCGAATATGTTTTTTTATAATACCCTTAATCATTATACTCATTAACGATTTTCTTTTTTTTTTCCCAATTTCTACTCCAACAACATTTGATATTCTTAAAATAGTAAGTTTACTTATAAGTCTTTTACAATTTGTTTCTGATAATAAACAATTTACTCCATAAATACTCTGAGGTTTAATTTTAGAATTTTCACGTATTTGTAATCCAGGTTTATAAACTGTTCTAGAACTTAAAATAATCAAATTAATATTTTTATTTTTTAATATATAAGCAATTTTATAATTTCTATCTTTTTTTATTTCATATTTTTTTGTAAAAAAATTCTTATTTTGACTACAATTAATGACAACATCATTATTGAGAAACTCAAATTCTTTAATATCAGTAAATTTTATATTTATAAGGTTTAATTTTTTTTTATATAAAGTATTAAAATTCTTCTGAATAAAGCTATTATTACCAATAATGATAATTCTATTTTTCTTTATTTTTTTTTGCAATTTATTTAGTTATTTACTTAATAATATTTTGTATAAATGATTTTAACATGAAAAAATAAATTGAACAAAATAATAAAAAAATTAAATTCAAACTTTCGTGAATTATATCTAATATATATAATATTTGGATTATCTATTGCAATCTTTTTTAAAGATATAAACTTAACTTTTTTTAAAAATTTTAATTTTGAATTTATTTATATTTATAGAATTTTATTAATCATCTTAAGTTCTTATTTATTTCTTTACTCTTTCAAAAAAAATAATCTAAAGATAATTATTTTGTTAATTATACATATTATTTTTTTATATAATTCGATTTATAGTGAGAAATTAAATTTTAGTATAAACACTTATGATTTTTTGAATTCTCTTTATATTTCTCCAGAAAATTTTTTTATAGACGAAAAAATAAAGATTATAATAATCAATGTTATCAATATTCTTTTTCCAGTTTTAATTATTATGTGCATTAACTTTAAAATTAATTTTAATTCATTTTATAAATTTTCTTATAAGGTTAACGAATTATATTTAATATTTTTATCAATTTTAATAATTTATAAAATTTTATTAATAAATTTAGAAACTAATAATTTGAAAAATTTGATTGGTCCAGTTAGTAATTTTAATCAACATTTTATCAATCCACACGGACTATTTTATGTTCTTAATATTTTTTTTATTCAGATTTTAATTGAACTAAATAAGAATATTAATGTTAAAAAAAACTCATTTTATTTATTTTTAATTTTTTCTTGTTTTTATATTTCCGGTTCAATTTTATTTATTCTATTATGCTTATGTTCCTTTTTTTTATATAGCATTATCATAAAAAAAAAAATTCCATATTATATCTTTCTAATTCTAACAACTTTTTTTTCTGTATTATTTTTTTTGGTGTTCAGTGATATTAATATAGATACACATGGATCTTTAATTAACTCTTTGTATTTACGATTTGCGTATATAAAATTTTTTTTAGTTGATAGTATAAACTTAAATTTTATTTGGGGTAATAATATTTTTTTTGATAAGATCTACACCTACCCACATAATTTTATTGTTGATATAATTGTCTGTTGTGGAGTCGTATGCTTAATAGCACTTTTAATTATAATATTGGAAATAATTTATTTGCAATTTTCAAAAAAAATAATTTCAGACTTTTTGTTCATTATTTTTTTTCAACTATTAATATTTTCTTTATTTTCAGGTTTCTTTTTTGTAAATATTAGTCTTAATATTTTGTTAGCTATAATTATAAATCTTTCCAGACTAAAAGAAGAAAAAATTATGTAAATTTCAACTGGCTTTGAAATATTAACAATCAAAAAAGCAAAAATACCTGAAATCATTGTAGAAATTGCAGCACCTTTTATTCCATAAAGTTCAATCATATAAAAATTAAGTGCAATATTTAACAATATGATAGTAACATGAAAAAAGAAAATTTTTTCATAAGTGTTTGTTAAAAAATTTTTATGCACCCAAATATTATAAATTATTGCGAAAGTTAAATTAAAAGACAGAATATAGAGAGCATCTTTTGCAACAAAAAAAGCTTGTCCAAATAAAGACAGGTAATAATCTGAAAAAAAGTAACTAATTGTAAAAAATAAAATTCCAACAAAAATTGCAAACATAATTAAATTCTTATACATTTCATCAAATTTGGTTGATGAAACTTTCATTCGAGAAATATTTGGATACATGAATTGTAAAAATAATGTTGTATACATTAGCAAAATAATTACTAACCTAGAGGCAGATGAATAATATCCAGAATTTTCCACTCCTAACATTTTACCTATCATTAATACGTCTATTCTTATAGAAATTAAAAAAATTAAAGACAGTACAGGTAACAGCAAAATTTTTTTTAATATAATTAAAGTTTCTTTTTTTTCAAAAATTAAGTTAGAAAAATTGTTGCCATTTTTTTTATAAAAATAAATGATAATTACAGCAAAAAAAACATATTCAAGGGAATATAATAAAGCGATATACAAATAGTCATAACCATTAGAAATCAGCCAGTACTTTAAGCTGAAGAAAATTAAATTTTGAACAAATTTTATTTTAAAAATTAGTTTAAACTGTCCTCTAACAAAAATTTCACTGTAGAAAATTGTAAAAGGTTCAATAATCAGAATTAAGTTAATTATAAGTATCAAATACTTTAGTTCCCTATCGATATTAAAAAAATTAATTATTATAGCTAAAGCTGTATATAAAAAAACTGATGAGTAAAATGTAATTAAAAAACAGGACGCTATTTCTTTTCTTCTGTTTTGAAAGCTTAATGAGAGAGATTTATTTAAATAATAATGAATATTTGAGAAAGAAAGACTATAAAATAAAAAAAAGATTGTCTGAGCTACAGTAAAGTTTCCAAATTCAATAGGAGTATAATTTCTTGCAAATAATAATATGATAAAAAAAGATGAAATATGTGTAAAAAAATTTGACGAAAAGAAAAAAGATAAGTTTGGTATAAATGAACTAAAATTCTCTAAATTTGAATATATTTTTTTCACAAATTACAAATTTTGTTTAATTAATTTATTTAATACTTCAGCTCTTTTTTTATAACTATGGTCAATCATTGTTCTTTTTTGACCATTTTTAGAAATTTTATTAAGCATATTTTTATTTGTTAAAAATTGATCAATTTTTTTTAATAAGTCACTTGAATTACTATATGTAATTATTTCATTATTTAAATTAAATAACTTATTTAGTCCAATTTTTTTATCTGAAAAAACCAGACAACCCGCTGCTGTTCCCTCGAACAACCTCATATTTCCTGCATATTTTGTATTTGCAATATGAGAATTAACCATAATTTTACTTTTAAGTAAAATTTCAAGCATATTCTTTCCATAAATAGGTTTTTTACTTTTAAAAAATATAAAAAAAATTTTATAAAATAAGCTTATTATTTTCTTAAATGATAAGATTTTTCTCCTTTTTATCAAATAATTTAAAAAATGAATAAAATTTTTTAAAGGAAAATTAATTGCTATATAATTATTTTTGAAATTTTTTAATAATTTAAAGATTAAATTTATTCTATTTATATGTAAATCTGATTTTAAATATAACGATCCAATAAATGCTACATCTATATTTCTTTTTCTATTTTTATTTTTAATGATATTTTCTGAATTAAATGCATGAGGAATTTTGTAAGTTTTTTTTTTTATTTTTTTTTTTAATTCTTTTTTATAGCCATCAGTACATGTTATTAATAAGTCAGATAATCTAAGTTTTTCTTTTACTTTTGAAGTAATTGGAGAACAATGAAAAACCAATATTAGTTTTACATGGCTTAACTCTCTTAATTTGTGCAATAATTTTTTACTTAAATAAGTATAACTTCCAAAATAAATTATATTTGATTTATAATATTTAACTTGCTCAAGAATTAAATTTTCATTTTTTATTTTATTCAAATATTGATCTGACCATTTATTTTGGAGTGAATTCGAATTTGCAATTATTTCATTACAAATATATTCTTTTTTTGATAATTCTTTTGTAATGTTATCACTTTCTCCAAATCCAAATGAAAATATTTCATTTAATAATTTATTATAGTTATAGTTTTTCTTGTTATTAATTTTTTTTTCAATTGATTTTATTACCTCTGGATAAATAGTGGAAATTCTTGTGAATCTAAGCATTGAAAAAAGATTTTATTGATGAGCAAACTTTTTTAATTTTAAATTCATCTAAATGTTCACCTATTGGTAAACTTATTATTTGTTTGCTCCATTTAACTGCATTCATTTTTTTACAATAAGAGAAATATTTTTTTTTAAAAACAGGTAGTTGAGGTAAAGATAAAGGGTAATGTACTCCTGTAGATATTTTATTTTTTGATAAATATTTTTTTAACTGATTTCTTTTTTTTGTTTTAACAACAAATAAATGATTAGAGGATTTTGTCTTTTTGAGTGTTTTTATAAATTCAAGATCTCCAACATTTTTGAGATTAGCTCGGTATAAATTTACTTGAGTATGCCTGATTTTGATCCATTTATTCAACTGAGTAAGTTTAACTTTAAGAATACCAGCTTGAATATTGTCTAGTCTTGAATTTCTACCTAATTGAAAATGTTGATTTTTTTTCAGGCCACCATGATTTGCAATTTTTTTTGCTTGAATAAATAATTTTTTTTTGTTTGTTACTATGCAACCTCCATCCCCAAAACACCCTAAGTTTTTTGAGGGGAAAAAACTAAAAGTTGAAATATCCCCAAAACACCCTGTTTTTTTTTCATTGTACTCTGAACCGTGCGATTGAGCACAATCTTCTATTAGTTTAATTGACATGCTTTTAGAAATTTTTTTTATCTGACTTATATTTGCAGGATTTCCAAACAAGTGGACAACAATTATGGCTGAGGTTTTTCTACTTATTTTTTTTTTCAAATCTTTGATGCAAATATTATGAGTTTCATCAATATCGACAAATTTTACTTTTAGATGATTGCTTAATACAGCCTCTGCTGTTGATATCCATGTGTTAGCAGGTACTATCACTTCGCTATCTTTTTTAAGATTCAGCGTTTTAATAGCAATTTCTAATGCATCTGTGCCATTTGCAACCCCCAAACAATACCTAACATTTAAATATCTAGAAAAATTTTTTTGAAAGTCAATTAAATCTCTTCCACCAATAAATGATGCGTTTTTAATATTTTTTTTGATTGAATTAATTATTTTTTTATCAATATCATTAATTTGTTTTTTTAAATCTAAAAAAGAAATTTTCATTTTATTTTTTTAAATAAGTTTTTTTACCCAGGTAGAAGGTGTTTTATCATTTACTATTTCAACTGGTAAGTGATATTTAAAAGGTTTTACTCCATTATGTTTTATATAATTAATTGTATATTTTATTGCATCCTTTAACGAAGTTTTTGTTTTATAATTGAGTAACTTTCTTGATTTATCAGAACTACAAGTTGCAAATTTTACCTCTTTGGGTCTGTCAGGTAAAAAAATTGGGGCTCCATTAAATCCTGTTTCATTTGCAACAATTTCAGCAACTTCTTTAATTGTTATATCTTCCTCATCAGGACCAACGTTAATTATCTCTTGATTAATATTCTCATCTAAAGCAATTTTTTCTAGGCAGTAAATAACATCGTCAATATATGAAAAACATCTTTTTTGTTTACCGTCCCCATATATTATTGAGGGTTTATTTTGTAAATTTCTATTAATAAATATAGAAATAACATTTCTAAATGGATCATCATATTTTTGATTTGGTCCGATGATATTATGTGGCACAGCAATATTCCACTCCATACCATTTAAATCTGCTAACACTTTGAGTACATTCTCTCCTGCAACTTTGGCTATTCCGTAAGGGTCCTCTGGTTTTGGTCTCATTTTTTCATGAAAAGGAGGAGTTTGATTTCCATATCTAGCCATTGAAGAGCAATAAACAAATCTCTTTGCTTTATTTTTAATTGCAGCAGTTATTACTGAAACGCTTGCTTGAAATATATTATTCGTAATTATATGTGGAGAAAAAACTGATAAACCTTCGTGGGCTGTTGCAGCACAATGATAAATAATTTCACACCCCTTGGTAATCTTCGACATTTCCTCAAGATTGTTACAATCTGTATTAAAAAATAAAATTCTTTTATCCAAATTTATCAAATCACCACCTATCAAATTGTCATTTCCAATAACCTCATGACCAAGATCAAGCATTCTTTTTGCTAAATGACTTCCAAGAAAACCTGCTACTCCAGTGATAAAAATTTTCATTGATATGTTTTTACAGTTATTTTAATCAATTCCAAGTCTTTTAGAATTAGAGAATTGACTTATGTGAATTTCTTTATTTTTTTCTATAGATTTATAGATAGCATTAATTAACCTCACAGTTTTATAAGCTTCTTCACATTCAAATTCAGATTTTTTATTTTCTTGAAGTGAATATAGAAAATGCTTATAAAATTCTAAATGCCCAAATCCATAAACATTTTTTGGTTTAGTTCTATATTTTTTTTTATTAAAATTTTTACCTGTATAATAGTAAGTAATTTCATTTAGTGCGAACCCACCTATTTTAGCTGAACCTTTTGCTCCCATTAAACTAAATGATCCTTCAACATTATGAGGTCTCATCGCAGTTGTTGCCTCCATTATTCCCGTTTTATTATCTTTAAATTTAAATAAAATTAATGCCGTATCTTCACACTGAATTTTTGCTAAATGTTTAGCGGCTTGAGCATATACAGATATAGGTTCACCCATTACAGTTCTCATTAGATCTAAGTGATGACTTGCTTGGTTTGCAATTACCCCACCATCATATTTCCATGTACCTCTCCAACGGGCTTGATCATAATATTTTTTATCTCTCATCCATCTCACAATTACGCTTCCATGCAACAATTTACCAAATTTTTTACTTTTAATATCTTTTCGTAATTTCAATATTGGAATATTAAATTTATTTTGCATTACTACAAAAACTCTTTTTTTAACCTTTTTTGATAAATTTAAAATATTTTTTGCATCTGAAATTTTCAGACACATTGGTTTTTCTACTATTACATGGCACTTATTTTTTAAAGAGTATAAAATATGTTCCGCATGTAGACCTGAAGGAGTTAATATAATAACAACATCAGGATTGGTTTGTGAAATAGCTTTTTTATAGTTCGTAAAAAATTTTAATTTATACTTATTAATTATTTCATTTTCTTTTAAAGGATTTAAATCACAAACACCAATAATTTTAATTTTTTTTTCTCCAATTAGTTCTAAACTTTTTAAATGTTTATAAAATATTCTTCCTGATCCAACGATTAGAGCACTTATCATAGTAGATTTTTTATAACTTTTTTTGTTAACTTGAATAATAGATTATCATAAATATCTATATCATAATCAGAGTGATGTTTGGGTTTATCTGACATGATTTTATCAAATTCTTCATTAGATAATTGAAGCTTTTTCTTAAAAAAATTTTCATATTGACTAATTTTTTGTGTGGATATTGAAGGTAATGAAATTATTTCTAGTGCTCGTTCTCGTGTAATTTCTTTATTTCTAATCATACACGACAAATGTAAAATTCTTTTATCTATTTTAAATTTTTTTGGCAATATATAACCCTGAAAAAACATAGTAAAAAATGATTCCTGATGTTTTCCACCATAACACTCCCAATTAAATTCCTTTTTTAAAATTTGCTTAGCATCTGAAGAATTGTAATTTATAAAATCTAAAATGTTAATAACATTAATTTTTTTTTTAATTTTTTCATAATAAAACTTTTTGAATGGATACATTTTAGGAAACGTTTTTAGTTCTTTTTTACCAAATTTTTTGTGAATTTTTCTGATATGATTAAAATCATCTTTTCTCCAGCCCCAGCTATTTACTGTGCTGTGTTCTGTAGCAAAATTAACTCCTGACAAAATGAACTTTATTTCCTCTTTAATCGCGAAATCAATTATATAGGCAAATATTGCATGATCAGTAATTAGCTCAATATCAGGAACGCCTGCTTTTAAAAAACTAATTTGTAGATTTCTAAATTCTTCCCAATCAAGAATGAGGGTCTTGTAGTCAAAATTAGTTTTATCTAAAATTTTACTAATATTATGATTAGAAGTTTTTGAGTTCCAACCATTATCCATATGAATAATTATTGGTTTTAATCCTAATTTCCATGCTTGATAAACAACAAAACTGGAATCTGTACCTCCACTCAATCCAATAACACAATCATAATTGCTATTGTTTTTAATACTAAAAATTTTTTTCTTAATTTTTGATAAATTTTGAGCTATTTCATCTTCCGTAAAATTAATATAAGAATTTTTCTGTTTTTCCCATTCATCACAAAAATTACAAATGTTTGCTTTTGTCATTTTAAATTCTTTAACAGAGTCATTCATGATACAAACAGGACAACTAAACATAGAGATTTTCTTTTTCTGTTAAAGAAGGATAATTCAAAACTATTCCACCACCAGGTTTTTTCATAATAAATAATGTTGAGCTTGCAAAAGCACTCACTTTGGTTTTTAAAACACTTTTAATATCTGAATAGTTTTTTGATCCACCTTTGAAAATTATGGGAACTTTAAAAATATTTCCTAAATTTTCTAATACCTCTAAATTTAAACCTTTCATAGAACCATCTAAATTGACATTTGTTATACAAATTTCACCTACACCTATTTCAATTAGTGATTTTATGTAATCTTGCAAATTTATTTTTAATTTTTGATTATTAAGATAACAATATAAAAAATAATTATTTTCAAAATGAATAATATCGACTGAAGCAACTACGCTTTGAGAACCAATAGCTTTAATACATTGTTTACTTAAATCAAAATTTTTTAAGTTTTTATTGTTTATAATAATTTTTTCAAAACCAGATTCTATAACTTGCTCTGCCTCTTGCACTGAAGATATTCCACCTCCATAACTCATAGGAAAAAAAGCCTCTCCTGAAATAACTTTTAAATAATCTATATCAACTTTAGAATTTCTTTTTGATTTATATACATCTAAAAGAATCATTTCATCAACTTCATAATCATTAAAAATATTTATAACATTTATAGGATCCCCAACATATATTTCTTTGTTTTTGTCAAAACTTTTTATATGGATTAAGTTTCTATCTTTTAATAATAAAACCGGAATTATTCTTTTAATTAACATTAAGAATATTATTTAATAAAAAATTAATTAAATTTATCCCATTTTTATGACTTTTTTCTGGGTGAAATTGTATGCCAATTATATTTTTATTTTGAACAATTGTTGGAAACTCTGTCAAATGATTGGAAGTTGATATTGTATATTTATCATCACATTCTACATAATAATTATGTGCAAAATAAAATTTTTTTTTATCAAAATCCTTAAATTTTTTTGTAGAGATTTCATTCCAACCCATATGTAAACCAGCCTGTGTTTCTGTACTCAAAAATTTTTTTACTTTACCGGGAATTAATCTCAAACCATTAAGTTTGCCTTCTTCACTTTTATCAAACAAAATTTGCATACCAACACAAATACCAATTAGATAAGTATTATCTAAATTACTTAGGTTTTTTAGTTGTTCAATTAAATTTTTTTTTTTTAAATTTTCAATCACTTTATCAAAAGAACCTATACCAGGTAAAAAAACCAAATCAAATTCACTTAAAGTATCTTTATCTTCATAAATTTTAGCTTCAAATCCACTATGAAAAAGAATATTTTTTAAGGACAAAATATTTCCACCTGAGTTAATAATTATTATTTTCATAGTCTCAAATTTATTTAAACTGTACTTTATAAAAGACAGGTTCTCTGAATAATAAATCTCTAAATAAAAAAAAAGGTACGATTAAGGCTATTATGACTAAAATTAAATATTCTTTTTTTTTAAATATTTTCTTTAAATAGAAAAAATAAACATTTATTCTTCGAACTCCATATGCAAAATATTTAAAATATCTATCTGTACTTGATCTTGGATAAAATTTTTCACCATAATCATGATTTATCCATTTACAGTTTTCATTATCTAAAAACAATATTTTACCATTTAAAATTAAATCCATTTGAAAAACATAACACCAATTTGAAAGAGACATTTTGTTAGGCCACCAATAACCCTCAAAAGAACATTTTTTTAAAAAACTTAATTTATGCAAACCATAAAAAAATGCATCATCTGAATTATAACAATACGACAAGACTCTTTTAAAAACTGAGTCGCTATCAAAAAAACTTGGATGTATTAACTTTTTTTCAAGTTTTTCATTATAAAGCAACCAATATGGAACTGCAGTAGTGGCTTTTGTGTCTTTACAAAGAATTGAATGTAATTTTTCAATTGTAAGTAAATTGATTTCATCATCATCGGCTAACCACATAAAATATTCAGTTGAGCACCTGTCTCGTAAAAATAAAAAGTTTTTTAAACTTCCAATATTTTTTTTATGATAATAAAACTCAATTTTTTTTCCAGAAAACTTTTTTTCAACTTCTAAATAATCATTGTATGTTTCATCAATTCCATCAATTGAGACAACTATTTTTATATTGGAATGACGATCTTTTAATAAACTGTTTAAAGACCTTAATAATAGTTTGGGTCTTTTGTGAGTTGGTATGCCTACTGTAATATTGCTCATAATATATAATTTATTAATATTAAAATAATTGAAATTGATAGTAAATTCTATTTAATATAAATAAATCAGATCATTTATGCTTAAAAATATAATAATTAATTTTAAATCAAAAATTTTGTATGTATGCAGGTACGTAATTAAACCTATATTTTACCTTCACCATTTAGTTCTAGTAAAACTACATTATAAGTGGGAAGACTCTAATTCTGACAGAATTATTATTTTAAATAGGATAATAGATACAATAAAAGTAAAGAGGTATCTAGAGATAGGATGTGATCTTAATCAAGTTTTTAATAAAATTAATTGTGAAAATAAAGTAGGGGTAGACCCTTTAAGAGGTGGGACCATCAGAGATACTAGTGATAATTTTTTTAAAGTAAATAAAGAAAAATTTGATTTAATTTTTATAGATGGGCTACACACTTATGATCAAATATTAAAAGATTTTAAGAATTCTTTCAATTGTTTGAATGATGGTGGCTATATTGTTATGCATGATTTAATACCAAGAACATGGCTCGAAGAGCATGTTCCCAGAATTAGTAATAACTGGTGTGGAGATGTTTGGAAAATATCATTTCTATTAAATAACATTAAAAACCATGATTATAATATTCTATTAACAGATTTTGGATTAGGTGTTTTTAAAAAAAAAAACAACACATTACATATGGATGATGCTTCTTATAAAAATATTAACTTTAAATATTTTGTAAATAACTATAAATTACTGCCACTTATAGATAGAAATGAATTTATTAAACAGCATTTAGAATTATAAACTTTTATATAAATCGTTATTTATTATTTATTAATTTATTTAAGCCTACCTATATTTTAAAGTCTATTGGGTATAAGTCTCAAAAATAATATGTAATAGCTTAACCATAATATTCTTTGTACCATTCTATAAATTTTTTTACACCTGCTTTATAGTTTGTACGATTTTTAAACTCTTTAAATTTATTCAATTTTGAGTTATTGCTTAATATACTTTTGACATCTCCTTTTTGAAGAGGCATATACTTAATTTTTGCTTTGATTTTTAAGTTTTTTTCTATTTCTTTTATATATTGTTTTAATTTAACTAATTTTCCATTTCCAACATTATACTCTCTAAAAAATAAATCTTTTTTAAATTTTAGTTTATCCATTAATAATATTGCATTTACAGCATCATCTATATATGTAAAGTCCCTTGAGTGATTACCATAGTTGAAAACTTGAATATATTTTTTTTCTAAAATTCCTTTAGTAAATTTAAACAATGCCATATCAGGTCTTCCTAGGGGGCCATATAAAGTAAAAAATCTCAAAACTGTTATTTTCAATTTATAAATACTTGAGTATGAATGTGCCATTAACTCACATGATTTTTTTGTAGCAGCATAAAATTGTAGTGGCTTAGTAGTGTCCGTATTTTCATCAATTCTCTTTTTTAATGATTTTCCATACACACTACTTGTGGATGCCAAAATTAAATGTCTAATTTTTTTTATCTTACATAATTCAAGAATATTAAAAGTTGCCACTATATTGTTTTCTATATAATCTTTTGGTTTTAAAAGAGAATGTCTAACTCCCGCTTGTGCTGCAAAATGAAAAATTGTTTTAACCTTAAATTTATCTATTTTTTTAAATAATTTTTTTTTATTTGTCAGGTCAATCTTTAGAAAAATAAAATTTTTATATTTTTTCAAGATTTTAATACGAGATTTCTTTATATTAATATCATAATAACTATTCATGTTGTCAATACCCACAACAAAAGAATTTTTTTTCAACAGTTTTTCACATGTGCTAAAACCGACAAAACCAGCTACACCAGTAATTATTTTTATATTTTTCATTTAATAATATTATACTAATAAAACATTAAAAATAGATGATGCTTATTCTTAAAACTTTATAAATATAGATGCCAATTTTTTTTATAAAAAATTGATTTATCATCTATTAATATGTCAAAGCTTGGCTTCCCAAAAAGCAGTTTACTATAACTAACTTTCCATTTTTTAAGCTGTTTTTCTGTTAATCTATAACCTTGTTTAATAGCGATTTTAGGCTCATCATTATTTCTACCCATATATCTTGCGGTGAATATTAATATATAATGTCCTAAATCATACAATTCATTTATTTTTTTTATATTTTTTTTAATTGGTCTCGCTAATTTATAATCATTATCTTTAACTAAATTACAAATAACTCCATCTAAATCAAAACAAAATTTTTTTATTTTCGCCATCTCTCTCTATAGTTATTGAAAACATCAACTTCACATTCCTGTAAATCTAATCCTTTATTAAGACTCATTTTTTTAATAATTTGTTCGAATTCGCAAATTAATTTTAATTCATTTGGCAGTAATGCAAATTTATTATCTCTTCCCTCTAAATTATTATCGGTTGTAAAGTGTTTCTCAACGATCTTAGCTCCGTTTGACAGAGCAAAGATAGCGTCATAAATTCCTTTTGCATGGCCAGAATAACCTACATTTTTAAAAATACTTTTTAAATAAAAAAATTTTTCAAAATTGCACAAATCATATTCAAGAGGATAAGAGCTAACACAATGCAATATATTAAAATTATCAATATCACTAAATTGTTTTAATATTTCAATTTCTTCTTTCTTTTGTGCTCCAGTTGATACTATAACATTTTGAAAATTATCTAGTGACTTTTTAATGAGCTGAATATCGTGAGCCTCTGTTGATGGTATTTTAATATATTCTGTGTCAATACTTTTTAGTATGTTAAAACTTTCATTATCAAAAACAGAAGCAAAGCAGCTAATATTTTTTGATTTAGCATATGAATAAAGTTGATAATAACGTTCATAATCTAAAAATGCCTTTTCATATATTTCACGACGTCCATCATTATCCCAAGGCCCCTTTTTAAGGTTTTTAGGATCCCACAATTGAAATTTTACAAATTTACAATGACTCAGAATACTGGCATCAATCATTTTTTTTGCTAATTCTAAGTTGCCCAAAAAATTCCAGCCTATTTCAGATATAATCATATAATTTTATTAAAAAATTTAATCCATTTATCTAAACAATTATTGTCAACACTACAATATTCAAGTGAAATTCTTTTTAATATACTTTTATTTTTATAAGAAGACCAACAAGAAATAATATCTTTATCTTTATTTAAGTTAATAAACAGAGCAGCCTGATTGTGATTTTTAAATAAAATATTCATTTCGGTAAAATAATTAATTAATTTTTTACCATAATCCGTAAAGTTATGTTTTTTGACATCTAGTATTAAAATAAATGGAATATTTAAATTGATTATTTCGAAAATCATTGTGCTCAAATAATCAAAAACTAGTAAATTAGAGTCAAATAAAACATTATTACTGTTGGAAAACTTTTTTTTGTTTAATTGAAATAGTTTTGAATGTTTATTATGCGGGATTTGATCCAAATATCTTTTCTCTTCAGCATAAGTTTTGATGATAAAATTTTTTTCTATACTATTAAAAAAATCACTTCTTTTCTTTACTTCCGATAACTCATTTGAAGATTTATGAAATAAATAATTGAAATTTGAGCTTTTTAATGGTGGTAGGATATAACAAAAATCATATTGCTTTTTTTTTTTTTTTTTATTTATACTTTTATACTTCCGATAAAATAAATTAATTTTAGGTGATGAAAGCTTTGCCTCTTGTTTTTTAAAAGTTTTACCCCAAACAATATATTTATCAGCAATATCATTCTCATGAACGTTTATTTGATTTTTTCCATATACTCTAAAATTACCACCATGTTGGCCTATATATTTTTTACTTTTTGATTTTGCGAGTTGGATTTTAAAAACCTCATCAGAAATATACGTAGTGTCTGAATAAATAATCTGTGATTCTGGAAGTATTTTTTTTCCTGCATTTTCGTATTCTCTAAAATTTTCTAAATATGCTGTAGGTACAAAATAAAATAAAATTTTTATAATATTGTAATGTTTTAATTTTTTATCTAAATTTTTTATAATAAGTTTTCTAGTATTTTTTGTATTTTTTAACGAAATTACATTAAATATTTGATCAAAAGCTGGTATACAAAGAATTTTAAAACCCGAATAAATATAGATCTTTAATTGATCAATTTTATTAAATCTAGGTCTGGATAAAATAACTTTTAAATTACTTGTTATAGTAAAAAACTTTAAAAACAAATTTTTAATAAAGTTATTTTTTTTTAATCTAATAATGTTAATTGATAAATCTGAAAAATTAGAACTTAACATGGTATAGATAAATCTAATTAAATACTTTCTTGAATTTACAGACTGAACATATTCAGAAAAATTTAACGGTGTAAAACTATTTTTTTTAAAATTAATATTTAAAATTATTTTGGCTATTTTTTTATTTATTAAATTTTTTTTACTAAAGCAGTAATTATAGTAAAAATAAATATTAAAAAATGAGTAAAACCATGGTCCTATAATTATAATCCAAGATTTTTTTGATAAATTACTTTTATGATTTTTATTTAGTTGCTCGATAAATATAGAGATCACTTCATCACTTATATTTTTAAAATTCGTTTTATGGAAATTTTTATATTTTTCGTAAAAAAAATCGTTTTGTTCACCTATTAATTCTTCTAATACAGTTAAATCATTTTTATTATTAAAAATCATTATGCCTGAATAACTTTTTTAGATTTAATAAAAGCATACCTTCCTCTAGTATCCAAAATTAAATTCGAATATTTTAATATTTTTGAATAATTTAAATTATCATGATCTGTAACAATTGTTGTTAGTGTATAATTAGATAATAAATTATATTTTATACTGATACTTTTTATTTTTTTATTAATTTGTCTTGTGTTATTTATTTCTTTAACATACGGATCCAAATAATCATATTTGATTTTTTTTTTATTTAAAATGTTCATTATTTTTAATGCAGGTGACTCTCTAATATCATCAACATTTTTTTTATATGCAGTACCTATTATAAGTATTTTGGGAATTTTTTTTATTTCTTTTTTATGTAAAGCAATTATCTTCGAAACTATTAAAGAAGACATTGCTTCGTTTACTTTTCCAGATAGCTCAATAAATTTTGTTTTCATCTTAAATTGTTTAGCTTTCCAGCTAAGTAAAAATGGATCTATTGGAATGCAATGTCCACCATATCCTGGGCCTGGATAAAATGCCTGGAAACCAAAGGGTTTAGTTTTTGCTGCATTAATAACTTCAAAAATATTTATTTTCATTTTATTACACAACAATTTCATTTCATTCACCATTCCAATATTTACAGAACGATATATGTTTTCGAGTAATTTGGTTAATTCTGCCGACTCTAAACTTGATACTTTAATAAGCTTAATGCCTAATAAACTATAAAATTTTGACCCTAATTTTAAACATTTTCTTGAATAACCTCCAATTACTTTTGGGATTTTGAGGATCGAATATTTTTTATTTCCAGGGTCTTCTCTTTCTGGTGAATAAACTAAAAAAAAATCTTTACCTACAGTAAATTTTTTTAAATATGGAAGTATTATTTCTCTACTAGTGCCAGGGTATGTTGTACTTTCCAAGCTTAATGTTTGATATTTCCTAAAATATTTCTTCAACTCTTCAAGCGTATTTTTTATATAACTAGTATCTGGCGATTTATTTTTGTTAATAGGAGTTGGTAAACATAAAATTATTAAGTCTACTTCAGGAATCTTTTCTAAACTTGAAAAACATCTAAAATTATTTTTTTTCATATTTCGTATATGAGTATCACTGAAATAATTAATATAGCTTTTACCTTGATTAATTTTTTTGATTTTAGTTTTATCATTGTCAAAACCATAAACTTTTATATTTTTTTTAACAAATGAATTGGCTAATGGTAATCCAACATAACCTAAACCTATTATTCCAATAATAACCTTTTTTGACTTTAGTTTATTTTTCAAATTCATGGATATTTATAAGATTTTTATTGTATCATTTTCCTCAGTTTCTAGAAAACCAAGGTTGCCATCAAATAAATGTTTCTCTATTATGATTTGAAACCATGAAACGATAATCGAGTCATTAAATTTATAGATAATTTCACTATTAAAATCTAGATTATCAAATCTACCTTTATTTAAAATTTTCATTTCAGAAGTGTTAAACTTGAAGATTGGATTTTTTTCTTTAACTACTGAAAAAATTGAATCTTTTTTATTTTCAATCAATAAATTAATTGCTTTATCAATAAGTGACACATCCTTCATAACAACATGTAAGTTAAGAAAAACAATTATATCAGGATTGTAGCCATTTTTTAAACTGTAAAAATTACATGTTTCCGAAATTAAATTCTCAATTTTAGAATGCATCAATTTATTGTATTTTTTATCTCTTAAATAGTATAAAAAATCCTTGTCACTTTTTTTGACCTTTTTCTTAATATAACTTACTATATCTTTGTGTGTCGTTGATACTGCAACAGAACTAATATACTTTGACTTATTAATTGAGCGTAAAGCATGTTCTATTAGATTTTTATTTTTATATTTAATATACGGTGCATTTTTTTTATCTATAAAATCTTTTTTTATTGGAACTACTGCTAAAATTTTTAGTTTATAATTTCCTCTATTTTTTCCTAAACTTTTAATAATTTTTCCTCTTTCCTTTATAATTCTTTGATAATTATCAGATAATGACTGCCCATGTTTTCTGTAATAAAACAGTGGTAAATTAATACTGCAAAATTTTACTCTTTCTTTAAGCTTAAGCCATACATCCCATCCGTCTTGTGCAGTAATTGATGTAGAATACCCACCCACTTCTTTTAAGGATCTAGTTTTAAATAGTGTGCACGCTCCATGTGGAGGAAAGTTTAAATTCTTTTTTGTAATATCAAAATTATTTTCTAAGCCTATCTCAGTACCATTTTCATCTACATAATTATATCCACCATATGCAATGCCATAATCTTTCTTTGAGTTAATTTTTGAAACCAAAACTAACAAAGCATTTTCGTTAAACCAATCATCAGCATCTAATCTTATTATAAAATTACCATTACATATTTTTAAAATATGATTTGATATTTTTTGTAATCCATTACTTTTTTTTAAATTTATTATTTGTTTAATTTTTTTGCTCTTGGCTTTATATTTTTTAAATATAGTTAATGTATTGTCTTTTGAATTATCGTTAACAAGAAATAATTCCCACGATGTATAAATTTGATTTAAAACACTCTGTATTGCTTGTTCAGCAAATCTTCCATAATCTTTTGATACTATATATATGCTAACTAAATCTTTCATATTTTGAATAAAGTGCTATTACATTTTTAATATTGTGATTATTATAATATCTAAAAATAAAATTCATTCTATTTAAATCATACTTATCATCAATTGTATATTTGTTTCCTTTTTTAAAAGCGGATGATGTTTTAATTTTTACAATTTTATATTGTTTGCTATTTTGATAAATATAATTACCTAAATGTTCTTTATTATCCCTTGAAATTTTTGTTCGTATTATATTTTTAAAAAAAATTGTATTAAAAATTTCTATCGTAAAACCTTCATCAACCTTTGTATCACCATAATTTGTGGTCATTAAATCAAATGGTTTTTTTTTAGTCTTTATATCTTTAAAACATTTTTTAATTTTTTTTATATCTACAATAGGTCTGTCACCACAGTATCTTAAAAAATATTTAATATTAAATTTTTTACAGCAGTCATAAGTTCTTTTGATTAGGTTATTTTCTGATCCTCTAAAATAATTTATTTTATGTTTTTTTGCTATATTGCATAATATTATATCTTCTTTATTTCTGGTGGTAGCTAGAACAATTTTATTTAATGATGTTATTTTTTTTGCCTGATTAATAACTTGATCTATCAATCTACTCTTGTTTGATAGCTTAACTAAAGCTTTTTTTCTTAACCTGGATGATGAGATTCTTGCATATATGATAACATGAAACATTAATTCTGTATTAAATTCTATAATCTATATATTAATTAATAACTTTATAAATATATTTTTATTGATATAAAAACTTCATATAATTTAAATTTTTAAATAAACTACTTATAAAATTAAATTCAACAATATGCTAGATTCAATTAAGTTAAAAAATGATATTGATACGAACGGTTATACTATAATTAATAATTTTTTCGATAAAAAGAAGCTAAATCATTTAAAGCAATGTTTATTAGATATATTAAATTATATTAATTTTTCAGAAGAAACAGACCTTCAAAAAAAATATTATGAAATAAAAAAATTTAATCCTAAGCTTAAATCAAATTGGTATGATATTGCACCATATAATATAGACATGATGCAAGCAATTCATACACCTGAACTAATAAAATTTGTTAAATTTTTTTTTGATACATCAACACTATTTTCTGGCCGGGCTGCTATTCACGTTCATGACAACGATAATGATAAACTTTTAATGCCCCACCAAGAGACAAATCAATTTGCAAAAGACTGTCTGTTACTTTGGGTTCCTTTATGGGACACAAATAAAGAGACAGGAGGTATTACAATATTTGAAAAATCACATTATAGGGGATACTTTGATCATCAATTAGAAGATCCTTCTGGGAAAAAACAATGGACACATAAATTTACAAATATTGATGAAAATATTTATAAAAAATTTAAAAGAGTAAATATGGAAGTAAAAGCGGGTTCTGCTGTATTAGCTCATTCATCACTAGTTCACTGCGGTTACCCTTTGACAAAAAAAGAGACAGTTAGAATTACAATTACAGAAAGATTTAATCCTTTAAAAAAAATACCTTATTTAAAAGATGCCAGTAAACCGATGAAAATTCCTTATGTTGGTACAGATTATAACATTATTGAGGAATAAAAATTGATTAATTTATTTTATAATAATTTTTATAAAATTTATAGGTCTCTTTACAACTTCTAAAGAATACTGGGTTCCTAATTTATATTTATATCTTATATTTAAAAAAAATTTTTTGATCACATTTTTTAAGGAACGATATTTTTTTAACCAGTTTTTTTTCTTAAAAACATTTTTTCTTCAATACTTAATTGCTTCAACGTTAACATATAAAGTTTTTTAATATTTAGTAAAGAAACCTTAATATCAAAAAAACTATCAATATTTAATGCTTTTTTTTTTCTTAGAATATCATCAGTTTTTTCAGAATAAATTGTAGTTATCTTATAATTATTTTTTCTTACAAACATTTTTATATATGTTTTTTTTACTATTTTTCCATCAGAAATTTTTCCTGAAAATTTTTTAAAAAATCTATAATAAACTTTAATTTTTTGTTCAGCCACATGAAAAAATGGAAAAGCCGCATTTTTATAATCTAAATCAAAAAAAAGACACTTGGTATTTTTATTTAATAGAAATCCAAACGGTGAAACCTCATTAAAACAATCTATATGTTTCATATTACAAATTTTTGATTGATACTTTCCATAAACAAGCAATGAATACACTGGATTCTTTGATCTCTTAAATTCTTTTCTCTTTAAGGCGCAATTACTAATTGCCCCAGAAAATGATTTGCTATTTTTGAAATCAAAAATTTTTCCATTAAAAAAATCCCAATTGAAAGAATAAAAAATTAAAGTTCCTTTTTTTCCAACTATTTCAATTAATAAATCTATGAAATCATCTAACTTAATAGATGCTTTATCTTTTTTTAGTAAAATTAGAAATTTAAGAACATCTGCACAAACAATTAATGTGCTACTTTTTTTTACACCTAAACCTAAAAATTTTTTTTTTAATGCTGCTAGGTAGGTCTCTTTATTCACTCCTAGACCTATTTGGATAGGGAAATATTTTTCTCTTTCGACAAAGAAAAATTGTTATTATGATCAATAGTTTGTTCTTTATCTTTTTTATCAATAAAAGCAATTCCATCTATTAATTCTAATTGTTTTTTATTTAATTTATCTTTGTTATTCTTCATCAGTTTATCTACTACGTCAGCTAATATTTGTTCACCCTCCCCTATTGCGCAGATATCAATATTTTCATCCTTTAAAACCTCATTATAACTTGTTGTTGGATGTGGCCCACCTACTATTATTGTTTTTTTGTATCCACCCTCTCTAATTTTACCTATAGCTTCATGAAAAAAGTTTTTATGGAAAGTCATTGCACTTACACCTATTAAATCTGGTCTAAACTCATCAATTATTTTATTTAAATCTTCATAACTATCAAAATCAATTCTTGTTTTAATTAATTTCCCATTAATTTCATCTTTAAAAACATGATCCAAATAACTTTGCAAGGCAATCAATCCTAAGGGTGGTTCTAAAACATCATATGCTGTAACATCTCTGTCCTTGGTAAAATGTGTTGAAATATTTATTAATAATATTTTGAAGGCCTCCTTTTTAGTAACCTTAAGTGGAAATTTTTTATTAATATTATTTATTAAATTAGGAACAATGACATCTTTCTCTTCAAGACATTTAATTTTTAGTTCATTCTCTTTTATTCCCGCCATTCTCAGAACATCATGAAGCCCATTAATTCTAGAAACAAAATAACTACTGTACCTCTGGTTTAGTTCATCTTCTGTAAAGTGCTTCATTTGGATTGGTAAAACGTTTAATAACCTCTTTTTATTTAATACATACTCTTTAAGAAATTTTAGTTTATATTTTTCTGTAAAATCTTTACTGAATGGTAGTGTTGGTGCAACCTCGTGATAAGATTTGTCAATAGCTTCATTAATAGCTCCCTTACCAACCCCATGATCTATAGCAAATTTCTCAAGATCAGTTCCAGGAAATATTCTTACTATATGCGTATAAGGAAAGTGAACCCATTTCAACGACAAGATAAAATCTAATGTCATGTGAGCTTCCTCCTCAGTTTCGGTTGGAAAGCCATGCATTGTGTTTAATGTAGTGACAGCATTTGGGTATGCTTTAGCTATGTATTCACAATTTTCCCTAAATTTTTCAATATCAAGGTTTTTTCTCATAACTTTTTGCATTCTTGGAGATGCAGACTCTAATGACACGTTAACACCAACGGCACCACCTTGCATCATTGTATCTATTACCTCTTTTGTCAATAAATCTCCTTTTAGTGCAGTGGGAAAGAAAAAGCTTACATTAAGGTTGTCCTTGATAACTCTATTGAAAAATTCAACAAAATCTTTAGCCTTAACGTTAAAGATATCATCAATAAATTCTATTCGTTTTACACCCATGTCAGCAATCATTTTTACTTCTTCGTATATGCTGTCCACTGACCTTCTAAAATGATGCTTAGTTGTTTTATAAACATCGCAATAAAAACATCTGTATGGACACCCTCTTGTGGCTTGCACGGCCATAGAATATTTTACTCCAGCATGACCGATGGTGTTGTTGTATTTACTATAATCAATTAATGATCTGTCAAAAGTTGGTAATTCATCCAGTTTTGAAATTTGTTTTCGAGTTTTAGTTAGATAAACTTTTTTATCCATGAAATTATAATTATAATTTTTTGTTAAATATTAATTATATTATAAATATATCAATAAAAAAGCTCTATCAATATATATGTTTATAATAAACTCATTTAACTCATAAAATAACCTCTAGGATTGGCTATTATTTGTTGACAATTTGTAATCAGCAAATTAGTTAAATATTATATTGAATCATGGTGGGAAATTAGTGTGAAATTCATTAGCTCTTCCTGGAACCGTAAAGTCGGAGTGCCACCCAATAAAGTCCGCTGTTGAATGAGGGCCAGGAAAAGTCTAGTTCTACAATGAAAAATTGACATCGGCATATTATTAACTGTTTCCATTTAACGAGTGGAGCATTAAAAAAAGATATGTTTATGAGTCGGGTTTTATTAGTAATAATTTTATTGTCATTAACAGTTAATGTTTATGCTTTGGATGACTGCAAGTGGAATAACCAACAGGGAATTCCATGTTTAGTTATATCCAAAACCAATAATACATCCAAAGTTTCTAAGGAGGGAGTAAATAAAGTTATAATTACAAAACAGGATATTGAAAATTCAGGACATACGAATTTAACTGATATTTTAAAATCGGTTAGTGGATTAAATGTTTTCCAGAATGGAGGTGTAGGGCAATTATCTACTGTTTTTATGAGAGGATCAGAGTCTAACCATACACTTGTCTTGTTGAATGGGATAGCTATTAATGATCAGTCAGTCACCGATGGAATGCATGATTTTGGTCAAGACTTTGTTCAAAATATTCAACAAATAGAAATTTATAAAGGTTCTAGTGGAGCTAATTTTGGACCAAGCGCAATAGCTGGTGCAATAAATTTTATAACAGCAATAGATTATATAAACTCATATTCAGTGAGTGGATTTAATGACAGAAATAATTCTACAGATATTAATTATACCAAAATAACAGAAAATGGTTGGCATCTAAATGTAAATGGTACAACAAATCAAAGTAATATACACAGTGCTAAACCTCAGGGAGCTGAAAATGATGGCACACTGAACAAACAAATTAATCTTAACTCTGAAAAATGGATAAATGACAATACAAAAGTAAAATCAACCATGTATGTAAGAGAAACAAGATCATATTATGATGATTTTGATAATAATGGAGAATTCGGCTACGTTATGGATAATACAATGCATGCTCTCCAAACTAGCTTAGAAAGAGTTAATAAGAATACAGAAGACTCACTAACATTTCATTGGCAAGCTTATGGAAAACAAATTGATGATGGTGGTTTTACAGATAGTTATGATAGTCAGGCTCTAGTAACAAGATATGAAAAAAAAATTAATTCATTAAAAAAATTATCTTTTGGATATGGTGCTGAGTACAAATATGATTGGGGTGCTTTTATAAATGAAGGTGCTTCATTTAATTCTGCTACAAGAGGACATGTTAAAGATTCTGCGGTATTTGCAAATGCAGGTTACAAAATTATAGATAACACTATTATTTCATTTTATGGAAGAAAAGATGATCATAACACAGCAGGAGGAAATAATACCTATAAAATAAATCTGTTACAAAAACTAAATAATAATTTGAGTATTGGAGCAAGTACTTCCACTGGTTTAAGGAATCCATCTTTATATGAATTATTTGGGTCTAATAATTTTGGATACAAAGGAAATATTAATCTTAAAGCTGAAAAAAGTAAAACTAATGAAATTTTTGCTTCATATAATTTTTTAAATAATTTTACTTTATCCTCAACTGCATACAGAACAAATCTTTCAGATCGATTAGAATTTAATAGTTCATTCACTGCGGTTGAAAATAAGGTGGTAGATCTAAATCATGATGGTTTGGAAAATGAATTAAAATATGAGGGAAAAAATCATAATTTGGCATTTTTTGCAGATTTTTCTACAAGTAAAAAAACTGATGAGCAAAAACAATTAAGAAGACCTGATACTAAATATGGTTTAAATTTTTCAAAAAAATTTATTAATAGTGATTTTGGTGATTTTAATATGAATTTAAATTATATTCATACTGGCAAACATCTTGATTTTTCTTCATCAACTGTAGTTGCGAAAAGTACAGATATAGTGGATGTAAATTTTTCTAAAGATTTTAATGGATCAATATGGAAATTAAGTATTACTAATTTGTTGAATGAAAGATATGAAAGACCGTTGACTTTTAATACTGAAGGAAGACAATTTAGAATTGGTTTTAAAAATAAATATTAATTGCTATTATAAATTACCTGGATAAAATATTTATTTATGCAGTATTTAAAAATTTCAATTGGAATATTTTTTGCACTAGCAGCTAGTAGGTTTATTCCACACCCACCAAATTTCACAAGTTTGTTAGCTTTAAGCTTTTATGTCCCTGCTATTCTAGGAATTAAGTTTATTCCTGCTTTAATTTTAAGCTTCCTAATAACTGATCTAGTAATTGGATTTCATAATTTAACATTATTTACGTGGGGAAGTGTTATTTTAATTGGCCTTGGTTCAAAGTTTTTTTTAAAAAATCGAGTTAATAGAGTTTTTGGATCTTTATTAGGAGCATGTTTGTTTTTTATTATTACCAATTTTGGAGTTTGGTCATTAGGATCTTATGGCTATACTATTAAAGGATTAGTTAATTGTTACACTCTAGCCATACCATTTTTTGGAAATACCTTGATTGGAACACTATTATTTTCAATTATTATTGAAGTTGTTCTTGAGAGAAAAATTTTATTAAAAAATGTTTTTAGATAAAAATTTAAATTTTAAGATAATTTAATTTGCTTTCGTAAAGCTAGTTTATTGTTTTTTAAATATTAATACCAATCTTTTTAGTATCCTTATATTCAGTAAACAAAAATTTTATAAAAACACTGCCAAAAGAACCTGCACTACTATTTATTAAAAATGATTTACCTTTGTACATGCTTTTCATTTTTTTTAATTAAATTATTTTTTTTTAATAGTTTATATATTTTTAATGTTGCCTTGTAATCAAGATTTATATATTTAGCTATATCTCCAATAGAATTTTTTCCATCTGAATATGATAAGAAATTAAGTATTAATTTAGAAAAAATCTTTATTTTATTAGATTTGTAGTGAGAAAAATCATTTGTTTTTGGATATAAATTTCTTTTACCAAGATTTGGTTCACCAAGATATTTTGCTTTTGGAAAAATTGACTTATCGAGTTCAATTATTATCTTTTTATAGAGATTGTAACTTTTTTTTAAACCTTTTTGACTTATGAAATCCAAATTATCATCAGAAGTATGATATTCGCTATACTCTCTAAATTTTGAAGCCATTAAACTAATAGTTGGAATGTCTACACCTGGAGACATATATTGTCTTTCGTCACTCCCCCTATCTTTCCAATAATATTGTTTAAATTTAATTTTATTTTTATTTAAAATATTTTGCACCAATTTATCTAATGATAAATCACCATACTTCGTGCTTAATAAAGATGTTTTTTTAGTATCTCCTACGCAATTTACATTAAAAATTGACAATACTCTTTTTTTTAGATGAGTAAGATTTTTACTAATATAATAAATTGATCCAATAGTCTCAGGGATAAAAATAAACCTATATGAATAATTATTTTTTCTTTTTGATAGCCAATCTGATAAAAAAATACTAACTACTGGTCCTGAAAGTTCATTATTTGCCATTGATGGGTGACAAATATAAGTCGAGAACATAACTTCTTTTTTTAGTTTTCCTGGAATATATATTTCTCCATAATTCATAACCCCTTTAGTTAATTTACTGTCTATTTTAATAAAATAATCCTCATTTTTCTTCATTTTTTTAAAATTATTATAAGTCATATTAAACGACCAGTTTTTTTTATAATATGAAGTGGTGTAAGGTATTGTATTAGGTTTTAATTTAATGAATCTTATTTTTTTTTTAAGCTCATTATAGCTTAGCTTTCCTTCAAAAGGAGTTGAGTAACCCATTAAATGTAGGTTATTTTTTTTAAAATCTAAAATTTTTTCATCTTTTTTATTTTTAATAAAAGCTTCTCTAACATTCCATTCTAATGGTATTTTCCAATCAGAAACTTTTGTATTCGATTTAACTTTTTTTAATTTTAATTTAGGGTTAATTTTCTTTAATATCCTTAAAGTAAGTCTGTTACCTTTTCCGGTAAGACTTCTATTGATAGGCCAAAGTATTTTGACTAACCCATAAAAGTTATAATTCATTTTTTGTTTGATATCTTTAAATTTAAAAAGCTATTTTATACTTTTCTTTCAGAATTTCTTTTCCTTTTTTGTAAGAACTAAAATCAATTATATCATCTGTCTCAAGGGTAATTTTAAACTCTTCTTCTAAGTCTGAAATTAATGTCATATGACCAATCGAGTCCCATTCTGGAACATCATTATATTTCAAATCATTATTTACTTTATCTTTTTCAATGGATAAAGATTGTACAAATGTTTTTTTATATCTTTCTTCTATATCCATAGCTAAATGTTGTTTAAATATTTTTTAGAATTAACTACTATTTTATCTATTGAAAGTCCACATGTATCTTGAAGATATTCCTGACTTCCTCCTTTTGGATATTTGTCATTAACACCTAAGCGCACTAATTTACATCTATTTTTTTGTGTTGAAATTACTTCAGCAACGGCACTACCTAAACCACCAATTATATTATGCTCCTCAGCAGTAAAAATAATTTTATTTTTTTTAATTTTTTCTAAAACCATATCTTCATCTATTGGTTTAATTGTATGCATGTTCACAACAGAGGCTTTTATATTATCTCTCTCTAATATTTTTGCAGCTTCTAGACAATTATAGACTAATGGACCAGAACAAAAAAAAGTAACATCATTTCCAGATTTTAATTCTATTGATTTACCAATTTCAAAATTATAATCAGAGTTATAAACTCTTGGACAATTAGATCCATTAGTAAGTCTTATATAAAATGGTCTATCCACTTCCATCACAGCCTGTAAAGTTTTTACTAACTCTAAGCTATCAGCTGGTGAGATGATGTTTATATTTGGAATAGATCTCATAACCCCCACATCCTCAATACATGCGTGCGTGAAACCTAGAGAGCCCAAAACAAATCCACTTGCAAGACCCACCATAATAACATTTTGCTTCATGTAGCCAAGGTTAACTTTTATTTGTTCACAACATCTCAATGTTTGAAATGGGGAAAATGTGGTTGTTATAACTTTGTACTTTGCGCTTGCCAATCCAGTTGCTATACCAATTAAATTTTGTTCAGCTATCCCCACATCAATATAATTTGAAGGAAATAGTTTTCTGTATTTATCTAATCCTGCAGATGTTGAAACATCAGATGTTAAAATCATTAAGTCTTTTTCTTGATTAACTAACTGTAAAGCAACAGTGCCAAAGGTTGCACGTTGACCAATTAATGACCATAGCTTTATGTTTTTTTCATTTATCTCTATCATCAATTAAAGCTCTTTTAATGCTTCTTCATAAATTTTTTTACTCAAAACTCCGTGATGCCAGGCATTATTTTTTTCTGAAAATGAAAAACCTTTTCCTTTTAAGGTATTAGCAATGAGTAAGTTAGGCTTATCGTGATCTATTTTATTAAAATAGTTAATCAAATCAACTATGCTATGTCCATCAATTTCAGATACAGTCCATCCAAAAGCTTTCCATTTATCAGACAATGAGTCTAAGTTCATTATATCTTTATTGGAACCGGTTTGTTGAAATTGATTTCTGTCAATAATTGTAATTAAATTCTTAACTTTTAAATTCGGTGCAGCCATTGCAGCTTCCCAGATAGATCCTTCATTGCATTCTCCATCACCCATTAAAACATATGTTTTAAAATTTAAATTTTTTTTTTGTGATGCTATAGCAAGCCCTATTCCGATGGATAAGCCCATCCCTAATGATCCAGTTGAATATTCAATACCCAATTTATTATTTTTAATTGGGTGACCAAGTAAATAGCTTCCATTTTCCTCGAAAGTTTTTAACTCTTCTTTAGATATTAATCCAATTTCTGATAATGCAGCATAATAAGCAAGACATGCATGTCCTTTACTCAAAATAAATCTATCTCGTTTTTCATCCTCAGGATTTTTTGGATTTATACTCATTATCTTTCCGAAAAGAATTGCAACTATTTCGCTAGCAGATAGCGCACCTCCTATATGAGCGCTTTTAGATCCAGCATGGTAAGCTGTATCTAAAATACTTTTTCTCAAATTTTTGGTAAACTCTATTAATTGCTCCGTTTCATTCTTCATCTTAAACCCCCATCTATTCTAATGTCTTGGCCAGTTAGATAGTTAGAAAGATCAGATGCTAAAAATAAAATTAAATTTGAAATATCAACAGGTTCTGCAATTTTTTTTAAAGAAATTTCTTTTATTATATTTTTTAAATAGTTTTCGTCTGTACTTGATGTCATCATTTCTGTGTTTGTAAGACCTGGTGATATAGTGTTAACTCTTAAGTTGTACCGACCAACTTCTCTTGATAGCACCTTAGAAAATGTGGATAAAGCAGCTTTTGATGCTGCATAAGCTGCTCTTCCAATATTTCCATCTTTTGCAGCTGAAGAAGACAAAAAAATAATACTTCCATTATTTGTTTTAATAATATTTCTTAATAATCCTTGCGTAAAAAAAATTTGATTAAAAAAATTTACTTCAAAAGTTTCATAAATTTCATCTATTTTAGTAAGTTGGAATAATTTATTATGAATTATAGCTGCATTATTAACCATTATATTTAAATTTTTTTCATAACTGTTTATTTTATTAATAGCTAGTTTAATCGTTTCTTTATTATTTAAGTCAACATTTAAAGGAACTATTTTATTTTTATACTTAGATTGTAATTTTTGAATTTTTTCTAAAAAATCTTCATTAATATTTCTTACACAGGCAAATATATCAGCACCATTTTGGGAAAATATTTCTAAAGTTTTTAATCCTATACCTTTATTACAGCCAGTAATAAGGGCTAATTTATTTTTTAGCATATTGTAATTATTTTAAAAACATAATATTAACATTTTTTTCTATTTAATATCAATAATTCTTGTTAGTGAATTTAATAAATTATATCCATCCCACAAATGACTCATTTCCATAGATCTCCCCATAGGTATTACTCTGTCAACACCCTTTATTTGGTTATTAATTAAGAAGTTTTTTAAAAAAATTTTTTCAAATCCATAATAGATTAATGTTTGGTACTTATTAGTAATAATTTTTGGTAAAATATTTAGATCTTTGGATAAATATTGGTAAAAATAACCCCACTGACCTCTTTGTTTTTCATTATTAATAATTAATTTATTTAAAGTAACTACATGTAAATTTTTGCTATATTTTTTTAATCTTTGGATATTGGAAAAGTTAACTAGATCAGTACAAATTTTGTTATACTTTTCTGTGCTAATTATGTCAGGGTATTTAACTTTTTTGTTAACGAGAATATTTAATTGTATCCAAAATTTTTCAATTATATTTTGATTTATTTTTTTTCCTAACCAAAAAACTAGATGTGATGAATTACATGCATTTTGATCAAAGGTATAATTATCAATGTAAAACTTTTCAACTTTTTTTTTAAAATCTTCACTATTCAAATTTTTTAAGGTTTCTAAATTAATTATTGAAAATGAGTATCTATCTGGGAATGCAATATCGACACATTTAACTGGTGAGTCTATAGATTTTATTTTTTTTATAGTGTTATCACCTCCCCAAATTACTCTTGCATTACATTGATTAGAAATTTCAGAAGTAATATCATCATTGTTTTCATACCTGATGATATTAATCATATCTTTTAAAATATTGAATTTACTTAATTTTAAGAGAATATTCATTTTTTTACACAAATATTCAACTTGCGGATAATTTTTAAATGGAACTTTCACTATATTGGAATTACCAGTGATTAGACCAAAGAATAATGAATAAGCAAAATTAATTGGTACATTATTAGGTGTAATATGAAAAACTTTTCCGAGAGCCGATTTAAATTCACCATCATTAAAAATTTTTTGTAGTTTTAAAATATTTTTTTTTCTAAACCAGAAAGCTATACTTATAATGTCTGGATAATCAGACATACTCTTATCTTTAAAAATATTTTTTGATAAAATATCAAAAAAATCACAAACAATGTCATCGAATGGTTTTAGTATTTGATATTGAGCTTGGCCTTTACCAACTAAAAATATTTTTTTATCCATCTAGTGTATCACTACAACCTCTTAATTCAGCTTGTTTAGCCCTTCCATGAACCACAAATCTTGTTCCATGCAGTTTGCATTTACATAATTTTTTTTCTTTAATTTCACCTATATCCTGAGTTAGTATATTGTGTCCTGGATAACTAGAAGGTAGGGTGGATATTAATTGAATAAATCCTTTTTGTGATTTTTCACATATTTCAAATTTTTCATTTCTAATCATCACCTCAGAGAAATTACTTGAAACAAAATAACCACAACCACATTCTAGAAAAATAGAACCAGTTTGCTCTACTAGGCCATAATAGTTATATATTTTTTTTAAATTTAATTTTTTCTTTAAATCAATTTTGAATTTTTTATTAGTAATACTATATTTTTCCATTTTTTTCCATCCACCACCATGAATCAATATTCCTTTGTCAAAATTATTATTAAGTTTTTTAATATTCAGCTTATTAAATAAAATGTCATAAACAAAATAAGTAAAGCCAAATATTAAAAACCCATTTTTTGAATTATCTAAAAAAAGATTTAAGCCTTCATAATCAATTTTTCCATTTTCTTTTATTAGATAAAAAAAATCTTTACCAAAAATTGAAAAACCATAAAAAGCTGCTTTTTTAGCATCAAAATTTTTTTGACCCACCATTGAGGATTTTTTATCAATTACTAACATGGGCAACCTTTTGCTACCAATATGATACTGTACTATATTTTTAAGAGCTTTAATTTGATCCAATGAGTTTTTCTTATCTAAATGTATTTTAGAAGTATTATTAGAGGTAGTTCCAGAGGACCTTAACACTTTAATTATATTTTTTTTATTTGTGCTTATTAGGTCAATTTCTTTAAAAATTTGTACTGGTAAAAAGGGAAGCTCATTCAGATTATATTCTTTATTTTTATCAAAACCAAAAAAATCAATTATTTTTTTATACTCAGCACATTTTAACCTATGAAATTTTGTTAACCTATTTATTTCACTGGTGAATAAAAAAAATTTTTTATTAACATTAAGATTGTATGGATTATGATGAAAAAATTGATTAATTTTCATATTTAAATATTTCATTGTTATAATCTATTTTATCATTTTTAGTCATTGGAAATGATTTTAAATAGACAATCTTAAAAATGTTTTCGTGCAAAGCCGTATATTTTGAAATATATGATTTTATTGGTTTTTCTACATTTTTTTCGTTAATATGTATAGTAATTGTGTCTTTAGTTTTTTGACTACAAATATTTTTATAACCATATCCTTGTATTATCTTTTCCATCTCATCTAAACTAATTCTATTACCAAATACCTTCACATATCTATTCTTTTTACCAACAACATAAAAAAAATCATCTTTGTCAAAATATCCAATATCCCCAGTTTTTAAAATTGAATTATTTATATCTTTTTTTTGTAAATCAACCATTGTATTTGCATAGCCCATACAAACATTTTCTCCTTGATAAATTAACTCTCCATTTACGTGGCAGTTTTTTATTATTTGTTTATTTTCCTTTTCCAAATAGAAACGGCCATTTGTAATGGGAATACCAATACTACCATTTTTTTTCCTTGAATATTCAGATGGCAAAAAAGACATTCTCGAAGTAGCTTCAGCTGCACCATACATGGTGATTAAAGAAATATCTAATTTATCATAAAAGTCTATGATAGATAACTTCGCACCATTACTTAAATGTCCACCCGCCACTGTTGTATATTTTAGTAGTTTAAAAAAATCTTTCTTTAATCCAATTTTTAATAAAATTTCATAAATATAAGGCACGCCACCAAAATTATTAACTTTGTTAAATACTAATTTATGCCAAAAATTTTTTTGTATTATAGAGGATTTATTTAATACAATCTTTGCACCTACTTGTAGATGGGTGTTTATTATTGATAAGCCATATACATAACTTGGTGGTAATGTAGTAATAGAAACATCACTTTCACAAATATTTAAATCTTTAATTATTGAATTTATATTAGATTGTAAATTCTTATAAGATAGTCTTACATTTTTTGGGGACCCTGTAGAGCCTGATGTTGTTTGCAATAAAAATAGATTATCATTAATTTCTTTTTTTATTATGACTTTTGTTTTTATTAAGTTGTAATTATAATACTTAAAAACACTTTCATACAGTTCTAATTTAATCTTAAATTCTTTATTAAGAAAAATATAATCTGGTTTATATAAATTTATTAACTGAATTAAGGAAGTAGAGTTAATGTTAGAGCTTAATAGCATTGCCACTGAATTAGCAAAACTATTCCCAATTAAAGCTGTAATAGTCTCAAGATCATTGTCAGCTAAAATAAAAATCAAAGATCGGTCATGAATATTCGAAGCAAATAAATTAGCATCATTTAAAAGCCTAGAATATGTAACATTTTCATTTTCATTTAAAACAATTGCTATATTGTTTTTAAATTTTTCTAAATTTTTATAGATAGCCATAAGATAAATATTTACAATTAAGTTGATATTATATATGAGTTTAACCGATAATATAATAATGAAATATAAAGGTATATGGTTTTATGGTCTATCTGGCAGCGGTAAAACTTCTTTATCAAATATAATAAAAAAAAAATTTATAAAAGTTTTTCTTATTGATGGAGATTTAATAAGAAAATACATTAGCTTTGACCTTGGATACAGTCAAAAAGACAGAAATTTGCAATGTAAAAGAGTTCTTGGGTTAAGTAAAATTGTAATTAAAGAAAAATTGTTTCCCATAGCCAGTACTGTAAGTATTAACTCAAAAATCTTAAAAGAATGTAAAAAAGAAAAGATTTTACCTATTAAGATTGAAAGAAAAAACATGAATTTAGTGTTTAAATCCCATAAGACTTATTTAAACAAAAAAAATGTAGTTGGTTTTGACTTAAAATACGGAAAATTTAAAACAAAAAAAATAATAAATGATAATACAGAAAAGTTTTTTAAAAAATTAAATTTCTTCGAAAAAATTCTTATAAAAAAAGATACCTAGTCAATTGAATTAAATATAAACAAAATCAGTTTCTAATAAGAAATTAATTAATAAAAAAATATTTTAAAAAAAATTATTTAGATAACTTCCACAAAATTTTTCTGTGCAATCTTAAAATCATTATAAGAATCTATTTCAAACCACTGTTGATTGTAATCTACTGACTTTATCTTGACCTTTTCTTCTTTTATTAATTTATTTAATAACTTAGTAGTTGAAATATTGTTGTTATTTTCTTTAAACTTTAATTTGATTTTTTTCCAATTTTTTGGATCAATTTTAAACATACCCATAAATTGGCCTTTTATATTTTTTATTTTAGTTTCTTTATTTCCTATTTCTTTGATAATTTTTTTTTTATCTATTTTAAAACTTTCAAGGTCTTTTAATGGATTAGAGAACCTTAATTTCCAATTACTTAACCAATTATTATTACTTAAAACACAAAATTTATTTTTGGAATTTAAAAGAAGTTTTATTGCCTTATAAGAATACAGAATATCTCCATATAAAACTATACAATTATTATTACTTAACCAAGTATTTGCTTTATTTAATGAATAAATCATATTTGTTGCTCTCCATTCATTATTTTTAAATTCTTTTAATTTAAATTTTTTAAATTTTTCTTTTTGATATCCAGTCACTATTGAGATATTTTTTTTTTTATACCTGCATATTTTAATGCTCTTAATTGGTGGAATAATAACGTTTTTTTATTGATTTTTATTAATGCTTTAGGGTTTTTTTTTGTGAGTCTATTTATTCTTGAACCTCGACCAGCAACTAAAATTACAATTTTCACTTATTGAGAAATTTTTTAAATAAATTTATATCACTTTGCTGGAAAATTTTATTTCTTTCAGGGTGCCACATAATACCAATTATTTTATCATTTTTGTGAACAAAAGCCTCTATTTCTCCATCAGTTGCTTGAAATGTTTTTTTCAAGCTTTTTCCAAGTACCTCTATACCATTTCCATGGAAGCATTTAATTTTTTTCTTAATGTTTTTGTTACTTGATGTAATTATATTTTCAATCCTTACATGATTTTTAGTTTTCTTAATCGTCCCTTTAAAAAAAATATTTATTACCTGCATACCTCTACAAATTCCAATAAGTTTAATTTTTTTTTTTATAGCATATTCAATTAATTGAGTTTCTATTTTATCTCTTAAAATATTTTCTCCAAAATTTTGACCCCCGGATAAAATGATAGTGTCAATTTTATGTCTTTGTAAAAAATTATAAAAATTTTTTTTTTGATTTTTTTTTGATTTAGAATTTAAAAAGTTATTTATTAAATAAATATCACATTCAAAACAGGTTTTTAGAAATGATACAAGTTTAACATCAATAAAGTCACGAGTCTCATCTCGTTCTTTTAAAAATTGCTGACCCATTGAAATTGCTATTTTTTTCATTTAAAAAATTTTTTTTGAAAGAGAGTCTATTGTAACAAACTTTAAATTTGTGATTTTATTATATAATTCCTCACCAACTCCTATTGCTGCAGCAATATTTAGTTCATGGCATCTAATTGCCATATGGGAATTTGCTCCACCGTATTTAGTTATTAACCCTTTAATATTATTTGAAAAAATAAAATCATATCCTGGATCAGCACTTTCAATACAGACTATTTTTTTTTTTAAGTTAATTGATTGTATCTTTTTTAACTCAATTACGGGTCCACTAATTTTAGAACCTATAAAATTCACGCTAATTTCATCTTCTTCTTTTATATATATATCTTTATGAGATAAAATTATATTGGGTAAATTAATTTCAGATACTTGATTATAATTCTTTTTATTCAATTTTATATTTTCACTTAGTTTTTTTCCTACACTTTCTAATTCTAGATTATAATAAAAGTTCAAAAAGTCTCCAATTTTCAGATATGATAGATCCTCTGGGGGTATATTATTTCTTTTAGCAAATCTTTTGATATATTTAAATATTAAATCAATACTCTTAGTAAAAACAAATTTTGAATATTCTCTATTTTCTATACTTATTTTCATCCAATTAAATAATTTAGCACAATTAATTTGTAAATTATTTTTATTTAAAAAATTATTAATTTTTATTTCTGTATTTTTATTAATATTAAATTGAGTTATTTTTTTATCATCCAAATTATGTTTATTTTTTTTATTAAAATATAATTTATATCCATCTCTATAATTTTTGGATGAAATTTCATAAGTATTTGGTCTTAAATGACCGTATTTTTTTAAAAAATTATCTTTACTCATTTTTAGATGATCTTTTTTTAAATCACTTAAAATAGTATTAATTGAATTTAAAAAATTATTTTTATCATTCTGAGTTATAATATTCTCATTTTCCAGAGAATTTAAAATATCAATCGCTACAAACCCAGCTCTTGCTAAGCCTGCAAATGAAATAGTGCCTAACTTTTTACAGTCTTGGACTAACCAAAATATTTTGTCAAGCCAATATATGTTTTTTTTATCAATAATTTTTTGTTTTCTTTCTAATTCCTCTATTAACTTTATTTCTTTGTATGTATTATTAATTGTTAATTTAGTTATGTTTTTTAATGAAGATATTAATAATTTTTTTTCGTTAAGTGTAAAATTATTTAATAATTTATTCACTCTTTTATTTGTTTCAAAATTAAAGCAAGTAAATAGTATTTTAAATTCAACTTTATCATGAAAATGAATTTTATTTTTGAAGTTTTCTAAATAATAATTTACTAGTTTTTTTGATAGATTTGATCCAAGATTTTTCGGAACCCAAGAATTAAAGTCTGTTCTAATATCTATATATGGTGTTCCATAAAATGTTGTCATTAAATGACTGTCACTCACATCTCTATAACCATAGTTTTTTCTATTTTCAGCCCAAATATTGTTTGTTATCAACTCTTGATAAAGAGATAAAGCTAATGGCCTAGGCTTAATTCCTATCATTTCAGCTGGATTCCAATCAGGCATTGTTCCAAAAAATGTAGTATTTCCCAATAAGTTTGGGTTTTTTTCTCTAAGTTTTTTTATTTTTTTTTCTAAATTTTTAAATATCAAAAAATATTCTTCTTCTATTTTTTTTACATTTTTTTGTTTTGTCACTGGTAATTTTCTTACTTGTAGGATAGTTACTTTATTTTTTTTTGAAATTGCAAACTCCACATCTAGTGCATTTACTTTTGTTATTTTTTGTAATTTTTTAATTAAAAGATAAAGCTTTATAAAGCTCTTTTTTTTAAAATTAATTTTTTTTTTTTCTAAAAAATTAACACTTCTAACATTACTTCTTCCAGATGTTACCAGTGAAGTATCGCTATTTTTTGTATAATTAATTTTCCAAAATGGTGAATTTGTTTTGATATTTCTAGTAAAACAAACTCCAGAATATTTAGTTTCTTTTGCCATTTCTTGAATAAAAAATTCGTTATTTTTAGACTCAAATTTTTTATAAGATTTGATGACCTCAGTTATATTAGTTTTTATTTGAAATTTATCATTTGAATTTACATTCAAAAATGATTTAAACATTCCAGCTTTTGTAGAATTTTTATCTTCAAAAATATTTGACGATCTAATAGCTATTTTACCAGAAAAATTTTTTTGTATGTCATTTAAAACCTTAGTTTTGTTTTTATTATATAGAACTACTTTATATATTTTTAGTTTAGGAATACCAAAAATTTTATATTTATATAACTTTGATAGGGTTTTAGCTTTAGAATTCAGAATCATAAAAAAATTCTTCTTTAAAAATAATAATTAGTGTTAACTTTGGCATTTTTATATATATTTTTACAGATTACTTTTATAATTATCTCTTCCTATTAATATATCTACAGAGATGAGTAATATCATATGATGAATTATTTCAACTTGATTATATGATGTTGAATTGATCCAATAAAAACTATCTGAAATTTTGTTTAACCTATTTTTCTTATTGGATCCTGTTAATGAATACGATCGAATTTTTTTGGATTTACAAAATTTTGCGGCCCTTACTAAATTTTCTGAATTTCCACTCGCACTAATAAAAATTGCTAAATCATTAGGTTTTGCATTATATTCTAGGGTTTTTTTAATCCAATTTTCAAATCCGTAATCATTTGAATAACACGAAATTAGATTGTCATTAGAAAATGAAAATGTTTTTATTTTAGCATTTTTAGTCATATCAGTAGCAAAATGATTTGCTGTTGAAGCACTGCCCCCATTGCCAAATACAAAAATTCTTTTCCCTTTTTTTGAGGTAACTTTAATTTTTCTACATAACTCATTAATTTTGGATAAATCTAGATCCTCAATTAATAATTTTAGTTTATTTTTATAATTTTTTGCTAAAGTTAAGTTTATCATTATTTAGCTTACTAACCTATAATATTTCCATCCTTAATAAAATATTTTTTATCTGACAAGCTTATAATTTTACTATCATGTGATATTATTATAATTGTCATAAACTTTGATATTTTCTTAAAAGAGTCAAAAATTAATTCTTCTGACTCTTTATCTAAAGAACTAGTTGGCTCATCTAGTATTAAAACCTCAGGCTTATTTATCATTGCTCTGGCAAGTGATATACGTTGTCTTTGACCTCCAGAAAGTTTGGTGCCTCTCTCCCCGACAATTGTTTGCATTTTATCTGGCAGCTTATCAATAAAATCATTACAATTTGCTATTTTTAAACATTCTTGAAGATGTTTTTCATCAACACTTTCATTAACCCATTTTAAATTATCATTTATAGAAACATTAAATAAATATGGATCTTGCGATACTATTGAAATCTTATCCCTATATGACAATAGATCGTACTTATCTAATTCAGTACTATTTATAAAAATTTTTCCTGATGACGGAACCTGTATACCTATTAATAAATCTAATATTGTTGATTTACCTGCCCCAGACTTACCAGCTATTGCTGTAATCACATTTTTTTCAAATAATAAATTACAATTATTTAAAGCTCTAAATCCATTTTCATATTCAAAACTTACGTTTTTAAATTCAATTTGATTAATTGATTGATCGAATATTGTTCCTGCTTTTCTTTCGGTTAGAGATTTTGACTCCTCTATTAAAGCCTTATACATTTTTAGACTTGGTGTTAAATTTTGGAGATTCAAGTTTGATTGTATAAAACCTCCTAACATTGGTAGTGTAGCAACTAACGAATAAAGAACAGCTGCTAGTTCTGCAATATTATTCTGTGTTTTTAAAGAATAGATAAGAGCTATTGAAACTGCCAAAATAGCTAAAGGTTGATAAAAAAAAGTCGTTATTGAACTTAAAATTTGAAACTTAGTGGTTACTTTTAAATGATCTAAAAATAAGTTTTGATTTTTTAAGATTTCATTTTTTTGCTTATTATAGCTTATGATTAACTTTGCTGCCTGTAGAGTTTCTGAAATTCCATTTAAAAAATTTTTTCCTGTAAGAGTGTTTTGAAATCCTAATTTGTTAGCTATTTTTCCTAAAAATAAAAATGGAGAAGTAAAAATAACTCCTAGTACCAATGTTGTTAATGTTATTTGAAAATTTAAAAAAAATGGTGTTATCAAATAAGTTAAAAATTTAACAGCTAGAGAGGATTGAGTAACAAAATCATAAAAGGAAGATGTAATTTTCCTAATCTCATTATTATAAATATTTATAAATCTACCATGACTATGTCTTTGGAAAAAAAGCCACCTCGAGTTAAAGCAATTTTCTAGAAAACTAAAAGTTAATTTTTTTATCAAAGTATATTTGATATTTATTATTCCGTAAGATATTGCCGTATTGTTAAATGCTTTTAAAAAATTAAAAAAAACAAAACTCATTAAAAAAGTTACAATTCCAACATTAACTCCCAAAAAATTATACATTTTTATAAAAAAATTAGTGATATAACTTGCGTTTGAAAGTGTATTATCTGCAAAATAATCTGCAATTGGCACTAATGACAAAATTGAAAAAACAATTGTTAACCCCTCTAATATTAAAAGTAAAAATAATTTTATAAATAATGCTAAATTTTCCTTTATTAATTCACGATATATTAACTTGTAACTTTCTATTTGATATAAGAAAAAATTTTTCACAAAAAAAATTTATTTTAATGAATATTCTAAAAATTTAGTTAATTCATTTTTATCTAAAACTTTACTGTTGGCATATAATTGAATGGCAGAATAAGCTGCAGCAGATCCAAACAATAATGATAGGTAAGCCGGAGCACCTACTTTAAAAAATAAAGACATTGCTGCAAGCATATTATCCCCAGTTCCAACTTTATCTATCACTGTTTTACAAAATGATGGGCAATAATAAAATTTATTATTTTTCACATTAAAATAGGTTAATCCTTTTTTTCCGCTAGTTATTACTAAGTGATTAATAACAAATTTTTTACATAGGACTTTAGATAATTTTTCAATACTTTCAAACTTATTTCTCAATTCATTTCGTAATTCTGTTTCATTGATTATTAAAAAATTTATTTTTTTAAATTTATTCAAACTGTGATAACCAATATTTGCTGAATTAATTTGTGTATTAAGAAATAGTTTGTTAGAAAATTTTGTAATTAATTTGGCTGTAGTATCTGTAATAAATCCATGACCATAATCAGAAACTATTACTAAATCAGCTTTCTTAATTTTTTTTTTTATTTCTTGATTAAGTTTTTTGATCTCATTAAAAAGTAAATTTTCTTCATTTAAAGAGTATAAACCAAAAATTTTATTATAATTTACAGAGTCGAGATATCTTTTTTTTAAAATTGTAGGACTATTTTTTTTATAAATAAAGATCTTATTGATATTTTTTTTTAAGTTTTTTCTTACAAAACTCTCATATTCTTTATTTTCACCTAACATACTTATAAAATCTACTTTTTTACAAAATACTGAAATATTATTTGCAATTGCAGCTGCACCACCTAAGTAATCAGACGAGTTTTTTGGTTTAAAAGTTAAAAATGGATCTTTTCCTGATTTTCCCAGCGACTCACAAAAATTATATTGATCAATAATTGTTTCCCCAATAACCAAAACTCTATTTTTTTCAATTTTTTTTAAATAATCTTTTAAAGAATTAGAATTATAATATTTTTGTGTAATCTTGAAATAATTTTGTTGATCATCAGTAAAAATTTTTACATTTGAATTAATTATTTTAGATGAACTAAATTGAACTTCATCAGTAAAAATTATTTTGCCTTTATTTTTCTTTACTGCTTTTTCCTCAAGAAAAATATTTTTGGTAATATCACTTTTTCGAATTTTATAATCTTGCCCTTTGATATAATAATTGGGTTTTACGATATTTATTACGTCAATGGCTGTTTCATTATTATTTATAAAGACAAAGTCAATTTCTTTTAAAGAGGATAAATACTGAGCTCTTATTTTATCTGTAAAAATAGGTTTGCCCAGTCCCTTTTTTACATAACTATCAGCAGTGATTGAAACAACTAATACATCTCCAAATTCTTTAGCTTTTTGAAAATGTTTTATATGGCCAAAATGTACAATGTCAAAAACACCATGACAAAGTGATACTTTAACTTTTTTTTTCTTTAACAAGTTTATTTTTTTTTGTAATTTTAAAGCGTCTAATATCATTTTTTCACACTTATCTTATAGTATATAAATGCGAAAATTGTATATAAATAAATACTTATGAAATATAAATTACTTGCATTATCACTGTACGTTTCAGGTGCAGGATCCAAGCTATTACAAAGCCAGCTTGGTAACTCTGAAGAATTAATTCAATTACCATCGTATCCATTATTATATTTTTATTCGCACTGGGATGAATGGAATAGAAAATACAAATTATCAACCATAAAAGTTTTTAATCTATTAATGAAACATCATACTTCGATCATAGACTCCAGTAAAATCAAAGGTTTTAATGGATTAAATAATTTAGGAATTAACAAAAATAAATCAATTTCTATTTCAAAAAAAAAATTTAAAAAATATTTTTTTCAATATTTTAAAGATAAAAAATTAAATTCAAAAAATACTTTATTAGCTATTCATTATTCATTTAATAAGTCGTGTAATAAAAATTTTTCTAAAGTTAAATATGTTTTGTTTCACGTGCATAATTACGAATATTTAGAAAAATATTTAATTAAAGATTTTCCAGATTTAAAATTGATCTTAATTACAAGAAATCCATTTGAAAATTTTTGGCGTAAAGCATACACTAATTCCAATATTGAAAAAAATAGATACGATTACTCTGATCAAGAATATTTAAAAAATTTTTCATATTTGAATCAATTTAAACAAATATTTATTGATGTAGATCACATTCATCATGGATTATCTAAGAATTCAAATAAAAGATTATATAAATTTGAAGATTTAAAAGTTAAAAATGAAAAACTTCTTAAAGATATGTGTAATTTTTTAAGAATTAAATTTAAAAAACATTATTTAGTGCCAAGATTTTTTGGGTTAGAATGGTGGAGCCACAAAAATTATAAAGGTTTTACAAGAAAAAAAATATTTGAACCAGAAGTTAATATTGACCCTGAAGACAAAAAAAAATTTTTTAAATATGAGATATTAATTTTTGAAAAAGTTTTTTCTAAATTTTATAAAAGTTTAAATTATAAAT
>MDSV01116875.1_pt1 | contig 62195 bp, 50 predicted proteins | sample 810851 | NCBI WGS metagenome assembly MDSV01 (sample SAMN05326640, study PRJNA326480) | marine metagenome | isolation source: seawater | place: Atlantic Ocean: North East | collected 2012
AGGATCGTAATGTGGAGCGTAAGGAACTCGAAGTATCCTTCCTTAGGTCGTATGGTTCAGAGCAAGCTGAAAAGGGTAAGCGAGACTTCCGGAATGCAATTGGCAATCTAGATCGTTCGCTTAGTGTAGCCAAGCAGTACAAAGTGGTACCTAACAGGAAGCGTTCGTTGTCATTGTTCCATCGAGTAAGTGACGTTTACGAGCCCATGTCTTTCGAAGAAGCATTAGGAGTATACGTCAATCGTATGGGTCCCATTCGTCTCTATACGATTCGAAATAACGTCACAAGGGCCGTCGAGGAGATTGCTGAAACCTTACGTGCCCTCGAAGACAAGGGTGTGATCGAGAAAGTCATCACTTTGCAACCAGACCCTATCGAGTTCTATGCATCGCCAGAGGATGCACGTCGCTTGCGAGGTTACCGGGAAGAAGATCGCACTCTCCGTATTCTCACACAGAGTGACCCATATTGCAGTCGCTTCATCCAGGAGATACGTTTCGTACTTCGGGACGGTTGGTACCGACCTGTGTTCAAAGGCGTCGATCCAATAGGTCGGATTCTGATGTACAAGGTCAATGATTATCTAGAAATCAAGGATATTCAGGTGCCTCATGCTTACTTAGATGAGTTTGGTATTGAGTTCAATCGACTTTTGGAAAACTTTAGGGATCAACTAATCGATGTTTCAGTCCTCCATAACTTCAACGGCCAAACGATTCCAGAGGCCCCTCCTGAGATTCAGAAACTCGTAGAAACTCTTGGATTCATCCCGATGAACGACCAGCGTAATAGGTACATCCGTGGAGGTGTGGTTGCGACGCGTGAGAAGAGTATCATTCACCGTTCATTGTTCAAGATTCATAATTTGCATCAGGTGACTCGGAAAGAGAATGAGATGAAAGCAGTCATGGAAATGGATGAGGTTAGGGACACTATCGCCTTACGAGGTCGTTGTGAGGTTATGAGGGCTGACCTTGATGCCATGGCTGCAGCGAATCAGTTGCATCAGGGAACAAATCTTCGTCGTCACCTTGTTTGGTCATCCTACGACCATTTTCAACGATTGTTAATGATACGGAATATGCCGGCTCCTGAGGAACTTCAGGACGTTCTTGATGCCTTCACAGAGAATACGGATCCACGTGCTTACATGGAGCGATATGCGATGAAAAGAGCGGAATTCCGTAAGTTGATTCAACCTCTGTTACGTTCGGGTTACATGGTGCAGGACTATCGTGGGGGATTCAAAGTCGTCCATACCAAACCAGAATACGATGTATGGGAAGAAAAGAAATCCTATCTCAAGGATCAGATTCTGAAATACCCTGTAGTTTCCATGAAGCAGATGGAACGCTTGGTAGGGGCATCATTCAAGCCGGAGGAAATTGCCCAAGTACTCCATGATATGGAGGATACAGGAGAGCTCGTCAAAGGATTCCTTACAGTTGATTCTGCGGAGATTCAGTGGGGCCAGCCTGACTTAATTGAAGAGGGTGAATCACTCGATCCGATGCGGGATTTCGTCATGCCTCCTTCAGACCCTCTTCTGCCTTACTTCAGTGGGATGCTTAGAGAGAGATTTGGTTTCGGTTCTGCTTATATCGTCTTCCATAAGGAGGATGCAGTTGCTGCTTTCAAGGCGAACACTCGGGACGATGTGTTCGATATCACGGACTTCAACGGTGATCCAGATACTGAGAGACAGGTACTGCGGGTGATGAAAGAGTTCGCATGGGAACACAACATGCCTCTTGTTGGGCGTATGTTTGAGAAACTCAAGTCGCGGATCGCAAGTCGCTGATGGGCTTGATTAGTCGCATGATATGTCGGTGCATCTCCGGAAGGAGATCGAAAAGGACCAGTGCCATTAGGAACATTGCGAACAAGGAACCGGCCTTAGCCGCGTATGAGTGGGCGAAATCAAACATGGTCACACCCAAGAGGTCCCAGTGAGGATACGTGATATGGAGCCAGACGATACCTGCATTCCGGAATGTGTTCAGGACAAAGATAGTGGGGACAGTTACGAGAAGCGCCCGCATTCTACGTTGCCAGGGGGCAGTCCGAATTGCGAATAGAGCGCCAATGAAAACAGCCATCGATTGGGCTGCAGAACAGGCCATTACGAAACTAACTGTAGGTTGACCTGATGTTTGATCCAACAAGGGTGTATGGAATCCAGCCTCGCCGAGTTGTTGAGTAAGAATCCAACGATTCCCGTCCCACTCGGACCATAGTACATCAGCTGTACCTGTATCTACTAACATGGAGCCGATGACATATCCATCGTGCCCAGAAAATGCAAGGAATGAGTTTGCGCTCCATGCTGTAATCCATACGGCTATCACATTGAAAATTGGTACATGAGCCATGATTAGATATGGCCCTGTTGCCAAAGCGATGGCTCCCCTGGCCCATATCAGGGCTTCATCTTCAATTCCCCGAGATATGTTGCGTCCGTCCCATACGGCCACAGCGATTGTGAGGGGAAGACCCGCTGCAGTCATCAGGATTAGTACTGGGTCTTGGATTTCGACGTAATGTGGGACGTCCATGTAAAAGTGCAATCCAATCATAGGCCAACCTATGATCGCAAATATACTACCTTTTGATGAGGCTCGGAAATGCCCGAAACCAAGTAGAATAACTCCAAGCACACCAAACAGGAGTTTGAGTTCCGAATCCTCAATGGCTAACGCGGAGGCGAGGCTACGGAGGGTCTCGATAATCGGGTCTTCCACACCTGTGCGTTTTCCCCAACCTGTAAATAAGCAGCGATGACAGCGACAGATGATGGACGAGAACACCTCCTTTGACGGTGCAGGCTTCCTTCACTCATACATCTTAGATCTCAAGAGCGCTCTTGATGCGATTGATGAGGATACTGTGGCTACCTTGCTCAGAATGGTTTTGGACACTCGCTCTACTGATGGTAGCATCCACTTCCTAGGCAATGGTGGTAGTGCTGCAACTCCATCTCATAGTGCAGGAGATTGGTCGAAGGAAATCGGCGTTCGAACAATTGCTCACACAGATAACACTGCGATGATGACAGCGTTTGCCAATGACCATGGATATGATCAGATTTTCATTGGTTCTCTTCGCACCTTCCTTAGGCCCGGTGATCTAGTAATCGGATTTAGTGGGAGTGGCAACTCGCCCAACGTAATCAACGGTCTTGAGTATGCGAGGGCGAATGGTGGCCGAACAGTTGGCGTTACGGGTAATTTGAACGGTGCCGGAGCAGGTCGGATTACGGAATATGTGGACCACCTTGTGCACTTCGAGACGGAATCGATGGAGCGTATCGAGGATCTACAACTTGTACTGAATCACATTGTGAAGGAATCCATCAAAGCGATGGACGCCTTGGAGTGATGTCTGAATGAGAGCGCATCGTCACCGTGCATCGTTACTAGATCCCCTTGACTTACCTGATCTTCCGGTTGAATGGGCCGGTCGCATAGCCTACTTGGATCGTGATGGAGTAATCAACGTCGGGAAGGAGACCTATGTCAATGATGTCAGCGAGGTAGAGATGTTGAGAGGTGCAGGTCAGGCGATTGGTGAACTTCGCCGAGCAGGATTCAGGATTGTAATTTGCACAAACCAATCTCCAATCGGTCGTGGTTGGTGGGATCATGAGACATTAGCTGAGATTCATGATTATATCCAAGACAAACTTCTTGCTGAGGATGAGGATGCTCATCTAGATTTGATTCTATACAGCCCGTATGCTCCATGGTTGGGAGCTCATGCTCGCAAGGGGAATCCTGGGATGTTGGAAGCAGGTCGACAATTGGTAGAGGCAGCGGAGAGAGGTCAACAACTCGATGATGAATCGTTCATGGATGCAGAAGCTTACACATCATCTGATTTCGATGAAGCTTCTAGTGTGATGGTAGGGGATCGAAGCGTCGATATGGAGGCTGCTTCCGCTTTCGGAGTTCGTGGCATTCAGGTTGATGGGGCCTTGGGAGTCGTAGATGCAATGGATTCCATTTTGATGGGTTGAGATAGATGCTCCTCTTCATCGGAATCGATGATACTGATCATCCCAACGGCGGATGTACGACTTGGTCATCTCATATTCTTGCCAAATTTATCGAGGCGGAAGGTGCTGAGATTATTGAACGTCGATTAGTTCGTCTCTGGCCATTTGCTCCGAGAAGGACAAGAGGGAATGGGGCAGTTTGTTTAGTTGTGGATACTGATAATCCATCATCCATTCTTGAAGTAGTGAATATTTGGTTCAATTCTCTTCTCAAGGACCTAAAAAAAATTGATCGATTGTCACATGCTCGTCCAGGTTTGGTTATTCTCAAGGAACAATACTCTGACCATGCATATTGGGAAGCCGTTCGGCACGAGGTTGATCATTCAACCTTGGAAGTACAAATGCGTAATTGTCTATTGCACCTTCATCATCCTGAGGGTAAGGATGGATTAATTGGTGCATTGGCTGCAGCCTCTTGGATGCCAAAAGAATCTGTTACATGGGAGGCCATTGCGTGGAGGAATGAATCTCGATGGGGGTCGCCTAGGGAGGTTTCTCCAACATGTCTCGACATTCTCGAGGAATCCCATCCTGAGACGTTCATGAATCGAGACCCGACCCGTGGCCATGGGATGATTGCTCCTCGTTCTCCATGCCCTGTTCTATTTGGAATTCGAGCCCGTTCTCATCAATCTGCTTTGGCGGCCATCGAGGATATTTTGTCTTCTGAAGGGGTTGAATCGGCTGAGGATTATGCTATTTTCAAGACAAACCAATGCAGTGATGATCATCTCCTAGGTCCGTTGAAGATTACTACGATGACTCCTCCTAGAGTTCATCGTGGAGGTCATGTTACTGTCGCTACTATGACTGAACAAGGCCCCCTTCTAATCCGCTGCTTCAAGGAAGGTGGTAATCTCAACAATGCTGTTTTATCTCTTGAACCGGGTGATATTGCAGAGGTACTTGGGCTTCTATCACCAGACGGTGAATTACATCTTGAACGAATGCGTACAATTACTCTTGTTCCACGAAACTTGAGCCGTCCCTTGTGCAAATGTGGGGTCAGATTTCGTTCCTCGGGTCGGAATAGTACATTGAGGTGCAAAGAATGTGGTTCAACATCCCCTCGTCGTTGGTCTGCTCAGACAATCGGCCCTTCAGGATGGGTGGAACCGTCTGCTGATCAACGACGACATCTTGCGAAACCCGTCGCATGGATGGGAAGCATTGATTGATGGTTTGTTCTATCGCGATGCATGGAACCTGAAACGTTAGGCATTATTGGTATGCTTCTAATCACTCTTGGTCTGCTCTATTTCATTATGAGAATGCGCTCGAAGAACATCGAGGAGAACTCGGCACTGAATCAGCCAATTGTTGCAGGAGAGGATGAAATCGGAGGTGCTGCCATCGATCCCTCTCAGTTTGATGAGCCTGACGAGGCTACACTGGATATGCTCGGTGAGATGCTAGAAGAAGCTGCCGAAGCACAAGGAATGATTTACGAGGAATGATCTGTAATCTCAAACATCCCATCTCTCAATTGGAGCGTATATCTCTGTACGGGTGTTACTAAATTCCTCTTATCATCCGCGATATCTCGTCTTGTAAGTCTCCACACTTCCTCGATATCACAGCCGCTACGCATTGCCCATTCATCTTCGCCGCTGGCATCAGCATACAATGCCGAGGTGACAACGACGATAGTTTGCTCATTGCAGATTTCAAGAACACGTGATAGCATCATTTTCACTTGTGAATCAGCACGCCCGCTACGGCCCGCCCAATCATCGATTACGATATGGGTCAAACTATCAAGTCCAAGAATTAGTTCAATTGATTCCTCAAGTCCACGTCCAATGTGCTCGCCGAAAGACCCAGCATGGAAGCGCGAGAGTGCGGTTACAGGTAAATCTTCGAATACTGTTGAAAGCCGATCAGGATGGGGCATATCTCTGCCTATCCAGAGTACTCTACCATTGGATTTGAGTCCACTATGAACCAGTTGGAGTGCTAGTGTGGTTGAACCTGCACCTGGTTCTGCGGCGATGTGGAGGAATCTTCCGTGCTCCGGTAGCCCCGTCATCAAACATCCCTAGTGGTTCAGGTCAATGAGCCGTTCGGCACTCCGTCATCCCTATACGCTTGGGCCATCCAACAGGTATCATGGGTGAAGCATTGCCGCCGAAGCCAGGCGAGCGGATTCCACGTAGGTCTCCACCTGCCTTTGAAGAACTAGATGAGAGCCATAGTGTCATGAGCGGTATCATGCATGGGGGTCTGCTCAACGTTGCTGTGAAGGATATCAATCAGTACGGGCCTCATGCTATGATTGCACTTCTGGGCATTGTATCCGGCATCACTGGACTTCTGTTACTTCTAATGTGGAAACTCACTTGATTGCTGCATGTATGATCTTGATTCGCCCACTCTGTCGTTTCCAATGGTTTTCAATCGTCCAAGTCAAGGGTCTAAACCATGGGGCAGCGAGAACAGACGTTTCGAATTCTCCCCCTTCCCCGTCGATATTCAACCCATTTGTCTTGTTCAAATGGATTAGTTTCTCCAAGATCTCTTCATTGAGTTGTTTCCCGAGCCATTCCTCATCTAGGCCTTCTGCAGCTACAGCAGAGAATCGAACATCGAATCCTGCTTCGATAAGGTTCTGCATGTGCTTTTCTGCAGGCATGTGCCAGAGTGGGCTGAATGAATGGATTCCAAGGCGTTCCGCCATACAATCAATGCGTGTACGTTGATAATCAGAACGAAGGGCTCCTGAAACGATACCTTGGATTGGCCGATTGGGGGTGGCTCGTTCGATGTCCGGCCACGGCCAATCTTCAGGCCACATGGCAGCGGCTTTATTCTGCCGGGACCAAGTGTTAGATCGAGGCCAAGATGAGCCTGCTACGAATGGTAAGAGGGCCTGTTCCAATGAATCAGTACCGTCTTCCTCTTGTTGCAGTATTGGGAGCCAAGGGATATTTCCAGCTGCAGCCTGGAGGCCAGCCATGGAAGTGCCTTCTAGTTGGTACATCATCGAATCCTCGCTTGTAACTTGAAGCGTGATAATAAGACGAACATTCCATCCCTTCATAATGGCCCACCAGACTGCGTATGAGGAATCCTTTCCTCCTGAAGAAAGCACTGCAACATCCATCTTTTCTACATCCTAAGGGTGGCTCGCTCATGGTCATGGGTCGAATGAAGGTTCATAAGAGGTCGACCGGAGGTCAAGATTGGAGGCGAACTGATGCAACCGAGCGGACGAGGATACGACCATGGAGTGAGCACATTCAGTCCTGATGGACGACTGTACCAGGTAGAGTATGCCAGAGAGTCGGTCAAGAGGGGAACTACTACCGTCGGTCTGAAGTACCGTGATGGGGTAGTTCTGATTGTTGACAAGAGGATTACTAGTAAGCTAATCAACGTCGATTCTATTGAAAAGATGTACAAGATTGACGAACATATCGGATTCACAACATCTGGTCTTGTTGCAGATGCTCGTCAACTTGTAGACAGAGCTCGAGTCACTTGCCAGGTAAACCGTATGACTTATTCTGACGCCATTCCGGTTACAACCTTGGTCAAGAAGATGTGCGATCATATGCAATCCTTCACACAGTATGGTGGAGCGCGACCGTTTGGAACTGCTCTTCTGATTGCAGGCGTCGATGACGAAGGTATTCATCTGTATGAGACGGACCCGTCTGGCGCATACCAGTCCTATGAAGCCGGTGCCATTGGGCGAGGTCGTTCAACTGTCGTTGATGCCTTCGAGTCCAGTTGGAAGCCAAACATGACCCTCAATGCGGCAATCAAACTCGGTTTGGAATCATTGCGAGAGTCCCTTGATGAAGAACTCAATACGGAAGCAGTCGAAATTGCGGCCGTCACAGCTGATGGATATGCTAAGTTGTCTTCGGATGAGACTGTGAAGCACATTGGCAAGCTCAAGGCACTTGAGTGACCGTCATAACCATCTCCTGCCTCTGCTTAGAGTTACATGATGGTCAGCCTTGATGACGCTATCCTCGCACGATTTGAGCGAAACGGCCTCCGCTTTGAGATTCTAGTTAATCCTGATTTGGTTGATGCCCATCGGAATAATCCTTTGAGTGTTGAACTCGATGACTTGTTGGCTACCGATGAAGTGTGGCTAGATGCACGAGGAGGGGAGCGTCCGACTGTGGAACAGATTGAGTCAGCCTTCGGCACTAATGATCTGAGAGTGTGTGTTGACCGTATTTTGCTGGACGGAGCAATACAACTTACAACAGTACAGAGAAAGGCACGAATAGAAACTTTGAGGACTTCCATAATTCATAGTATTGCATCAACTGCCATTGATCCCCGAACGAAGTTACCTCACCCTCCCTCAAGGATTGAGAATGCACTTGAGGAATGCAGATACAGTGTTGATCCATTTCTTCCTCTAGAACGTCAAGTAAACGATGCTGTTCAGATGATGCGTCCATTGATTCCGTTGAAATTCGCCACAGCACGGCTTGCATTCAAGGTTCCAGGTACTCAATACGGAGCAGTTCAGAAGATTCTTCGCGGTCTAATGGTTAAGGATGAATGGCTTAGCAATGGGGATTGGGCTTGTGTAGTCGAGATTCCAGCTGGGGGGAAGGTGGATTTGATGGCTGAAGTGGCGAAAAGGTCACCTGATTCTGACGTGAAAGTCATCGATGAGGGCTCTTGACCAACTCAGTGACAAGAAATCCCATACTTCTTCAGACGCCAGTAGTTGTATGGCCATGGAGTAAGAAAACCAGCGATTAACATTGGAATGATTACTCCAGGGGTGAGCATAGCACCTCCTGTTAGTAATACGTCAGTTATGTTCATGGCTGTTTCCATACCTATCATTGAGATTAGAGACATTCCGATAGCTACTCTAAATGCTTCCTTAATTCCTCCCATTTGCTTAATGAGAATGAATGTCTCCAATGCAATTGAAGTCATTATTCCATTAAACATTGCAAGCGCCATAATCATCATAGTACTCCAACCCGAATCTGTAAAGATAAACTGGAATGCAGCAATCGTACCGAAATCACCTATTGAACAACCAACAAGGCACCACTTTGTATTGTTAGCAGATTGCTTCCAAATTGTCCCGTCTCTCCAGTTGAAATCGCTTTGATGCATTGGAGTAGTTAGTATAACATTCAGAGGTGTCAACGATTCAGATCCTACTGAATAGCCCAGTCCATGAATCGTTTTTGTGGCTATATTCTCATCTATCCCGCTGAAACTCGCAAAGCCTTTTTCGAGGTCAACTGCCACGTTGCTTGCACCATCTATTGAATTGAGAGCATCAGTTACGCGTCCAACACAAGACATGCAAGTCATCCCACTCACATCGAGTCGGATTGTCTCTGACATGAACTGTGATTGATTGCGAAGTATTTGAATGGTTCAAATCGTATAATTCGTGATACCTGTTAGTATTAGTCCGAATCACTTTCCATCACCGTTATGAAGGTGGGACCGGTCCCGCGGCTTGGAGATGAACAAATGAGTGACCAGAACGCCCATGGTGGGCGTGATGGGCGAGGCACCCGCCTCGCCACTCCCGGTGCGATGCTGGGAGCCAGAGAGGGCCGTCGGTTGGGCCACGGAGTTGTGGAAACCGATAGTGGATTGATTGCCACAAAGGTCGGAGTCATCCATTCGGATGAGAAATTAATCTCAGTCCTACCTACTCACACTAGGTATACACCTCGTCCGGGTGATCTTGTGATCGGTGTTGTGGAAGCTGTTCAGAGCAATCTTTGGTTTCTTGACATCAATGCCCCTTTCAACGCGCTTCTTCCAATGAGCCTCGGTCCTGGAAAGGCTGAGTTTGGGGGCGCGCGCAATGTCTTGAACGTAGGTCAGACAGTTCTCTGCAGAATTCAAGAAGTCGACGAGACCCATTCTTCAGTTGTGACGATGAAGGGTCTTGGCCTTCGCCGCGTCGATTCTGGCCTAGTTGAGTCACTCCCTCCCCATCTGATGCAGACCCTGTTCTCTGACGGCGGTTCGGCACTTAAGGCCCTGAAAGCATCGACTGAGTGCCGTGTTGTTCTTGCTGAGAACGGCAGAATGTGGATAGATGGTTCTTCTGATTCCATTACTGACGTCGTGGCTAGGATTGCAAGAATCCGTTCCATGGCAAGAGATATCTCAAATCGCGACGACATGCTCGCGATCCTGAGCAAGGAGGTGGCCTGAATGGGTGGTTATGGAGACGTACAGATGATTGATGAGAATGGAATCCGCGTGGATGGAAGAACTGCAGGAGATATACGTCCTGTGGAGATTCGGGCTGGAGTCATTCCAGTTGCTGACGGTAGTGCCGAGGTCATCTGGGGTGGCAATCACGTTGTTGCTGCAGTTTACGGGCCAATGGAGGCTCATCCTCGTAAGATCCAGAAGCAGGACCGAGCTGTTCTAGATGTCCGTTACAACATGGCACCATTCAGTACTACTGACCGTATACGACCTGGATTCAACCGGCGTAGTCGTGAGATTAGCAAGGTTACAGCTGAAGCGCTTGAGACTGTTGTCCTCACTGAACTTTACCCTCGCTCTAAGATTCGAGTCGAGATCGAGGTCCTCACTGCAGAGGCAGGGACTCGTTGCGCTGGAATTACGGCTGCTAGTGTAGCACTTGCTGATGCAGGTATTCCTATGACTGACATGGTTATCTCTGTGGCTAGTGGCAAGATCAATGGAACTGTAGTATGCGACCTCAATAAGGAGGAAGATAACTACGGTGAAGCAGATCTCCCAATGGGAATCTGCGCAAATTCTGGAGACCTTGTATTCCTCCAGATGGATGGTGACCTTTCACCTGAAGAGTTCCAACAGGCTTGGGACTACAATATGGAGTCGATTGCTCCTGTTCATGAACTTATGATTGAAGCTCTTGAGAAGGCGAATGGAGGTGACTCCTGATGGCTGCACCTCCTGTCCCCGAACTCCTTCGTGCACACCTCCATGAGCTTGCTAAGAATGATGAGCGCCTTGATGGGCGTGGTCGTTTCGAAGGACGCGAAGTTCATATTGAAACTGGTGTCTTAGAACGAGCAGAAGGCAGTGCTCGTGTAGTCATGGGTGACACTATAGTTCTTGCAGGTGTCAAGTTTCAAATCATGACACCTTACCCTGACCGCCCCACAAGTGGCGGTTTCATGACTAGTGCTGAGGTTCGCCCAGTCTGCGGTGTACATTGGGAGGCTGGCCCTCCTTCACCTGAAGCAATTGAACTTGGTAGAGTCGTCGATCGTGGTATTCGCGAGTCAGGATGTCTCGATATGTCGGACTTGTGTATTCTTCCTGGCGAGAAGGCTTGGCAAGTCATCCTTGATGTGTTTGCACTCTCTGATGATGGTAATTTGTTTGATGCATTTGCAACAGCAGCCATGGCTGCACTTAGGACCGCTATCATCCCTGGTGAGCGTTTCGATGTTGGAGAAGATCGCCCATTACCGGTGTCTAAGAAACCCATGATGTGCTCCTATCACCGTGTTGGTGGCCGCTTCGTTTACGATGCAGTCCGCCGAGAAGAGATCGGTGGCGCTGAACGTATTCACATCACACTTGGTGATGACGATCATGTCCACTCTTTACAGAAGGGTCTAAAGGGAGCGTTCACCGCGAACGAATTCGCCGAGATCATGGATCACGCCCGACAACGTTGTGCTGAATTGAGAAATATGATCCAATAAGTGGGGGTGATTTGAGATGTCGAAGCGGACTCAGAAGACCGGAAAAACGGCTCGATATGGTCCTCGATACGGTGTGTCAGTTCGTCACAGGGCTGGAAAGGCCCTAGATCGTGTCAAGCGTAAGTACACCTGTCCTTCTTGCCAATATCAGAAGGTAACTCGCAAGGCATCTGGTATCTGGTCCTGTAAGAAGTGCGGTCACACATTCGCTGGTGGCGTTTGGGAACCTTACACTCGTGCGAGTGAGGCGAACCATCGTATTCTTCGTCGTGGAATTGAAGGCGCGACTGCTACCGATATGGCAGTCATCGCTCAGACGCGTGCTCTCGAGTACGAGAGAACCCTTTCCGAGCGTGATGATGATTCTGAATCCGCCGTCGAGGAGGTCTCCGTGGAGGCTACTGTCGATGACGAAGAGGAGTGACCGCCACCTCACCATTCGGATCGCTTCCAACGATCTTGATGCTCTTTCTTCCTCGCTCTCAACCGAACCGTTTCCTTGCACTGTGAATGACGGTAGAGTAAGTGTATCCATCGAATCCGTAACAACCGTTGATGTCCGAGCTCGATGGAACACTGTAATGCGTGCTCTAATTGGTGCAGACGAAGCGTTGCAAACCATTCATAGCATCGAACCATGAGGCGTTGAGCGATGAGCGAGGACACACGAGAAACCATTCAGCGGCTCGCTGCTCAGTTGCAGAACATTATGCAGCAAGTGCAGACAGTCGAGACCCAAATCCGAGAGATTGAGACTACAATAGGAGCACTTGAATCTCAAGACCCAGATAGACCAGTGTACCGTCAGGTGGGCCCCTTGCTCCTTGAAGTGGATGATAGAAAATCTCTGAAAGTGGAACTTGAACAATCGAGAACCACATTAGACGAACACCTTGGAAGAATCCAAGGTACAGAGAAGGAACTGAGGGGCGCCTACGAATCAGCAGTCAAGGCCTTCGAGGCGCAGTGAGTAGTTTACCATGTCCTGGACGGGCGAGCTCCATTCGTGGATTGACTCTTGTGAGTCGAAAGGTGTTATCGCTATCGTGACCCATCGGAATGGGGACATGGATACGATTGCGAGTGGATGCGCGCTTGCTGAAGCACTTGGTAGCAATACACGTTGTGTCGGTATCCATGTGTCTAAAGTAGCACGAGAAGTCATCCAGAAACTCAATTTCCATCATCATCGAATGGATGAAAATCGTCCAGCATGGCCCCGAACTATTGCAGGAATAATAGTCGTAGATGCAGGTGGGCCCGGGCAAATAGGAATTGATCTTCCAGAAGATGTCCCTCTATGTGTCCTAGATCACCATGCTCATTCCTCTGATTCATGGGCTGTTGGAGATACGGGATTACACGTCAATCGTCCCGTCAAGGCAACGACGCAAATTGTTTACGAATATCTTCAAGATAAAATGCCGAACACGCTCACTGATAGGATACGAAAATTGCTGATGACCGGGCTTATATCCGATACAGGGCATTACCGACATGCGGATTCGACAGCACTTTCTGATGCCGCGTCAATCCTAGGTTCTGAAATTGAACATGGGGATGTTTTGGATCTTCTTCGAACCACTGGCCTTGGCCGTTCTACGAGAACAGCGACGTTGAGATCGCTCTCTAGAATCAAAGTCGAAATCTCTGGGGGTTGGACGGTTGCGATTACTTCATGTGGGACACATGAGGGATTAGTCGGCGGTTCTCTCATCAATGCTGGAGCAGATGTTGCCATCGTTACTAACACGAAAAATCCGCTTCTTCGAGTGACGACTCGCGCTAGCCATAGAGCTGTCGAAGGAGGTATAGGTATGGGGGATATTCTCTCAACACTTGCTGAATTACATGGTTCAGAAGGGGGGGGGCATCCTGGTGCTGCTGGATGGACTACTGATGTCGATTCAGTGGAAGCAGTGTCTAGTATCCTGTCCCGGATTTCTGCTATTGGAGGTGGGGAAAATTGACTTTTGGATTGAATGATGATGAGTTCACTCATCTCGAAGATCTTGTCGGTTCAAACCAGATTGAAGCAGCTAAAACGAAACTCGGAAAACCGATGTGTGCAAAGGGTTCTTTCATCTCATCAGCGATTTCCTTAGCGGAAAATGACATCGATGGTGCACTAGCAAATCTGGAGGAATGTATGAACCGTTCAAGAACTCCTTCTACACGAGATCCAGTGCTTGAGGCCAGAGCAAGGATGTTGCGTGGCCTCTGCCGATCCGGTCTTGGTGAGGCAATTGAGGCTTCCGCGGATCTACGTTGGGCAATGGACCGACTCAATGCTGTAGACTCGGGGTCAGAGGCTCATGGTATTGCAGTGCTCAACGTCGCTGCTTGGCATCGTCAGAATGGTGAACCTGTGATGGCGTTGGCAACTCACTCTGAGATTGCTAGAGAGAAGACACATGTGCCTGAGATTGTAGCTGTATCGAGACAAAGAGTCGCGTCGATTCATGCTGATTTGGGGGATCTTTCCGGTTCCATCCGTCATCATTGGACAGCGTGGTCAATTGCACGTGATACAGGTATGGATGTAGTAGCGGAGACGTCATGTCTTCACATCATTGACCTAGGGCTCGCTAATGTCGATGAAACATCCAGTAGGATGCAAAATCGTATCGAGAACGCACGTCCTGAGCCACGTAAAGAACCAACAGAGCCGAGTATACATCCCTTAGACCTCCGTGATGCAACGGAATGGATAGTTCCGCGCGTATTGAGGGATGTTAGTGGTGAGAAACGGGTCGATATGCAGTTGGTGATCGAAGCATTACGAATACTCGATTCAGATTCCATCGAACTATTCAACGAAGTGAGAGACACCATTCAGGATACTTTAGTTCTAGAAGCTCTCCAATAATCTAGGATAGATTTGAGTTCTTCACTTCCCCAGTAGAGGTCTTCTGGAATTTCTTGATGGAAAGATACTCGCTGAATCTTTGGGTCCTTAGATATCCATTCAACCCTTACGCCTGTATGTTCGAGTTCGACAAAGACAACTATTCCTGCTTCAAGTGAATCTAAGGATAGGTTTCCAACGACTTTTCCTGAAGTGCCGGTCTCTTCTCTTAATTCTCTTAGTGCGGCCGCTTCAACGGATTCTCCGAGTTCTATTCGGCCACCTGGGAGTTCCCAGCCACGTTCCTGATGATGTACCATCAACCATTGGTTGGATGAAGGTTGGATGGCGAGGACAATAACCCATTCCAGGTCGGCCGTCATTGAAGTTGCTCCATCGCGGAATCGTAGTAGGCTTGTGCCCATTCTTCACCGGATGTGACCAGGCGCCGAGCAAGGAATAGAGCGGCTTGTGTCTCTCCTTCAGCTAACATTCTCTCTAGACGATTCTGTTCAGATTCTTCGCCGTCATTAGTTTCAACATCCTCATTTTCAATTTCCGGAGATATTTCCTTTGATGATTCGGGTATTGCAAGGCTTTCCATCCTTGTGAGGAAGATTTCACGGGTTGAAATGTCGGGTATTTTCCAAGATTTACGCTTGCCATCGAGACGTGCATCCATTCGTTCTCGATATTCGTCGCGGACTGGACGAGATGGAAAATGTGTCTGTGCTAGGTCGTAGCAGAGCCATGCCTCATCGTATTCTTCTCGACGTTCATGGAGGCGTCCTAGTCCAATCCATGCTTCATGATTTTGTGGACGTTGTGCAACAATCCGGCGAGCAAGAGGAATGAATTCATCGTGACGACCAGCAGTGTATAGGCGTTCAATCCTTCTTCCAAAAACAATATTCGTGCGGGGGTCGCGAAGATCCAATCGTTTGATTCTCTCACTGAATTCTTTGAAACGTATTTCATCAGATGCGACATTATTGTACCATAGTTCTGGATCTAGAGGGTCAACTTCGAAGGCAGCATTGACGAGGTCTATGCCATGATTCAAGAGGTCAACTTCATGGAGTGTTCGTAAACGTTCAGGGTCACGGCCGAGAATCAAAAAGAGGTCTTCGATGACGGCATGAATTCCGGGCTTGTCACCGATTAGAACCTTGATTTGAATGAGTAGTCTCCAGTTATCATCGTTAGTGAAATCATACAATACTGATTGGCGAGAGGATTGTTCTGCCCAGTTCAAACATTGTATTCGCTTGTTCTGATCCTTCTCTGCATTCCGTAGAAACTTTTCAGCCTGTGCACGGTGACGATCACCCAAACTCTTCCGTGGATGTTGGAGATCAGCACCACTTCTTCGACCCACGCGTACCACCATCAATTGACAGCGGAGTAGGGTTCCCTGTCTTCACCATAAGGGATGGTTGCGTTGAATCCGACCTTTGAAGTGGTCCCATCCTCGGATCTTGAAGGATCGAGACTCGAACCTTTCTGAGCACTCAGAATCATAGTGTCGCGATCGGGCTGCCAACGCGTCATCATTGCCCATTCGACATGGACTGGGTCATCGATGCGGATGTCGTCATCGACGACTGTAACAGCCTTCATTGATCGATGCCCATCCAGTGCAGCCTGGATTGCCTTCTGTGCATCCTCGGGGGATGTGGGGTTAATCGCTACAACAGAGGATAACCATCCGCATCCTCCTTCACTAAGGTGGACATCGGTGCAATCAGTCACTTTGGACACTGCTGCCTTGATTGTCGGAGCGCGAGGGAGTCCCATGAGGGTCTTGTGTTCTTTACCAGCAGGCAAGATGGCGTGGAAGATTGGGTTGTCTCTATGGTGTACGGCCTCAACTTGGATTACAGGCTGCATTCGGACATCATCGACGGTACCAGTGATATCTACGTAAGGCCCTTCTTCATCATCCTCGTTTGTTATTCTGGCAGTGAAGACGTACTCGCAATCTGCAGGGACAAGGACTCCGTTCGAAACCTCAACTACGCGTAGGGGTTCACCATACAGTTTCTGATGTAATGCAGCAGCAACGCAAAGCTCATCCTTCCGCTCGTCGAAAGACATTGCAGCACAGAGGAGGACACAGGGGTCTGCCCCATTGATAATCGCAACTCGGAGATCTTCTTTGTCGGAGCGTGCTTCATCGGTCAATTGTCTGAGGTGCCTAGGGACAAGACGTGCAACAAGGCGGTCTGCACCTGAAAGGAACTGGCGGTGGTAACTCATGTTGCGGTCAGGTCCACGTTCCGCGACGATGACAGATGCTGACATGTATCGTCCTCGATCTTCAGGGTAATGCCAAGGAACAGGTATTGCTGTAAGGTCAGGAGTATCCATAGTATTCTGGAAACATTCCGCATCTTCTTTTGAGACAAGCATTGGTTCCATAGGATTCTCCATAGCCCATCCAAGTGTATCGATTAATTCTCCAGGGGTAAGTCCCCAATGTTTGCAGAGTTGCGTACGTGTCAGGATATTCATAATGGCGCGATGGCCGGGCGCCTCAGTGATATTTGTGAAAATCAAGGGGATGTGGGCTGTCCTTCCAGACTCCTCCATGAAGCCATGATTGACAGATGTCTCCTTATCCACGATAGTGGCTCGCAAAGCATGGTCTCGGAAGGACATGGGATGGGCGGTGTGTTCATGCTCCTTCAATATTGCAGAGGTTGAGGTATGAATCAAGCACAGTATCCCCGTCACTCTCATATACGGGGGGACGGTCGGCGAATTGCTTCAAGGGGCTGAGTGACTCGTGGGACGCGGACTGTTCGCTGGATCAAAAATCAAGGCGGACCGTATGCGCTTCCGAAAGAAGGACCGCCTTGTCCGCAAGCGAATGGAGAAGAAGGCTCGCGTCGGCGGTGTCCTGAAACACGATCCGCTTCGCGGAAGTCATCAGGCAAAAGGCATCGTGACTGAGAAGGTCAATATCGAAGCAAAGCAGCCTAACTCTGGTCTCCGCAAGGCAGTCAAACTCAATCTTAAGGGATCTGGGAACAAGTTGACAGCTTTTGCACCTGGCGATGGGGCTATCTCCTTCATCGATGAACACGACGAGGTTCTCGTCGAAGGTATCGGTGGTCGCATGGGACGTTCCTATGGTGACTTGCCAGGAGTACGATTCAAGGTGATCAAGGTCAATGGCGTCTCTCTGGATGAGATGGTGCGTGGCCGAAAGGAGAAGCCAATCCGCTGAGGTGATGTGTATGTCTGATGACGAAATCATCGAGGAGGCCTCTGTTGAGGTGGAAAGCCCAGCCAAGGTCCCCATCGCAGGTATTGGTACTCTAGTATTCGGAAAGTGGGATGCAGCCGAGGTTACTTGTGATGACCCTGGTATTGCTCCATACATCAACCTCACAACAATTGGTGTCCCCCTTTCTGGAGGTATCCATGCGAACCAATGGTTCGGAAAGCAACGCCTCTCACTGATTGAGCGCTTTACAAATGGACTAATGCGCCGAGGCCCTAACAGTGGCAAGAAGGGAGCTACAGTTTCCGCCATGAACAAGGCTCTCGATAAGATTCATGATCGGACTGGAGAGAACCCTCTTCAGATTCTCGTTAATGCAGTTGTGAATTCTGCCCCATGCGAAGGCATTACAAGGATTCGATTCGGAGCGACCTCTCAACCTAAAGCAGTCGATGTTTCTCCTTCCCGTAGGGTAGACATGGCAGTCCGCAATCTCACACAAGGTGCCACCAGTGCAACTGTGAAGAGTAAGCGTAATCTTACTCAATGCATCGTGAACGAAGTTCTGAAGGCTGCTGAGGGAGATGTTTCTTCCTTCGCAGTATCGAAGCGTGAAGAGACAGAACGCATTGCTGCATCTGCGCGTTGATTGGGTTATTTCCCCCTCTTAACAGTGGTTTGAACGCTGAACTGTGTCTCTCTTTGCGTTCTCCTTAAGAACCCGGTTCAGGTGGCTCTGAACAACTGGGTGATTCCGTGGGCCGCAAGGAAGACAACATCAAAATCGCAACACAAGTGATGCATGACAGGGACCGCATTCGCAACCTTGCTATTGCAGCTCACATTGATCATGGTAAGACAACGCTGAGTGACAACCTGATTGCAGGTGCAGGAATGATGTCTGAAGATCTTGCTGGCAAGAGTAGAGTCCTTGATTTCGATGAGCAAGAGGCCGCTCGAGGAATCACAATTAACGCAGCCAGTGCTTCTATGGTTCACGAGGTGGAGGATGCAGAAGGAAACAAGGAAAACTATCTCATCAATCTCATTGATACTCCAGGGCACGTCGACTTTGGTGGAGACGTTACTCGTGCAATGAGGGCAGTTGACGGCTGCATCATTCTCGCATGTGCCGTTGAAGGAACTATGCCTCAGACTGAAACAGTAGTTCGTCAAGCATTGAAGGAAAGGGTACAACCTGTTCTATTCATCAACAAGGTCGACCGCCTGATTAACGAATTGCAAATTGATGGTCCTGAGATGATGAAGCGCTTTGAGAAAATCATTGGTAAGGTGAACAAACTGATTGCAGCTTTTGCTCCTGATAAGTACAAGAAGGAATGGCAAGTCGACGTTCAAGCAGGCACGGTGGCTTTCGGTAGCGCCTATTACAACTGGGGCATGAGTATCCCATTCATGAAGAAGACTGGATTGAATTTCAAGGATATTTTTGAGCACTGTCATAATGATGAGCAGAAAGCCCTCGCAAAGAAAGCACCAGTTCATCAAGTGCTTCTCGATATGGCTGTAGAACGTCTTCCTGGTCCATTGACTGCACAGGAGTATCGTATCCCAAATATCTGGCAAGGTGATCTTGAATCTGAAACCGGTAAAGCGATGTTAGAGTGTCAATCAGATGGACCTCTATCGGTTATGATTACGAAGATTTGGATGGACCCTCACGCGGGCGAAGTCGCTGTTGGACGGATTTTCTCAGGGACGGTAAAGCAAGGAGAGACACTCTGGGCACTTGGTGGTTCTAAGGCTGAGCGTGCACAGCAGGTTGCTATGATGGTCGGTGGTGACAGGATTCAGGTACCTGAGGTTTCTTCAGGTAACATCGTTGCTATCACAGGTATCCGTAGTGCAGCAGCAGGTGTGACAATTTCTCGTGAAGCCGATGCAACTCCTTTCGAGGCTATACGGCACTATTCCGAGCCAGTCGTGACAGTGGCTATTGAGCCTAAGGCGCTGAAGGATCTCCCCAAGTTCGTCGATGCACTCCGCACACTAGCGAAGTCAGACGCTTCACTTCAGGTTACTACTAATCAGGAGACTGGTGAGGCTCTGCTTGCAGGTATGGGCGAACTCCACTTGGAAATCTCGGTATATCGTCTTGAAGAAGAGCAGAATATCAAGGTCAATGTCTCTGAACCTATTGTAGTTTACCGGGAATGTATTGAAGGCGATAACAATGGTCATGCGTTTGAAGGTAAATCACCTAATCGACATAATCGGTTCTACATTGAGGTGGAACCACTCCCACTCGATGTAGTCCAAGCTCTTCGAGAAGGTGAATTTGGAGACGGTCCAGTTCGAACCAAGGATGCAAAGGAGGTTGGCGATAAGTTCGCTACCTATGGTATGAAGAAGGACCTCATGAGGAAAATATACGCGATTGGTGGGACGAATGTGCTCGTAAATGATACAAAGGGTATTCAGAACATCCATGAGACACGTGAATTGATTATTCAGTCCTTCGAAGATGTCTGCAAGCGTGGACCACTATCAGAGGAGCCGATTATGGGTGTCATGGTCAGGCTTGTTGATGCGAAGCTGCACGAGGACGCGATCCACCGTGGCCCCGCACAAACGATTCCGGCAGTACGTAATGCAATCAAGGGTGCTATGGTGCGTGCGAAATCCTCGCTAATGGAGCCCATGCAGAAACTCCAGGTATCTGCTCCCAACGATGTGATGGGAGGCGTGACCCGTCAGATTACTTCTCGTAGAGGTGTCATTGAGGATATGCCAGTCGATGGCAGTGTTACCACTGTTATTGGGCGCGTTCCAGTTGCTGAAACTTTTGGTTTCTCGAATGATATTCGTGCTGCCAGTCAAGGCCGTGCCACATGGAATACGGAGAATGCTGGCTTTGAACCAGTTCCACCCAGCCTTTTCCACAAGACAGTTGGAGAGATACGTGAACGCAAGGGATTGAAGCCTGATGTGCCAACTGAGACTTACTATTCCGATTGACCGCCTGACTCATATTGATTTAACAACGGTTAAGGATATCCAGAATAAGGGAAACATTGAGGATTGAGGGTTATGCGCCTCGGCACACGATTGGTTGTAGTTGTCCTACTCCTCTCCATGATTGCTGCGCCAACTGTTGCTTACCACCAAGGTCCACCTTTGGTAGACAATAATGGTAACCCTACCGCAATCTATGGCTGCACGTGCCACGGTGTCGGCGGACCTTTGAATGGTCAGCCCTCTGATCGTGCGGTAGTCAGTGTATCTGGAGTTCCAATCCAATACGAGATTGATGTCGCCTATGAATTGACCATCAAGGTCCAAGATGCCAATACCCTCGCAGGTGAATCGGGTAATGTAGCAGGAGGTTTCCTCATGTCATCTGGTGATGTAGGAACATTCACTTGGACTGAGGAATACGATATCCGTCCTGCATCAGGGACAACAGATGAGGATTCAACAGATCGTTCTACCAGCAACAACATATCGCAGTCTGATACTGATGCAGATGGGCAATGGGTCGTAACCTGGACTGCACCAAGCGAGGATGCTGGTGCTGTGTTTTTCTATGTAGCTGGTAACTCAGTTGATGATAGTGGAGGAGCAGATGAGGGAGATTACTGGAACATCTTGTCCTTCTCAATCAATCCGCCAGGCACTGTGAGTAATGCGAATGGTGACGATTTGACGACTCGTACTGTGAGTGTTGGTACCTATGAGAACCTCTTTGTCGCTGAGGTCTCTGAAGACCAAATTGAGCAAGAGCGACAAATGGCACTCTCTGCAGATGTCTTCCTTAAGGGAAATATCTACTATTGGAGTAGCCTACTGTTCCTAATTGTAGGAGCCGTTCTACAGAGAGAGGTCACGGATCGAAAACGTGGCGAAGGTCCCTCTTATCTAGCACGCGAGTTGGCTTATCCTCAGATTCTTCGCCGTGGAATTGTTGCTATTGTTCTGTTTTACATTGGAGTTACAGTGAAGGCAGATGGTGGTGATGTAATCTTCTGGGGTGTTGCGTTCTTCTGCAGTGCATGGGCGGCATATGGGGTGTATCGAACATGGTTAGCAATGAATACTGAACCTACACCTGATGATGTGATGTGATGGAGTTCCATGGTCCGTACATCATTGGATGATCTGAGACCCGCTGAGGAACATCTTGGCATCCTCGCAAAGGACCTCCGCCTTGTGTTCGGAATATGGATAATCATCACTACGATCATTGCATTGTTCTCTAAGGATATCATTGAACAATGGATGTTGAGTTTAGGCGATATCATAGAAGGAAGTACTGTCTATTCTCCCGAAAGATGGCTTAGATTGAGATGGGGTATCGTTCTCTTAGTTGGGATGCTCATTGTAGCACCATATTTCCTCTATGTTTTGAATCGATTCATGCACCCTGGACTCTTACCAAAGGAACGAATACTAATGTCGACAGCATCAATTTTTACCATACTCTTCCTATGGATTGGTTTGCCAACATTTTGGCTTTTCATCGGCCCATTCATTCTTATCGAATTAGATTCGATTAATTCAGTTAATGGAATGACAAATCAATATGATATATCGATTATCTTTGAAATATTACTTGGAATTTCTTGGGCTATTCTTAGTACGATTTTAGGAATTATGACTCGAATCGCAATTTCAATGACACATCACAAGAATCACGACAACAGGATGTCACTTGATGGACGAACATTGCTGTTCACAGCATTCTTACTCTATCTCTCTCTTAGTGGGCCATTGACTGGTTTGTGGCTACCTTGGATGGTTTTCACAATAATTATGATGGAATTTATGACGGTGGGAATTACAAATTCAAGGATAGAAGTGAAACAACCAAGGGCAATTTTTGATGCTGACGGGGCTGTTCATCGAATCACTGTGCTAGATTGTTCATGTGAAGGTGCGTGTCCAAAGTTGTCACATACTCCTCAGGGATGTGGTCTTCTACGCACTGAGGCATTGTGTTTGGATAATAATGAAGCGGACCGACTTTTGGAGGCTCTTCACCTCCAGCAGACAACGCGATTGATTGTCACAGGGTGTGATGGCACACCAATGCCATCCCATATTCAATCGTCTCTGGCATCAAAGGATATCGAAGTGATCGGTTTATCCTGGTTAGATCATAGGGGATATCATCCTGAGGATTTAGCGATGAGTGAGACATATCGTGAACACACATTGATGGAATCTTCAATGATCCAACAGGTGAGTTCTGACATTGATTCTATTTTGGATCCAGGATGGGGGCGTTATATTCCTCGAGGTGTTATTGCTTTACCAGTTTCTCATGATGAACGTCCCTGACCGAGTGGGTTTGATAGTCAAAGGCAACCCATTCAGTTACAATGCGGACGATTCGGGTCATCTTCGCCACCCTAATCCTTCTCTCTGCAGGATTGGTTCACATGAATCAAGAGATCATCGAATCGATGTTACAAGATGTTGTCACCCCAGAGGATGAATCCGATGAACCACAGCTCGTTGGATTACAAAATGAAGAGTATTGGCTTGTAGTCATAATCGAATTTCCCCAGTTACCTACAGGGCCTGGAAAAGATGCTGAGAGGATGGAAACAATCCTTACTGGAGTTGATGGTGCAGATGATTACATTTCTGAAATGAGTGGTGGCGCGTCTTCATTGAGTGTAACAATAGTCAATACAACTTACTCAGCTAATTCTGCGCCCTCCGCATGGGGTACGGATACGGATGGTTCTAGAGATGTGGCATCCGATGGATCTAGGCCATCTGATTTGGCACAAGAGGCTGCGATTGATTCTCTAACCGGACTTGATTTATCGCCTTACGATCTTGATTCAGATGGAGTACTTGACAGACTTCTCTTTGTCCACACAGGTCGTGCTCAGGAAGTAAGTGGGCGCTCATCAGATATCTGGAGTCATTTTCAGAGATTCACAGAACCAATCATCATTGGTGATCATGAAATCCATCATTATACAATGGCTAGTTTCCAATCTGGACTAGGAACAATACTCCATGAGATGCTTCATCAGATGGGTGCTCTCGATCTCTATGATGTTCATGACGAGACATCGAATAGTGATTGGAATGGTGTAGGTGATTGGGACATTATGGCCAGCGGGAATTGGAATGGTAATGGCCGTATCCCTGCATTGCCAATGGCTGCCACCTTGGACCTCATCGGTGTAGATCGAACTATCGCTTTAGATCCCACAATGGGAGTGATGAATGTCAACCTGACAGCTATGTCTGCTGGTGGTCGTGCAGTAACTTTGCAGATTTCTCCGAATGAATTTGTGTATGTTGAGAATCGTGGTGATTATGGATTTGATAGGAATCTACCGGGTTCTGGACTCCTAGTATCAATTCGAGATGATTATGGAAAGGATCTCAACCGTAACGAAGTGAACACGGATCCTGATACCGCCTACTTACGACTCGTTGAAGCTGATGGTGATGATGCGTTACTTCGAGGTGTAGATTCGGGTTCTCCGAATGATCCCTTTGGTCTATCTAATTCCTTTGGGAATGATGGTATTCTAATCCATGATCGGCATGGTCGTCTTGTTGATTGGAATATTACTGTACAATCGATATCCACTGATGGAATAGAGGTAATCTACCAACCCGGTATGATACGTTCTCATGACATCCTTCCACCTAGAAGTCCGATTGAACTTCTTCCTTCCGAATCAATTCCGATTACAGTAGAGCAAGGTTGCAATCTTACAGTTGATTTGTATAGCACGGATGGCCGAGAAGTAATCCTTGCAACTAACCCTACACGAATTGAGTGGAGTGTACAATCAATTTCAGGAACAATGGGGTATATTCGTGGAACAATGGCTTGTGATGATTCAATCTTCCAAGTGGATATGGATTGGAGAATTGTCCCTCATCGAATAGCAGATGCAACATTTGAACAGGTTATACCTCACGATAATCCAACAACTATCGTTATTCCACTGGATTATGATGGAGATGGGCAACGGTCTTACGATGTTTCTGCGGAAGGCCCCCTTGAACGGATTGTTGCTGGGCCTTCTAGTATCGATCTTTCATCCAGTGATGCACTCGAATTAGCGATCGATCCAAAGGGTTTACTCACTCCTAATATGTATGCTGAAGGAACATTACATCTCACATCGGATGGTGGAGATATTGTCACCATAGAGGTCATTCTTTACACATCTTCAAACCAATTCCAAGGAATTGGACCTATTGATTCCCAAGCAGATTTAGTCACTATCTTGTTGTTCCTTCTTGCTCTCTCGATACTTCCCGGTCGAAATCAATCCAATCGTTCGCAAACTAAGATTTCTGAGGAGGATACCCATTATTCAGTCAATACTCCACAATTAAGCCAATATGATGACTTGGATAATCCCCAACATCCGTTCTGATTTATCTTCGATGAATATTGGTCCATCTTCGATTACTAGGCGGTCGATCAATTTGCAAGTAACGTATTGGATCACCCTCAATGGCGATTAGTAGATTCTTATTCACGCCTGCTGCGAGTCTTGCAGATAGGCAGGCCTTAGCCCACGTATTTGGGGCGTTTTCGGGGGTATCGATTAGGTAGGGTGCGTGGTCTTCACCTACAGGTCCTGAATAACCCCTCCAATGTGTTCCATACTTGAATCCGGAGCGAAGAGCAAGACCCCTAGATAAGAGGTCTAAGTGCACGGACCTCGTGATAGATTGTGTATTCGAATCAAGTAGAGATGATTCAGCTGGATTAAGGCGATGCCCCCATCTTGTTGGGATTCCAACATGTTTCATTTCCCATTCGTCGATATCCAATCTGCTTTCTTTTTCTGCACGGATATACTCTCCAAGTGCATCTGTATTGAAGGATAGTGTGCCTTCTGGTTCGCAAATTGAAAGTTCGTATGTTACAATAGAACCTTCATCATCGATAACCAATACTTCCGGAATACGGTGCTTGTTGAGAATAGCTGTAGTCCAGGAAAGAAGTTCATTCCAATCTACTGCTTCTGTTGAGTGATGCCAACGAATCTCAGCAGTCGGATCAGTACTGTCAGGATGGACTTCTTTATGCCATCTCAACGCCCAACTGTCTAACTCTGTATCCCATTGCGACGAATGCTCATGCTTTGCCAGGATGATTAGATTCCCTGGAACTCTCAATGCTTCAAGAATCAGAAAACGCGCCTCAAGACTAGAATCAAGATTCAGATTATTTCGTATCCAATCATCGGTAGGTAGAGGTTGATGCCGATGATGATGGCAAAAGATGACTTCCTCTGGGAGGAGATGCAATCCCCCACCTTTGAGACGTCGGCCTATGGCGGATTTCTCCCAGAGGCGTTGCCACTGGGGTTCCGTCATTACGACGATGTCATCTCGTGCTTCCACAAGTGGTCGAATCGGTCATACATCATCATCCATGCGGTTTGGATGCATGAAAGCCAATGATTCAAACCATGCCTTTGATAGTGGCGAATAGATGGGTGGTCAAAATCAATTGACAGTGAGGGAGCGTATCCTTCTCCACCTTCATGGACGCCGTTTGGATTCTGAAGGAATGGATGCCCCGCTTCATGATTCGCAAATCGGTGTTGCCCAAGGTATAGGTGTGTACCGTCGACATATCCCTCGAACCGTACGGAAAATGCAGGAGGATGGTGAGATCGACATCGTCCTTCGTCATGTTCAAGGGATTTCAAGGAAGGTCCAATGTTACTCTTTGACGAACAATGGAGATTCTAAGGCTTCAGAAATCTGGAATCAGGTCAAGGAATGGGATATTGAATCTGATTCGGAAACTGTACCTTTGCACACCATCGCGCACACACCTGTGGATGCCCTACAATTACTCTATCCAACTGATGCTCATTCTGGAGATACTCCCTCGATACATCGTATGGTACGCATAATCAGAACAGCATTTGCAGATGGCATCATCACTGACGATGAGGATCGTTTAATCAGAAGTATTGCCTCAGAATTGCATATCGATTCTAACTCACTTCAACAAATAATCGATCGTATCTCGCATGAAGCTAATGCATCAGACCCTCGTATTCGTCTTATTCGTGCGGCTATGATTGCAGCAATTTCCGATGGTGTCATTGATTCCAGTGAGGAACGATTACTCCGTCGTATGGCGAAGGATAGTGGAATTACAGACGATGCATATTCTTCACTTCTTGAGCGTATAATTAGCGACTCTTTGTCACCTGAAGAGAGGGCTTATTCTGGTGCTCTGGATGCATTAGAATGGTCTACTGAGAATCACATGGACATTGTCATGGATCTAAGAGATGCATTAGGTATCGATGAGGAACAACACCGTAGGTTGAGTGATCTGAGTCGGGCGAAGTTGAATTAGCAACCCCTCATCCCTTGGAACGGGGGAAGAGCATGCGCGCTATGGATGAGTTCGACATTGCCCATCTGAATCGCCTCAAGCGGGTTCGTACCCTAATGGATGCAAAACCACCTGCACACATCACTCTCGTAGGGGATGTCATGTTGGATCGTTTCATCTTCGGAGAGATTGATACATTAGCATCCACAGCTCCAGTTCCTGCACTACGTGTGACTAAGAGAGAGGATTCTCCTGGTGCTGCAGCCCATATCGCACGTTCACTGTCCGGATTCGGTGTAGATAGTCGATTTCATTCTGCCGTAGGGGATGATACTGTAGGACGTCGACTAATTGATACTCTCCAATCCTACGGAATCACAACTGAAAATATTCTTCTTAGTTCAAGCACGACCACTCTCATCAAGACACGATACTTCGGAGGACGTTCGGGTATGATGGATAAGCGACAGATGATACTTCAGGCAGACATGGGTGGAAAATCACGCCTTGATGATGAATCCTACAATCGTTTATTGGATAACTCCAGAAAGGATCTGAAAGGTTCTGGGATTCTGATTTTGTCAGATTATGACAATGGAGTAATCACAGATGAGAATGCGCATGTATTACTCAAAGAAGCGAAGGACGCCGGTATTACGACCATTATGGACCCGAAACTCAGTGGGTTAGGTAGGGCTGTAGGCGCTGATGTAGCCATATTTGAGCGCCGTGGAATTGAACTAATTCAGCGCCGTCAACTCCTTGCCGATGAATCAGAAACGATTGCCCATCTTTTCGATAAATACGAATGGAAAGCAATGCTTGTCATAGGTGGTGTTCATGGTACAACTCTGCATCTATCAGATGGAACTGTGGAACATCACACATGTAGAGTGTTGAATCCTAAACAGCAACTTGGCCTCCATGATGCTGCAGCTACAGCCCTATCATATGCGCTTCTCTGTGGTTCCGACTTAGGAGATGCTGCTTGCCTAGCACATGCTGCATGTGAGGTCATCCTCAATGCTGACGCTAGTCGCGAGTTCGTATCTAAGGAAGTTTTGACAATCTGGCTTGATGAGGTCCTTTGGCAATTCCAGATCAGCAATCGGTGATCATGTGCCGTGGTCAGTCATCGAGACTACTGCTGACATGGGGCTTCGTATCGAGGGCACTGTAAGTTGGCCTGAAACTATTGAACATGCAATTCAAGGTCTGCAAACGTTCGCTCTCATTTCTGGACTAGATATTCAATCGAAAGTTAGTGATCCGATTAGAATTCTAAGAACCAGTTCTGGTAAAATCATAGATTATGAGAGAGATCTTGTCAGAATCCTCGATGAAATTGTTTACCGTAACGACGTCCAAGAAGAATGGATTTTGAGAGTAGAGGTTTCAATGGATGAGGTGGGCTATACCATATCTCCTCATGTCATTGATGCATCAAAGGCTGTACGTTCTGTTGAAGTCAAGGCAATTACTCGGCACGGCCTATGTGTCAAACCATCAGATGAGTCTACAGATATGTGGTATGCACAGGTCATCCTTGATTTGTGAAGAGTGGGCATGTCATCGGTGGACACGCGTCATCGCCAGCGTTAGCCTAGGGTTCCTCCGCTCCGAATTCCCGAGGCATCCATGGCTCCCGGTCGGGCTGTTCGCTTCCGCGCCTGACCTGGTTCCCGGGTCGAGGCCATCACCACATCCCTCCGGAGGTGGGTCGGGCCAACCTGGATCTCTCGGGGTCGAAGCATCGTCGTCCCCCCAGTGTTCGCCGACGGCTCGTTTGTGCCGCCCTCAGACTTCGGGCCACCAGTATTGACGATTTGTGGAAACAGGGTACGTCAACTCCCCCCCTAGCCCATGATTCCGTGAACAGCCTCTCATTTCAACACATCTATTGTTGAATAATCACTCATTCACTGAGTTGATTCATACTTACTAGGGCATCCTGTCTTGATATCATCTGCCCTCAAGACATGACCATCTTCTGTAAGATGCAATGTTCCCTTAACGGATACCATAGTCCCTTCTCCGAAGCCAGTAGGGATGGATAGTCCAGAGATAATGACATTCATCGTTGAGTTCGTACCTGTGAGGACCACACTTCCAGCTTCTAGATTTAGAGTCCCGTTGACGATAATACCGCGTATATGGATCCGCTCATTTTCGTGTTCATCAATGGATTCCATCACTTCATCAATCGAATATTGTGTCATGGGTTCTACAGAATAGGTCATCAGGCCTACGAGTGCGGCAAGGATCGTACCGACAACGACGAGTCGACCCAAGCGTGTCAAAGCCATGATTACAACGGGTTGGATGTCCCTCTTGAGGATTCGTGAACTCAAGCGGTCTCTTTGCCTATCACATCGTTTAGTGATGTAATTCCTTCAATCTCCATTCTCCGAAGGATTGAACGATTGATTGCACCAGGTAAACCGGGCCCCTCGAATATCAAACCCGAATAGATTTGCAAAAGAGATGCTCCTGCAGTTAGCTTTTCCCATGCTGATTCACCACTATCGATACCACCGACGCCAATAATCGGTATACTTCCTTCTAGTTGCTGGTAAAGGATTCGGATAACCTCTGTTGAACGTTTTCTTAGGGGGCGCCCTGACAATCCTCCTGTTTGTTGAATGAATTTGGCAGGACTTTTCAGAGCATTACGAGACGTGGTAGTGTTCGTTGCAACGATTCCATCAATACCAGTGTCCAAAGCGACTTTTGCTATAGCACCTATTTGTTCATCTGTCAAATCTGGTGCAATCTTCACTAGAATAGGCTTCATGTTATGCTCGTTCCTCCAAGCAGTGACACCTGTGAGTAGATTCTCAATTTGTCCTCCTGCTTGAAGATCCCTCAATCCGGGAGTATTTGGACTGCTGACATTAATGATGAAAAGGTCAGCATACGCATCTAAAGCCTGCATTGTAGACAGGTAATCTTCCAACGCATATTCGTTAGTCGATGATTTGGACCGACCTATATTCACACCAACTGGCACAGTAGGCCATAGATTTCGGTCCTTCCTTTGTTGCAATCGTTCTGCCATTTTTTTAGCACCTAGATTGTTGAATCCCATTCGATTGATTAGCGCCCTATCTTGACGGGAACGAAACATACGTGGTCGAGGGTTTCCATCTTGTTCCACAGCAGTAATTCCTCCATATTCCATCCAACCGAACCCCATCTCTTGCCATCCAAGTAAGGACTGGGCTTTCTTGTCCATGCCTGCAGCGAGACCAATTGGGTTAGGAAAATCCATACCGAAATGATGTGATTCTAAAACCAAACGGCGACTCAAACTACGAATCAAAACTCGTCCAACGGATGACTTCTCCATTGTTCCAAGAATTTTCAAAGAACGAGTATGTGCTTTCTCGGAATCCTGTAAGCCGAGAAGGGGCCTTGACATGATCCTGTAGAATGCCCCCATCTTTGGTGCCTCTTGAGCGACATCCTTCAAGAGTTCCGTATGCTGCGATGTGTATGGGGGCTGATTCAGCATTGACACGAGCAATCGATGAATGGTCTCGTCGATTCTTGAGGAGTGTCACGATTACCTTAGAAGCACCCAAGATTCACCATGAACGGTTCATAGATCTTCATAATATGAAGAATGAGGCCATTCCTAGTGTCTATTCTACATTCAAAGTCATTGAAAATAATGAAGCATGTTTGGATCTTCGTGTTGATGAGAGATTAATTGGACGTATCGGGTATGAACCACCATCTCACGATACGGTTCATGTTCCTACAAGAGACCTGAACATAGTCCTCGATCTTATTGAGGCATCGATACAGAAACTCATCCAAGCTGGGTATCCTGGCTGTGTTGGATGTGGCGGGAAGGACGCTCTGGAACCATGGGATGAATTCGCAAGTCGTGTACGTCTGTCTCAATAGAGACAGGTATAATCCATCCTTCCACTCACATTTATGACATGTCGGTAATCCGTTTAATCTGGAGGGAGCAGCCATGACCAATCTTGTCATCGTCGAATCAGGGGCTAAAGGAAAGAAGATTAAGCAATATCTTGGCAAGAACTACATTGTCGATACATGCAAAGGTCACGTACAAGATTTGCCTAGTCGTGGAGCCAAAAATAAGAAGCAGGCTAACAAGGCAATGTGGGCCTCTAAGCCAGATGTTCTTCCTGAACCTCCATGGGATTGGTCAGGCCCTAATGCTGAGAAGACAGTAAACTCTCTACTTGCTAAGGCGGCTAAGCATGATGTAGAAACGATCTACATTGCCACAGACCCAGATAGAGAAGGCGAATTCATTGCTTGGAGGCTTGCGCATATTTTTGAACAATATGAGACAGTTCGAATAACCTTCAATGAGATTACGAAGAAAGCTGTTTTGCAAGCCATTGAGTCACCACGTCCTATTGATATGGACTTAGTAGATGCCGCCAAGGTTCGAAGGTTCATGGATCGTCTTGTTGGTTTCCGGGCATCCAAATTTTCTCGTTCTTGGAGATTACCATCGATGGGGCGTGTTCAGACCCCTACTCTCGGATTCATCGTTGAACGTGAGATTGAAAGAGAAGCGTTCGTTCCTCAACCATTCTATGCCGTTAATTCAAACGCAGGCGGTTTGACATTCAAGGTAAGATTCCATGAGAAGGACGATTCTGACGCATGGTTCGATCAGGATACCAAGCCACCAAAGCATCATCCTGACCGAACCAATGACCTCAAATTGGCAACACAGGCTGTTGATTCAATCAAGGATTCAGGAAAACTCATACTTACTGAGGCTAAGGCAGGCTCACGGTCTAATTCTCCAAAGCCACCTTTCTCTACACCCACACTTCTTCGCACAGCAGGGTCACACCCTAAGATTGGGTGGGGCAGTCGTCGAATCATGTCTGTAGCCAATGACCTCTACCAACAGGGTTTGATTACTTACATTCGAACAGATGCTACAAGAACGAATCCGGATGCCCGTGAAGCTGTCCGTCAACATATTGCACAACAATGGGGTGAGAATCATTTGAGAGCGAGTCCAGGTGTTATGGGTAAAGACGCCGCAGGTAATGCTCAGAACGTTCAGGATGCACACGAAGCTATTCGTCCAACTGATCCTAGTGTTGAGCGTCCAGAAGGAATCGACGGTCCACAAATGGCCCTATATCGTTTGATTTGGGCACGCTTCGCTGCTAGTCAGATGAGTAATTCTGAATATGAAAATCTCAGCCTACGTGCTTCTGCAGGATCCTTCGATCGCCCGTTAACCGGCTCTGTATCATGGAGGGTGCATGCAGGTTGGGAGGCTGCCTATGGTGATCTTAGGGCTGAACCTCGTCTTTCAGCACCGAATCCAGAGTTATCCATAGGTAGTGTTCTTGAAGTCGCTTCTGAAGAGGATAATGGCTGGCGCTTGATTGAGGATGAGACAAAACCTCCTGCTCGATTCCGCCAACATACGCTTGTAGAGAAGATGCAGAATGAAGGGATTGGACGCCCATCTACTTATGCAAAAATCGTCGACAAGCTCCTAGATAGAAAATATCTCATCGAGGAATCCAAAGCCTTGATTCCAACTGAACCTGGCCGTACACTATGGGTTGAAGTTGCACCTATGTATGGCAACGAGGCCTCCGCACGAGGTGTATTTGAGTCGCATTTCACAGCCACGATGGAGTCAGGTCTGGATTCGATCGAACACGGTAGTGGCAATGCACCAACAGTATGGCATGAATTCATGAACGAATTTAGCGATGCTCACAAACATGCTCTAGACATACGTGCCCTGAAACCCACACCAAAACAACTCAACTACATGGTGAATCTCTTGGATGCAATTCCTGAATCCGAACGCTCCACACTTCTTGATGGGAGCGAACCTGATCAGATATCAGGTGCTAGAGCTAAGGAAATTATCGATGAACTGCGTTCAAGGGACATTGTGGCTGGCCCCTCTGAAAAGCAGATGGCGCTAATCAATAGACTCGTCGAGGAATTAGGTGTCCCGGTAAACGATGCAGCAAAACTTGTTGATTTGGAAAATCTTGAAGCTCTTTCAGGCGGCCGTAATGGGAGTGCATCAAAACTCATTGGACTTCTGTTGGATATGCAAAGAGAAATACCACGACCTCCGACCGAACGTCAAGTAAAGTATCTCAATGATCTTCTTGGGAAAGGTGTAGAGAATCTTGAGGATTTCGAAATTTTACCATTCTTAGGAGAATATAGTGTATCTACTGTGGATGAAATGACATTCGCTCAAATCAGTGATGCGATACAGATTATGAAGGATCGACTTGGAATAAAAGGTCGAGGCCGTAGAAGGAAAGGGTCAGGTTGAGAACATGGATTCCGATGTATTGATCGTCGGAGCCGGCCCTGTAGGTGGATATCTTGGAAAGTGTCTTGCTGAACAAGGAATTCATGTAATCCAGATCGAGGAACACCTTGAGATTGGAAGACCATTCCAATGTGCAGGACTTGTCACACCTTCAGCTATGGACAAAGTTGGGCTTCATGATACAACCTTGACGGATGTTTGGGGGGCACGGATGCATGCGCCTAACGGTTCTTCAATCCAAATCGGTAATCCATCTCAAGTCAGAGAACACGTTGTTTGTAGGAAACGCTTCGATGAGGCGGTTGTACGTCAAGGAATTGATGCCGGTGTAGAACTAAAATTAGGAACGCAAATCACAGATGCGGTTCTCCATGACGATCACATCGCTGTGAAAATACGTGATGAATCTGGAGAAAAAACACATCGTACTCGACTCCTTTGTGGGGCAGATGGAGCCCATTCTTGGGTGCGAAACCATGCCCGACTTGGGAGGCCACCTGAGACAATGATAGGGTTCCAAGTTGAAGCAATTGGGTATCCCGGTCTCGATGGTATTTTGGATATGTATACAGGTTTCAATATCGCCCCAGGTCTATTCAGTTGGGTGATTCCAAATGGCGATACTCACAGAATAGGAATTTGGGTACGGTCAAGAGATGTCGATGAGCGCTCTTGTGAAATGCTCTATGATTATCTCACAAGATCCTCAATGTTCGCCGAACGTTTCGGTAATATTCAGGAGGTTGCACGATACTGTGGTCCAGTTCCTGCAGGAGTTCTCAAACGTACAACGAAGGAACGTATTGCATTATTCGGTGACGCTGCAGCGATTTGTAAACCAACGACAGGAGGTGGAATCGGACCTGGATTCGAACAGGTTGATCTCATGTTGCCGAACTTGATTAAGGCCCTTGAGAAGGATAATTTGAGTGAATCAAGTCTACGACGAATAGAACGGAAGATTGATTCAATCCGAAAGCATCATCGACGTGCTAAGCAACTTCGTGATCTCTTCCTTACGGAGGTAGATGATGAAGAATTGAATGATATCTTCGAAGTTTTCGCTAAACCTGAGGTCCTCAAACTAATCAATGAACTAGGAGATATCGAACGTCCGGTACCTCTGGGTTTGAGACTCCTCAAGGATGTCCCAGAATTCCGTAGGATGGCTCTAAAGGCCACTTGGTCGATATTAACTGGTGCGTAGACACCTTGATGCATCTACCCTACTTCATTCGTTCATGCACAGGTCAAGGAATGCGGTCCTCCTCGTTCTAATTTTCCTCCTCCCGGGTTGCCTTAATGCGATGAATGAGGAACCTATTGATGAACAAGAAGTAATCATCACTGCTCCGATTCCACCAATCCCAATCATTTCAGTAACCCCCTCTGAACCAATGACTGAAGAGGATGTTTTCGTTAATGTTCAACTGTTCAACTGGTTGGGTGGCGAACACGAATATCGTGTATTATTAGATGGCCTTAGTATTCTCAACGGAACGATTACAGATTCTACAAATCTTTACCTAGACATTGGCAATACTAGTGTAGGGAGTCATATAATTAGTATCGAGATCATGAATAGTGATGATGTGGGAAAATATGCAAATTGGTCGTTTGTTACACAGGAACTCCCGAAAATAAGCCCTATTCTAAGTGTGTATACATGGTATAGTTCAGATTTAGATAGGCACGATATCAGTGCCACTGTCGAGCACCCCGAATCTGATTGTACAATCGTTTTAACAAACGGATATGGGGATGTATTAGCTTATCAGAATAGCAAATACCTCTCCATAAATCAGAAATTTACAAAATCAGATATGTTGACTTTTGATGTTGATTGCGGGCGTGGTCAGACATATCAGGAGATCATACCTATCACCGTAGTCGATCCTAACATGGTTGATACCGATGAGGACGGTATACCCGACAATCAAGATATTTGCCCTAACAGTGATTCTGGTTACACATCCAATCCTCAAACGGACCATGATTCAGATGGTTGTTATGATCCTCGGGAAGATTATGATGACGATGGGGATGGCATTGAAGATGTTCTTGATAGATGTTCGAAAGGTGCAATTCTGTGGAATAGTTCCTCAACTACAGATTACGATGGAGACGGCTGTCAAGATAGTTCTGAAGATTCAGATGACGACAATGATGGTGTCCTAGATGACGAAGACACCTGTCCTTTCTCTACTCTGCCTTTCGTTTCATCATCATTCACAGATCATGATGTCGACGGTTGTGAGGATGCTCTGGAAGATTCCGATGATGATAATGATGGATATAGCGACTCATTCGATAGTTGTCCGAAAGGGATTGTAGAATGGATTGCTACAAATTTTACTGACTACGATTCCGATGGTTGTAGAGACATTGATGAAGATACAGATGACGATGCAGATAACATTCCAGATGTAATTGATCAATGTGAATACACAATTATTGGTTCGTTAACAGTCGATCTAAACGGATGTGACGATGATCAGAGAGATTCTGATGGAGATGGATACGTTGACTCACAGGATGATTGTGTCAATACACCGGCATCATACATTAGCCAAGTCAATACAGTCGGTTGTGCCGATATTGACGGAGATGGCATTTACTCCAATGTGGATATATGCCCAGGCTCCCCGGAACGTTGGACTATCGATAGCGATGGTTGTGCACTTCCACAGATTCCTATTCAGTGGTCTAGTGGTCCTTACTCAGCATCAGCTTTCGGTACTGTTGCTGATTTTAGTTTTCCAACCACTACAGGTTCCTATTCGATTCAGAATGAATGGACAGGGAATCATACTCATCTATTCATTTTCAACTACAAATCTAGTTCCTACATGACTAATCTTTGGAGCCAAGATGTAGGTGTATTGTTGGCGGGTATTCCCGACAATACAATCGTGACATTCGGCTCCTTTGATAGCGATTATGCATCAGATATCCAAGGAATGGAGAATCGTGTTCAGAATTGGCTAGGTAATCAGGACCAAGCACTGCGTGATTCTTGGAATGGTCGGATTCACTACATGGATCAAAGAGCGTCTTCATCCTCTGGTAGCCTCGGACAGATAATCAATGAATGGAGTGCTTTCTACTATGGAATTGATCGGTTCCAGCGTTGGCGTCAAATTGGTAGTTTACTAGATTGGAGTCAAGCAACATCATGTTGCTACAGATTCCACTACATTGCGAATGAACCACAGATGTGGAACTCGGAATATACAACTCAACTTCGACCACAAGATCCAGGCATTACAACAGTAGATGTTTGGGCTGGGGAACGGCACTCCGGAGGATGGGGAGGAGGATATTCGTCATACATGAATGCCACATTACCCGAGGCTATCACGATGGAACTTTTCGATACACTGGAAGTCCATCACGAGCATCGTTGTACAGATCGACGTGATCGCTATGGCATTGATGACGATGGAGATGGCTCTACTGATCGATATGGAGGATGTCACGAATGGGACCGTCTTCAGAGATTCAGTCTATGTGACAATACAACCTCAAACTCCTGTGGGACCGAAGTAGTCCGATACATTACAACATATGGTCGTGAAGGGCAATGGACGACTGATATCTCACCATACCTATTCATGTTCCTTGAAGGTGGAGATCGCCGATTCAAGTATTCAGGAGCTGAAGCGGGCAATCTAGTAATTACTCTAATGTTCTCCTCATGGGATGAAGATGATTCACGACCTGTGAGAGGCGAGTTAGCATTCAACATTAATAATGTCAAATTTAATTCAAACTACAACAACGAATCAAGTTTCGATAGAAGACATGATGTTGACAGTAATACATGGCATTCCGTAAGTATTGTTGCAGCAATTACAGGTCATGGTTTCGGAGTTGACCCTAACAATTGTGCAGAATTCTGCAATCACGAACATAGATATTCAATGAATGGATATGATGTGTCTGAGGATCACCCAATGGCAGGAAACTCCAGTGTTAATTCAGATCGGCAAGGTTGTCGTAAAACCACAGGTGAAGGAACTGTTGCAAATCAATTCGGAAGTTGGCCATATGGACGTGCAGGTTGGTGCGCAGGTCTTGATGTTAAATTGTGGAGCCATGATATCACTCACTGGATAAATCCGACTGGTACAAACGAACTTCTCTATCAGGGACTCTTTGATGGTGCCCAATATCAAGAGACATCGACTAATCCATACATTGTAGGTACAGTATGGATTGTCTATGAACACAACACAACAGACCAGAATTCGGGGGCTTTCAATTCAATTGATTCACCTGTAGAGGATTTAGGGATGGTAACTGCAGAACCTGATATGAGGAATCATGCAGTGATTAGGGTTTAATCGGTACTGGTGTAGGCATCGGTTCGAAATCCGGAACCATTGTAGTAAGTAGATTGTAATCGCTATCACGTTTCCTAGGTTGGTGGCCGGAACGAATGATTGTTCTCTGTAGTTCAGATTCACTAGCCAATACTTTCGTAGTTCCTGATGCTGAGACCACATTCTCCTCCATCATCGTAGATCCAATGTCGTCTGCACCTGCATCAATGGCAATTTGAGCCACATCGAGACCCATTGTTGGCCAAGATGCTTGAATATGGACAATATTGTCGAAGAATATCCTACTAACCGCAACTTGACGAAGATATTCCATAGGACCTGCTCCTAGTTCAAGCCGGTTTGCACCTCTGTTCCGTCGACCAAAAGAGTTGTTCTCCAATTGTACTGGCCATGAAATGAAGGATGTGAAACCATCCCCATTTCGTTTGATTGATTCATCTTGGAGAGTTCTAATTCGATCCATATGTTCTACTCGATGTTTCGGTTGTTCTCCAAAACCGAATACATTGGTTGCTGAAGTGGTAAGTTTCAGATCTTGAGCTTCGGACATTACTCTCAACCAGTTGTCAGCACTCCCCTTCTTTGGTGAAATATTCAACCGGACGTCGTCTACGAGCATCTCAGCACCCCCACCTGGGAGTCCATGGAGTCCAGCATCCTTGAGTTGACGCAATACTTCTTTTGTCTCTAAACCTGTTACCTCTGCAATGCCTTCAATTTCAATTGGGCTGAAGCAATCCAGAGCAATCTCTGGATGCTTCTCAACCAATGCTTGGAGGAGATCTGTGTAGTATTCAATTCCTAATTCAGGATTGACACCCCCCTGCATCAGGACTCGGCTACCCCCTATGGCTTCAAGTTCCCCAATCCTCGCAGAAATCTGCTCAATTGATTGTGTGTAGACCTCCTTGTGACCTGGAGGCCTGTAGAACGAGCAGAATTGACAATTAATTGTACAGATATTTGTATAGTTCACATTCCTATCGACTAGGTAGGTGATAATCTCGTCAGGATTGTGGATACGTCGGATGTTACGTGCAACCTTCATCAGAGCTTCTAGAGGAGCGTTTTCGTATAGGAAAGTTGCATCTTCAACAGTTACTCTAGCATGTTTCCCATCAGGTGTGATGACACTATCAAGAATAGAATGCCACATGGCTTAATCCCCATTCATCAGAGCTTCAATATCATCGATTTCCACAGGGCATGCTTCTGTGAGATTCACAGGCCCATCGTTTGTGATTAGGATATCATCCTCAATACGAACACCAATGCCAGCGTAACGCTCAGGTACATCCACATCCGTCCTCCAAGATGCAAAGTAGAGTCCAGGTTCTATTGTGATGACCATTCCAGGTTCAAACACTCTAGAATTGCTATCGGTGCTGTATATGCCAACATCATGTACATCCAAACCAAGCCAATGGCCTATCCCATGCATGAACCAAAGTCCTACTCCTTCTGACCCAGTAGGTTGTTCCATTGATTCATCAATAACTCCTAATCGAATCAGATGTTCAGACAAGACCCTTCGAGCAGAATCATTAGGAGCAGTTACTAGTTCACCGACCTTGCATGATGAAATCGCTGCCCTCTGAGCATCTAACACAGCTTGGTAAATTTCTCGTTGTGGTTCGGTGAATCGGCCGCTTACGGGAAATGTCCTAGTAACATCTGACGCGTATCCATCAACCTCACATCCGGCATCAATGAGTAGGAGATCACCATCCTCCAAAACTGCATCATTTGCATGATAGTGAAGGATAGTAGCGTTATCTCCCCCTGCTACAATACTTGGATAAGACCATTTTGAACCATGTGAGAGAAAAGCCCCCTCGATTATCCCTTGAAACTCACATTCGTTCATTCTTGGAGTGGCCTTTGCCATTGCTTCAATATGGGCTTTGACAGCTATGTCTGCAGCTTTTTTCATAGATTCTAATTCGTAAGTATCCTTTCGAAGCCTTAATTCAGATAGATGGGGGCGTGGATCAGTGATTCTCTTTGGGCCAACACCTGACTTCTGACGTGCCCTTGTTTCAGTATATACTGCATCCTGAACCCATTTATCAAGATCTTTTTTCTCACCCATTACGTAAGCAATTGAATCAATCGAAGATTTGAGATTGTTTAGAAAATCGAAGAGATTCTCATTCGAATCAACAACATCGACAGGAAGTGATTCAGACCCCTTAATTCCAGGACGTCGTCCTGTCCAAATTTCTTCGAGAGTGTCATTAGGTTGGACAAATAATGTCGACGACATAATACCCCCTACCTTTGAAAGAACCAAAGTACATTCCTCCTGTTCACAGCCGGTAAGATAGAGCATATCGGAACTTGGCCTGAATGGATAATGCACATCTCTAGACCGAGTCATAGTCGAGTTGGTTGGAATGATTGCAATACTCTGATCATCGAAGGAATCCATCAAGGTTGATTGGCGCCGTACGTAGACCTCGTCTGGCGTGCCCATGTCAATTCGACTCCGATTCTGTTCTTGAGGATGTGGCTTCACTCTCAAGTTCTTTCTGTGATTCAAAATCCCATGGCCGGACAACAGGAACACGGTCCTGTCGCATGAACATTAGTAGGTAGGCGGCAATTAGTATGATTATAATTGAACCAAGTGCTCCTGTAAGTAAGACCATGGAGGAACCCTGTACTTCAGGATCACTGGGTGTATCAATCACACCAAACATCAGGGAACTACTGTCTACTTCTCCATCATCATCAGTAACAACAAGCATGAGTGTATGCTGCACTGCATCATTCTCAGGTCGTTCAAGGGTCCGTTCGATTCCTGATAGAATTGGCACACCATCGAGATACCAGACATAATCTAAACTTGCCACATCATTTGACGTATCAGTCGAGTAATAGGCATCTATGGCCCATCCGTCCTTATTCGAGAGTCGTATTGTCTCACCATCATCGGTAGGAACACCATCAATCCTAAGAGCGGCATTTGGTCGCTGATTAACGATATCGATAGTCACGCTCGTAGAGTTAGTGTGGCCAACTTGGTCAACAATAGTTAGGTTCACCACGAATGTTCCCGAATCCTCTGCAGAGAGATTGAACAGACCATCAGATTCGCCAACACTGGTTCTTGCAACATTAGATGAATTCATCTCAGTTATAGTCCAAATATATCGGAGCTCTTCTCTGCCCCAAAATGAATCACTCGATGAGCTAGCGTCGATTACAACAGGCACTGATGATTCTGGAACTTTACTTGGAGCAGACAAGTCAATCGATGGAGAAGTAATATCCAATCGTATATCGGTACATCCGATCCATGATGACCAATTCCCATCTAACCCCTGTTGAACAAGAATTGTCCACCAACCGTCTCCAAAGGATGACAAATCCTGAACGATGCTAAATTCTGTAGAGTTAAACGTATTTTCCACAACAATCCATTGTTCGACCGAAGGTGGATCATGTAGTCCATCTAAGCAATCTGATTCACTAGCCTGACTGGATTGAATACCCCACCTAACATCAAAATCTGTTATTGCACCATCCTGAATATAGGTAATATCAACAATCTGTTGATCAATTGATGAAACTGGATTCTTTGGCACAATAACCCAGTTTTCTGATGAATTATGGGATGAAGTTTGGCCTGCGCTAATAATTCCGAATTCTCGGTGAATACGTTGTTCTTCAACGATTACATCAATAATCAAAACACAGCGGCAAGGTGAGATTACATGGTGGTGGATTGGAATACGCTCCCATTCGTTTGTTTCTGATTGAAATTCTGATTTACCATCATAACGTGTGATGCCTTCATCCTTAATCATCCAGCTAATCTCTACTTCTTCAGAATCAATATATCCTACATCGAATCTTAGATCAGAGGACGATTCGAAAATCTGGACATTCCCTCCTTCTATCTGTATCAGATCGAATTCTGAAGACATTAACGATTCTTGACTATCCTTGAGAGAAAGATGAGGACTGGACAATAGCAAGAGAGCAATTAGGGGTACCCAAAGCACTCTCATACGACCCGAGGGTCATCAGATAGGGAAGAACGCTTTGACTAATCGAGTGCAATCAAGCGAAATCATCGCAAATCTCACCCTGGCCAGGGAACGAGTTACCAGATTTTGGATTGGAATTATAATCACATTCACAACGATTAGAAATTCCATCACCATCACTATCGATGTTAGCATCGCTAGGGTCGAATGGATCGAAATTGAAGAAATATTCCCAACCATCCCACATTGTGTCACCATCGCTATCCTTGTGGAATACCTCATATCCATCAAGGAGCCCATCAGGGCAACGATCATCTCCACACATATCCGAATCATTGTAGACAGCATATGTACCATTCTCGTACTCTTCGTAGTTCGTATAATTCGTCAAATCATCATAGAATAGGGCTCCAGATGGAGTAAATGGGTCGATATGGCAGACGCCTGATGAGCCATCCCATGGTGGGCAGTATCGATTCATCAGTGCGGTTCGATTTAGCCCATCGGAGTCGAAGTCCTCATCTCCGTCCATGATTCCATCCAAATCAGAATCAGGCATACGCGGATCTAGAGGGCCACGGGCACCAATAATTTCGAGGGTTCCGTTGTCCACTAATCCTTCATTCAATGCAGATTCTGTTGCTCTGGTTTCCCAGCCATCAGGAAGGCGGTCACCATCAGAATCATCATTCACAGGATTCGTGTCCCAACGGTCAGGTATCTCTTGTGTATTGACGAGAGAATCATTGTCAATATCGTATAGACGGTCAGGCAAAGCCCCCTCACTAGGGTCTAATGCCCATCGGCCCGAATCAGGGATGGTAAATCCGCTAAGGTTCATCTCGCTGATGAAGTACTTAGGATCAGGTTCACCATCGCCATTTCGATCAGCTCCGGACTGGAATCCTGATCGGTAGTTATCCCATAGCCAACCACCAGGGCCTTTGCCACATTCCATCATAGCATCGCAACCAGGTGGAAGCCAATTTGACGGAGCTATCCAAAGTGAGTGCGTCTTTTTGTTATCCATGGTACTGGTGACCTGCATTTCCCAACCATCAGGTTGGCCGTCGCCATCAGTGTCGTTGTTCTTAGGATTGGTTTGATCTTGCCATGGGCGAGGTACAAATAATGTCTCAGCACCATCATTCAAACCGTCATCATCAGTATCGGAGTTGTTTGCATGAGTAATATATAGATCATCTCCGGCAACAACCTCTTCACCATCTGGTAGTCCATCGTTATCAGTATCGAACATTGAAGCATTCGTCGTATATTCGTAGAGGACACCATTGTAGGTCATCTGGTGTCCATCAATGACCTCTCGTCGGTCATTTAGACCATCTTGATCTGTATCGAAGTTAGAAGCATTTGTTGCATGGAGGAAGTACTCATCAGCGTCGGAGAGGCCGTCTTCGTCAGTGTCAATTGCTCTTGGGTCAGAAGTAACATGGACATTGACAACTCCTTTCTCGACAACAAGAATAGTCCATCCAATGACTTCGATACCATCAATCAAACCATCATAATCAGTATCTGGAACAAGAGGATCAGTCGAACGCCCGACTGCGACGCCTTCGTCATTAAATTTGGATTCATACTCCTTGAGGTTAGTATAACGTTCAGATGTTTCAACGATGGACATCCAAACAAAATTACGCGAAGTCACTTTGTTCTCGACTGTGATGTCGTCAGACGGGTCCTCTGTGCCCATATCATCGGTACCATCCAACAACTTCTGAGCCGGAATGGAGTACACATACCCGCTAACAGGTGCAGCAAGACGGTCCAATGCATAGGCTCCGTTCCTGACTGTTTTGGCATAAGCAACTGTCTGGTCAGCCTCGACATACTCACCCAGATCAACCATAATCTGATCAACTTCAGCTGTACTCACCAGTTCCTCATAGAGAACGGCCCCATCGCCATCAACATCATATCCGTCGAGGTCGGGGTCCTCCTCTGAATCATCGAATTTTGGATGAGTCCCAGAAGCAAATTCCCAGCCATCAGGCATTCCATCATTATCGGTATCGGGGTCCATCGGGTCAGTGAAATTCTCCGCACCCCATGTTAGTGCAACTTCATATTCAGCAAGATTACTCAATCCATCATCATCACCATCGGGGAATGAATCCGAAGCATTAGATGGATTCAGTATATCATTGAAACAGTATTCGAATCCGTCTGGCATACCATCGCCATCAGTATCCCAATCACTAGGACCATTCAAGCGACCGTCGCCATCCATATCCTCATTGAACCATGTGAGATCATTTTGATTGGATTGCATGGCAGAGAAAGGAGCAGTCATGGAAAGAGCAGGATTCTGTGGCACACCGCAGTGGTATGACAATGATACAGCTCCATAATTCACTTCAATTTCATCCGAAATGAGGTCGCTATCACTGTCTCTCTCCAGGGGGTTAGTATTGTACTTCTCTTCGATGTAATTGTTCAGAGTATCCGAGTCGAGATCTAGGACAGCATCACACGACTGACGATCTAGTATTGTGAGATTATTATCCCATTCATCTTGACCAACAAGCTGGATTACAGACGCTTCAACATCCGGAGTTAAGAGATCACAAGCCCAATTTCCAGATAGTGGGTCAAACATTGTGAGTTCCCCTGTTGGCGTTACAATAACGTGAGTGTAGAGGGACTCCCAGCGATCGTTCAGACCATCGCTGTCTGTATCCTTAAGGTTAGGATTAGTCCCGAGTGCTGCCTCATCTCGATTAGTCAAACCATCACGGTCAGGGTCACCATCTGGGCCATTATTTGGGTCCGGAAATGTTTCATTTTGTTCCGCGTTATCATCGTCAGGCTGAGCATCAGGGTCTCCTCCAACAATCTCTTCTCCACTTGCTGAGCCATCGTCAAGAGGATCGAGACCATTCGCAATCTCCCAACCATCCTCAAGATCATCACCATCAGTATCGTTATTTCTCCAATCAGTCCCGTAAAGTGTCTGCTCCATTCGGTCTGAAATTCCATCACCATCAGTGTCTTCACCTTCAGTGAATGTAGCATCGATTTGGGTAGGCGACAAATCATCAGTCGCTGGTTCGAACCCTCCTGTTTCCGTAGTTGATATTCCAGAATCGACGACTGTGTATACGCCCGCAAGGCATAGGGTGGAGACAATCGCGACGACAGCCCATTGGTTATGGTCGAGTGGCATATGATCACTTACCCACAGGTGGGCCATCCTTTCCATCCTTGCTTCGGATAAAAGGTTTCACCGCAGTTGACTGTTTCCAATAGCCCTGATGACCATTTATTGAAACCTAATTTAGGAATGTAATTGTATGCTTACTCAGTCCGATTGTATTCATCTTAACAGTGGCCATCTTACCTGTAGATGCCTCCCATGCTGTAACGATAGGTCCACACACGAAAGAACGCGGCATTATGCTTTCATACGCAATTATGTTGTTAGATGATTCATAACTTCGAATGAAACCTCGATCAATCAAATGTTGCATAATAGCGCTATGGTCTACATCCCAATCGAGAATAAGAGGTAGTTGAGATCTCATGGTTTTCCCTATTATTTGAATCAACAATTTCTCTAAGGTACTGTCAGCATCAGGAAATCTATCTTTTTCAGGAGCTTCTGGTGTTGGGACCTCGTTCAGCAGCCGGATAAATTCGTTAATTGATTCAGTGGTTAGGAATATGATTGGTGAACTATTAACTTGGGGTAAACCCCGAATCCAATCAATCCCAAGATCAACATCTAATCCCGTTATGGTTTGCTTAGATGTCTCCTTTTCCACTTGTATTTCAATGGGCTCAAGATGAATCATTAGATTGCGGCCACCATCATCCTTCCAAGTGGCCCTCCAACTCCCCCCAGTCAATCGCTCCACTATACGGATTACATCACCGACCTCGACACCTGCATGAACCGGTTGATCTACATGGAATCTAACTGGCCATTCGATTACAGAAGCCATACCTCGACCCGTCAGTATCCGCAATTTAGCCCATGTATCAAAGATACGAGATAGATGAGTTCTTTCAGTTATGAAAAACGGCTTCTTACGGAGCATGCAATCTTCAAAAAATCCAGAAAATGGATGAACGTAAATGGAATGTAATAGACGCCTAGAGAGAGTGCTTGAAAGTTCCTTTTCTAACAAATCTAATATGGACATGAACTCAGAGTTATGAAACCATACACAAGGATTAGAGTCTCTAATCTTCAAATCTCCTACAACAGATCGATTACAATTGATGCTTTGTGTAACAATACCAGCTTCAGCCTTCTCGTTTGGAACCATAGGCATCAAGAATCACCGGTTACACCGCTACCTCGGAACTTAACGTTCAGATTACCTTTCGGCTGTTTCTTGGCCTTGCGTGTCGGGGGAGCTTTTACCTGGACATTACGATCAGGTGGTTCTAACCTCCGCATCGGACGATAATGCACAGGACCTACTAGACGCTCCATAGCCGGTGTATCGTCCTCATATGGCCTCGGCCGACGTAACCACCATCGATTAGGGAGAGGGTCGCAACGTGGTAGTTTGGAACTACGTAGAGCGGCCATTCGGTCCTGCATGAGTACTTTCCAAGTCCTAGGACGAACCGATTTACTCCGTTCGACCATCCAAAGTGGGAAGCCCACATCAAGGATTACACCCCCTACTTGGATCAAGATACCGGATAATAGAAGATGATTTCCAACCGGGGAACGGGAGAGGTCTCCAACTACTTTTTCTTTCTTCAGTCGCCGCGCCATTCTGACCATTAACGGTTGATTTCTGTGACGTACCTGATGACTTGTTTGACTCCTGAACCGTACAACTGCAATATGGGCCGAAACAAGGCCAAATCCAACTAATCCAGCTGCAGATGTATTCCCTGTCTCAAGAAGAATAATCGCCCCCATAGATAGCCAAATCATAGGAAGTAGGCCCCAACGTATGAAGTTCTGCAATAGCGTGGGTGCGATGATAGGGGCGGTTAGTCGTTCGACTGCTTCATGGGCAATAGAGAAGGCATTTGCGTTCAACGCCTCGTCCAATCCACCCTTTATGGCCAATCCAATGAAAGGATTGCATGGTGCTTGATCCAACCATGGTTTCTTGTCAGCAACCGTACCAACAGCCAAAGCGACCTCAAATTCTTCTGTGTCAGCCTTGAGTCCTAGGATAGAGCCTAATGCTTTTACTCGAGGATCTTCGGGACCAGTCAACTGAAGATCCCGGAAAATCTCCAAGGCATCATGCCAGTTACCTAGATCAAGGCTGCATAGTGCACAAGCAATCCTCGCCTTGGAACTGTTAGGGTAACGACGAACAAGTCCTATAGCCAAGTCGAGAGCCTCATCCATTCTTCTTTGTGCTCGAAGTTGAGCTACAGAAGAAATCAAGGCATTGTGAGCAAGACGATTGCGATGGATATGACCAATCTCACTTACGGGATCCCATGATTCAATCTTAGATTGCAGTTCTTTGATTTGGTCAATTGTGGCTTCATTCTCCCAATCATACAGGTCGTCTTCGTCCACTCGCTCAGCCCAAGGATCTATCCACTCAGAAATGAACTCTATTAGTTCAGGCTCATCTTCATCATCTTCCATCAAGAGGCCTTTCAAAGCCATCTTAGATGCATCAAGACGGCGTGATGCAATATGTGCGACTGCTATTAGCATCCGTGCGTTATCGTCGTTACCACCTTGTTGAGCAAGTGTAGTTTTTGCAGCTTCAATAGCATTCGGCCAGAGGCCTCTCATAGCATATTCGAACATCTTAGCTCGACCCCGTTCTAATCTGAGAAGGCTTTCATCAGCCTCAATGTCATCATCTTGGAAACGTCGTAGTGCGCCAAGGTCGTCTTGACGAGCAGCTTGCATTACATAATCACGAATCCAATTACCGTCATCTGTTCGAACAGCACCAGAACGACGTTCTTCGGGTGCAAGATCGAACTTAGTGATTCCAACGGTTCGCCAACGACTAATGGATAGTAACCAAGTCAAGATGAAAATTCCCTGACCGGCTGCGATGAAATTCCAAGTTCCCTCGAGCAAGAGGAGTTCGACTTGGGCACTTGTTAGAAACGCTATAGAATCTGAATAGGGCATCAGTTCAGCCCATTCCTTGTATACTTGCATAATAAGAAGTAATACAGAATATCCAGCAAAGCCAGCTAGACCGAAGGCGATAATACGTGATTGAACAATCGATTCTGCTCGAATCTCACGAGGTGCACCGAGGACTACACCCCCTACCCCACCAATCACTTGACCTCCAAGGAAGAGGTTTCGAATCATTTCAAAGATAAGAGCGAGGCCAACTACTGAGACATTCAGCATCAAATATCCTGCGAGTACGAAAGAGAGGCTCTTCAAATCAACCAGAGTTTTGAGGAATTCATTCCCTTCCACGAACATCAACAAAGAATTACCAACTATTCCTCCTAAATCCAGGATATATCGTAAGTTCTCAGGATTCTCAAGTTTAGTCCATACTAATGTTGAGATTCCGTTAATGGCCGCCAAGGGCATTGTTCCAAGAAAGAGAACCAAGATTGTTGCATTTACTCTCTTTATTATGGACGGAGGGTCCGGATCAATTGGTGTCTTTTGACCTCTCATTGTCCGGTATTTATTCCTCACAATTACATTCCATGAAGCACCCATAATTCGGCCATATGCGATGATTGTTGGAGACATGAAAACAAGTAATCCGATAGAAATCCAATCAATAGAATCGATATTCACATTGATATTAATACGTTCTTGATTAGAGACCCAGCGGCCGTAATAATCCTCCTCCCACTCTCTAGTAATTGGATCTCGTACTAAATTGACAAGTTCAGAACATTCCTGTTCTGAAGACGCTGATGCAACGACTGGAAGAGGTGAATCTATTCCTCTAGTATCCAAGCAAACCATTTCTGATAAGGCTAAATCCCGTTGGAATGTGCTATCATCACCCCATTCCCCCTCTATAGATTCCCAGGTATTATCCTCCACTTCATTCAACTCAAGATAGCCGAAATATGCAACAGGTGTTAGAAGAAAAACGATAATCAAACAGACACTGAATATATTGAGAACGAATTCTCGGAATGTGACTATTGAATCGCTAGCACTCTTTCTAGAGATTTGAGCGTATAGTGAGATGAAGGGAGAAAGGAAAATTGGAATCGATAACAAAATTGCAGTTATTACCAATGCTGGCTGGTAATAGGTTGGTCCACGTCCCCACAGAAGAGTATCATCGAGGATATCAGAGAGTAAAATCATGATTCCTGCCATCGCCATAAGATAGAGAACCACACCGAAAAACACCGTACGAGGACGTATAATTTTCAGCGCATCAGAACGTGTCTTTGTGAGGCGATGCACCTCATAGAAGTCATCATCAATCTCGAAAGCAACCTGAAGATTCGATAGACTGGCTGGAAGAAGGAATCTCCAAAGAAGGAGGCTAACAATCAATCCCATCGCAATAGGAATCAATAGTAAAGGATCATTTCCCAATCCACCGGAGCTGACTATCTCTACTGCCATATCACTTACTTCTTGAGCGTGAACTATTGGGATAAATAAGGTCCAAACGAGCGTGACGCAAAGGAATGCGCGCATGTGACCCATGATATGCCGCCATCCTTACTCTTCAAAACCCATTCGCTGAAATACTTCAACTATTTAGGAACCGATCAATGCGATCGAATGCTTCATTGAGAGTGTCTGGATCTGCAAGATGGACAATTCGCACATGCCCAGCACCACGATTAGGACTGAATCCTGAGCCATGTACAAGCAAAACATGTTCTTGATGTAGTAAATCAAGAACGAATTGTTTGTCGTCTTGATGGTCAGGATGATCAATACGCACAAACATGTAGAATGCCCCACCTGTAGGTTTGACAGAAAGACCGTTTATCCCTTCAATCCTATCGAGAGCGATTTGTCTTCGCTCCAAAACCTTGGCACGGTGCCCTTGCATCCATGTTCGATCACCTGTCAAACCCGCGAGATACCCCATCTGTGCAGGAGTGCTGGCACAGAGCCTGGATCTTAGAAGACGTTCGATGGCATCTCTAACTTCAACCAAGGAAGCATTAGGGTCATGTAACGCCATGTAACCAATCCTCCACCCAGGAGCGTAGTAGACCTTTGAAACACCATTCATACTAATCACAGGGACTTTCGATGATCTAGATGCAATCGATACATGCTGACTAGTATAGACAAGTCCGTCGTAAATCTCGTCTGCAATTACGAGACAATGTGGGTATTCTTCTACGATTTTTAGTATCTCATCGACTTCAGAAGGACTCAAGATTGCACCTGTTGGATTATTTGGATTGATGAGAACGAGCATTCGTACATCATTACCCATTCTCATTCGAATATCATCAATGTCAACCTTCCAACCATTGTCTGGATCCAAGCGGTACTCCTCAGTAACAGCGCCAACCATTTGCGGGTACGCCATATACGGCGGATAGTGAGGGCCCGGTGCAAGTATTCTGTCACCTTCGGTAAGTACTGCTGAAAATAGAATTTGTAGGGCTTCAGTAACCCCATGGGTGACGTATACGTCATCACTAGTGCAATCCCATCCCTTGTTGGTTTCATCAACAGATATTGCGGCACGAAGATCGGGTAATCCGTATGAGGGCGAATATCCATTATCACCTGAAATCAATGCTGAAACATAGGCGTCAACCATGTGTTTCGGAGTGCATAACCCAGGGTAGGCGATAGGGTCGCCAATATTCAGTTTGATAATCTCGTGACCTTCGGCTTCAAGTCTTGTTGCAGGAACTACTACGTCTCGGATTGCATACTCGATTGACATAGCTCTAGAAGACGCTGGAATGATGCTCATTCCACATCCTCCAAAGTATGTCCAGCCATTCGAAGAATATGCTCTAAATGTATCTTTGGAACGGGTTGAACAGAGAGGCGCTGTCCTTTTCTTAGTAAAGGCATATCTTCTAGAGCAACCTCCTCTCTCATTGATGGTAGATCGACTATAGAGTCGAAGGATAATACTGGTTCGATATCCACCATGAACCATCGAGGATTATCGGGTGAGGACTTCTCATCATAGTACTTACTTTTGGGATCCCATGAGGTGAAATCAGGATACCCCTCCTTCCTAACACGTGCAATACCTGCTACATGTGGTGGCTTACAATTTGAATGATAAAACATCACTAAATCCCCGACCTTCATATCATCGCGCATCATGTTTCTAGCCTGATAATTACGTACTCCATCCCAGTGCGTCCAACCATCGACTTGCAATTGTGACCAAGGGTAAACATCGAGTTCTGACTTCATCAACCAATGGTTCGTCATGATGATGCGTTGACGCGACCGTCCTTGATTTTGATGGAGTGATTTACCATGATTCTTGACCAGTCAATACTGCATCAATAGGGTCGCCATCAGTTCCAATAGATCGATTCTTGGATTGACTCAAGTTGCTGAGCAAGAGGCGATTTGCCATAGAATCAGCACCACCATCAAGGCCGGCTCCAGACCTTACCATCAACGAATAAATTGCAGGGAGAAGAAGTAACGCAGATACTGCGGCAACAACAAGTAGAATCATGATTGTATAGATGAATGGACTAAGGGCAGGAATAGGAATTAGTAATGCACAGGCAAGACCTGCAATAGTACAGGCTGCAGCCTCGGCAAGTGACATACCAGTACTCGAAGCAGAGGTGAGGATAGCCTCAATGTCACCTCCTAGCTCACGTACACGATTGGCTATGTGGATTGAGAAATCTACACCTACACCTACAAGAATAGAACCAATCATCACAGTTACTAATGAGAGTTCTACATCCATGAGATCCATCACTAACCATTGCATAGCAACTGTGAAAACAACAGGTAATGTCGTCAGCAGAGCATATCGAGCACTATTGAATACAAATCCAAGAGTAATCAAAGTGAACAATAATGCGAACCCTAGAGAACTCCATTGTGACCCTACAATCTCCTTGTTAACCGCTATTGTGACGGCTGCAACTCCACTGAGGGAATCAGCAGATATGTCGCCCTTCAATGAACCGTCGTTTTGTGTGTACTCATTAACTGCATCAACGGCAACAGATGTCGCTTGAACATCCATGAATGGCATGTCAATGTAAATCATCGACTTCTGGAAATCAGATGATATGAACAACTCTCTTGTCTCATCTGTCAACGAGTTGTAGAATACGTATAGGAGGAAATTTTGAGTCTGACGGCCTCCACTGTCATCTTGTGCATCGAGTGTCTGCAGAGCCTCCCAGAAGGTTGCATCCTCAGTTGCTTCCCTTCCGAAGACAAGGCCGGCAGCGTCCTTAATTGGGTCAGGTGCAGGAGAATCATCAATAATTTCTAAGATGGGATATCCGGAGACATTGACTGATACGGAGATTGATTTCATCAAGAAAACAACACTTACAGCGGTCGTCTGATTTACTAGGTTGATACTACCTTCAAGTTGATCAATACCCTGTAATTTGTCGTAAGGATCGCCGACACCAGTATCAAAAGTAGGGTCCGCAGAAATATCACCCGTTACTCTAACGAAACCAGCTTGTCCAGCATCGAATTCTGCTGAATAGGTCTTCATCTTAGTAACTGATGGTTCATCCTCAGGAGCCATCTCTAGAAGTTCGATATTCTCTTCGACATTAGTCCGATTGACACCCGCAGACACGACCATTAGAATGAAGAAGAAAGTAAGAGCGACAGCTGAGAAATTTACTGGCCCAGACACTGCAGCTTTGAACATCCGAGGTGGAGGATGACTAGGTTTCTTCAGATCAAGAAGCATTGTCAGATTAGGAACCATGAGCATCGTCATGATGTAAACAACGACGATACCCAGGGCAAGACCCCATCCTACAGTTTGGATTGGAGCCATCGGTGTGAATGTAAGTGAGATGAAACCGATGATTGTCGTAACAGCAGAAAGAAACACAGCTCTTCCTGTGGAACGAAGCGCTTCTGCCATCTTCTCATGTGGAGTCCCTACACATTCCGCATATCGATTCGTAATATGGAGGCCATATGAAACCCCCAAAGCTAGGACAATTGGTCCAACGATAATAACCGTCATTGTCACCTCCCAATCCGTGATACCGATTATCCCCAATGTCATCCAAACAGAACAGAGTGTCGGGAGGCCAGAGATGATGACGACCTTGATTCCCTGAATTGGTCGAATTCGACCTGTTTGCAGTACATCGCAATGGAAGAGGAAAAGGACAAGAGCAACTGCAACAATACCCACTGGGAAAATTTGCCAGAATAACTTGAATGAGTATTCTGTTACTGCATTAGTGATTGGAACAGGGCCAGTCAAAGTCATACTGAGGTTACTCTCATTCCAACCGTTCTCATCACGTAGTTCGTCGAGGCGATTCTGAGTATTAGCGATAAGAGCGCCAATGGGATAGTCATCGATACCATCACCATCCTTGTCTAGTTCTTGTGTTATGAAGACAATGATGACAGCACGATTCCAATATTTGGCAGTCTCGTTAGAATCGATTACACCATTCCCATCTGTGTCTGTACCTACACCACGTACAAGCTTTTGTTGGGCGTTCTCCGGTAGTTCGCCAACAATCCGATCGATTGTTGTCTGAGATTCAGGAATCGCATAGTTCCCAAGAATATCTTGTTGCTCATCGATAGTCGCATTGAAATCCTCACTCAATTCCTCGTTTCCTGTTGCAGTAGCCAAACCACTGAAAAACGCTTTACTAACACGAACTGCGCTACTATTGACTTCTTTGATTACAGTCGAAATAGACAGGATTGAGATTACATTGTCTTCATCACCATTGTCGTTAGGATGGATATTGAGTGTACGCTCAACAGAGTCCATTTGACGGAGAATCTCTGAACTTGTGACATTCTGATCCTCGGATTCAACATAAATGACCATGATATTGGTTGTCCAATTCTTCTGAATATCTGCAAGATCGTCAGTAATCTGACTTCCAGCGGGCAAATAGACCTCCAAATCACCATTAACATTCAACGACGATTCACTACGACAAGTGGAACCCCACCAATCATCACGATCCCACCCCTCACGACAATCGTTCATACCGGATTCAGCACCTAGGAAAATAGTCATGAGAATACAAAGTAAAACTGTGGCAAGTGGGAATCGAGTAAGGATCCCAGTAGCTGAGAGGCTCTTCAACTCCCGTTGAATTCGATTAGGGGTTGTGATAATTGCATCTATTGCCTTAGTTCGATCGAAGCCCTCAATCCGATCTGAGACCTTGAGACGTAGAGCTTCTAGTGGGTTACGTGATGATTCGGGACCGTCGTCGTCCTCAGAGGTCACCTTTGCCACCATTGTGTATTCGATGAGCATGGTGTTTGAACACATCGCATCGATGTGGTGCATCACAAGCATTCAATGAGGAATTGTCAAGAACGAAGGCTTTCAGCCACTAACCGATATCCATGGGCTCACCCCGTCTTCCTGAGAAGAGGTGGACTGTAGATCTTGAGAAGCGAGTCCAAGAGGCCCACTTTGGACCGGAAGCGCCTCCGAGATATGCTTTCAATCCATCCTCAGAGAGAGAAATCTTCGTTATTGACACACCTCCGCCCTACCCCAGCGGCACTTGGCACATCGGTGCTGTAGCACAGTATTCCATGATTGACGTAATTGCCCGTAGTCAGCGGCTTCTAGGCAAGGAGGTCTACTTCCCCTGGGGTGTAGATCGCAATGGAATCAATATCGAATTCACCGTGGAAAAGAATACTGGTCGGAAAATGAAAACATATGATCGAGCTGAGTTCATCCAACTCTGTGAACAGACGATAGAAGAATTCACAGCGGCTATGCGGAGCACTGCCCGACGTGTAGGTCTATCCTGTGACTTTGATCGAGAGTATCTTACCGATGCACCCGATTACCGTGCTGTTACTCAATCCATATTCGTGGACCTTTTCAAGAAAGGAGAGATTGTAGAGGATTTACGTCCAAACATCTACGACCCTGTCGAAGGCACAACAATAGCGGATGCAGAAGTCGAACGACTTTCACGTAAAACGCGACTAGTCGATGTTCGTTGGACTTCAACAGACGGACGTGAGATCATTATCTCAACTACTCGGCCTGAATTAATCTGTGCCTGTGGAATCGTTGTAGTCCATCCCGATGATTCAAGATATAGCGATCTAGTCGGCTGCGAACTTTCTCTCCCAGTGGATACCGAAGGACGAAGCAAAACCGTTCTTGTCCAAACTCACTCTTCTGTGAAATCTGAATTCGGTTCTGGTGTTTTGATGGTTTGTTCATTTGGTGACCAAAACGACGTTGCAATATTCAGGGAACTCGGATTGAATCCTTTCGTAGCTATCGATCTTGAAGGGAAGATGACCAATCTTGCTGGACCATATAGTGGGATGAAAGTTAACGAGGCTAGAGATGCTATTATCTCGGACCTCGAATCAGCAGGAAGAATCGAATCGATTGTTGTGAAAGAACAAGATGTACCTGTCTCAGAACGTGGCAAGAATCCGGTTGAAATTATTCTTTTGAAAGAGTGGTATGTGCGTCAAACGCATGTGCTCGATCGAGTAAAGGAACTCGCCGAAGAGATTGTGTTCCACCCTCCTCGAAACAAACAATTCCTCCTGGATTGGATGCAGAACATCACTATTGATTGGCCTATTTCACGGAGGAGGTGGTATCACACCGAAATCCCTGTTTGGTATGACGAATCTGGGCAACGTGTCATTGTTCCACCAACTGGATCCTATGTGCAACCTTGGCGCGAGGAACCACCTGTTGGAAGTATAGTGCTCGATAGAGATTCAAGAGAAAGCATCGGGAACTATGAGGAACTAAAGGATGAATTGGGGCCATTAACAGGTGAAGAAAAAGTATTCGATACATGGATGGATAGTTCAAATTCGAATCTTTTTGTATCAGGTTACATCAACAATCCCGAACTTTTTGAGAAGGCATTTCCTACAGGTCTAAGGCCTCAAGGGAAAGAAATAGTACGCACATGGCTCTACTACACCTTACTGAAATCTACACTCGTACTTGACCGCCCAGGGTTTCAACATGTATGGATTGACGGTTTAGGAATGGATCCATGGGGACGAAAGATGTCAAAATCCCTTGGCAACGGCATCGATGCAGACTCTGTCATTGAATGTGGTGCTGGAGGACGTACTGGGTCTTGGAAGGTAAAGGGTCCTGATGGGAAACAGATTGCATTACAGGCTAAGAAAATTGGATCGGAATGCTTTCGTCTATGGAAAGCGTGTGAGGCCCAGGTAGGGGATGACTTCCAAATAAATCCAGAAGAAATCGAAGCCAAGTACTTCGGTGTCCTAACTAAGATGTTCAATGTTGCTCGATTCGCCTCACAATTTGAAGTTCCTGAGGATTTGGATACTATACCCGAAAATCTCCGAATTGAGGATCTTTGGATTATCAATGAGTTCAATGGCATGGCAATGAATGTACATGAAGCCTGGAAAAACATCGATATCTATACAGCTGGCCAGAGTATCAAGAACTTCAGCACTGGAGTATTTCCTAGCCATTGGCTCGAGATGGTAAAAGGTCGACTGTATGATGGTGATACCGTTGCAGCATGGACGATTCATCGCATTGTTCGTGACACATTAGCTATGTTCAGTCCAATATGTCCGTTGTTCTGCCACCACATCTCAACCACTCTCTATGATGCATCTTCTGTTGATGTGCGTAACCATCCGGAGCCGATTTCAATTTCTAGCGACGGCATCCTGAAGAATACTACTGACATGATCGTTGAATTCAATTCGATGGTATGGAAAGAGAAGAAGGATGCCGGAACAAGCCTGGCACAACCTATCTCCGGAATCGAGGTCCCCGAAGGCCTGATCGACTTCACAGATGTGTTGTCAGCGATGCACAAACTAGAATGAAAATCAATCAATAAGCGATTTGTTAACAACAGATTTTGGTGTAACGCTGTTAAAGAAATCAATAATCAGATTAGCCATCTCAACCCCGATACGAGCTTGTGCTTCATAGGTTGCAGCTCCTATGTGCGGAGTCCCGTGGAAATTCGGATGCTTCAGCAGTCGATGCGTAGTTTCAGGTTCATTCTCAAAGACATCCAAGGCACACGATCTCAACGTGCCATTCTCAAGTGCTTCAAGAGCGTCATCTTCATTGACAATTCCACCACGGGCACAAGATACAAGGTGATTCCCGCATTCAATCCCATCTGCACCAACGTTAGGCATTAGCGACAATGAATGGGAATTAACGAGATGGTGAGTCTCTTCAGTAAGATTGCAGTGAACAGCAATATGTGTACAATTTCTAAAAACATCTTCGACATTTTCATGCAATTGGCAATGTTGTTCAATCGCAATTTCAGATGGCAAATACGGATCATAAGCATGCAGATTCATACCCAATGATTTGGCAATTTTCCCGACGCCTTGAGCAATTCTTCCAAAACCTATGAAACCTATATTTTTGCCAGATAGTTCAGTACCTTTGAGGGTTTTTTTGGTCCATTCACCATTACGTAAATCCCTGTCAGCAGTGGGGATATGACGTGCTGATGAAAGGAGATGGCCGATGGTTAATTCGACTACTGATTGCGTTGACGAACCAGGTGTATTACATACCAAAATCCCTGCAGATGTTGCTGCATCCAAGTCAATATTGTCCACACCTACCCCGGCCCTACCAATGAGACGTAATGAAGGTAAATCTGCGATTGCTTCAGCAGTCATTTTGGTAGCTGAACGAATGACTACCGCATCGAAACCATCGACTAATTGCTCCTGTGAATTGAGAAGTGACACTTCATGCCCTGCTTCCGTCAGCATCAAAACCGCATCTTTGGCCATGCCATCTGTTACAGCAATCTTTGCCATGACAACGAATTCAACCGTCGCCTCATAATCCTGTCACTAATCATACTGGATATCTATTCAAAGAATTGATGAACAAGTAACACCTGTCGTGTTTCATGACCTTTGAACTGCCCGACCTAGGATACGCCTATGATGCACTAGAACCACACTTGGATGCCTTGACAATGGAGATACACCATTCAAAGCATCATCAAGGATACACAAACAAACTCAATGCTGCAATCGCTGGGACCGAGATAGAAGGAAAGTCGATTGAAGATATACTCGCATCACATATGGATAATGCAGCGGTTCGTAACAATGGTGGGGGATTCTACAATCACACACTATTCTGGTCCAGCATGAGTCCAAACGGTGGAGGAGCACCAACAGGTGATCTTGCCGCTGCTATCGATGCATCATTTGGTGACTTCTCATCATTCCAGGAAGCTTTTGCACAGGCCGCAATGACTCGTTTCGGAAGTGGTTGGGCATGGCTATGTCAGACCGATTCAGGACTCGAAATTTGCAGTACTCCAAATCAGGACAATCCGTTGATGGCTGGAATTGGTTGTGGCGGAACACCACTCCTCGGTCTTGACGTCTGGGAACACGCATACTACAAGAAATTCGGACCAGGACGAGGCGATTACATCGCAGCATGGTGGAACGTCGTCGACTGGGGCGCTGTAGCCTCTAGGATGAACTGAACACCCCCTTGTTCAACGAACATCTCTAAACGGCGGACAAACCGCCACGAACCATGGCCGACCTAGGTGGAACACTCTGGGGTATCGGTCTCCTTCTAATCCCAGTAATACTAGCCGTCCCTGTTCGTTGGCTATTCCGCTCTTGGTTGGGGAATAAGGCAAAACATACTCGTTACAGAGAAGCAGTGCGACGTGTATTGAATTCAGGGAGCACACTTTCGAAGTTCAGAACTGCATTGGATGAGGAGGCGCGACACCTACACATCTCAGAAGACCGTCAATCAAGGATCGAAACAGCGATGCTTACTCCACTTAGTATCGTACATTTCATTTTCATTCCTGGAGTAACACTCTCTCCACTCATTACTTTGATTGCCGCACCAGTGTATCTTCTGACATGGCCACTTCTTACCCTTTGTGAGCGCATTCTAATCAAATTTGGATTTCTTCTTCGCATTCTAAAATTTGTAATGTCAATCACAGATTGGAATGTGATTGGTATACGACAACCAGGTCACGGCAGCACTCGAATCGATCCTGTCCTCCTATCCATCCATCGGCTACCCACCCCTGTGCTCCTCGGTCTGTTCGCCTACCTGATATCCCTGTATCTTCCACTCAATTCAACTGGTATCATCACGAGCACCATCGTATTGTATGTCATACTTGGATCATTCACGACGGTTCTCACTGCAGCAGTAACTGGACCCTTAGTATTCTCAGCAACTGCGGAACGAAGATTAATTCCACTCTCCACTTTTGTAAATGAAAAAATTCAACCAATTGTAGGAGTAGGATTACTCGCCTTGACTTTCAGACAGATGCTGATGGTAATTAGAAGTCCTGAATTAACTCCTTTCGAAAGTTCAGTACAGTTTTCACTATCAGTACTTGGAGTGCTTTACAGTGCTTCACTTGTTGGCTTAGCTATCGAATTTGGGTACAACCGACGACGAGGTGAATTCATCAGTCACTCGTTCCAAGTTCAAGTCGCCGAAGACATGGATGCTCAGTTGTATGCTTATGTTAGGAAAAGTGGGCAACTATCACTACAGACAATTGGCAAACTGAATCAACGTGATCTCGCGGAAAATGAACTCACGTTCGAAGAGATTGCGACTGCCCCTTCTGCAATGGATAATGATGCTGTACGGCCTGAAATTCCGGACCTTTGATCAATCATCTGCCCTAAGGGCGCCAACGCTCACAAGATCTGCTTCAAGTGCAGCACCTTCCGCTTCAAGGTCAGCATGATCAATCAATACTGGATTCATACCAATATCTCGACGGCGGATTGTCCAGAATGCGACGACACCAAGTAAGATGACAACTGCAAATATTCGAAGTAACAAGCCAGATAATTCTGAGGAACTTGTCTCCTCTGGAGTAGCATCAAGCTCGAGGACACGGGCCTCATCATAGACGGCTCGAATCATTCGTAAATTTCCATCATGAATCGGATCATAGGATTCAGATGGAGTTCCAGGGTCTAGATCTGTATACCCATCTAAACGCTGCACAACCTCGACTAAGACGGGTGTAGAAACATCAAGAGTCAAAGAGCAAGATACAGTGTATGCAAAGAGAGGTTCGTAGAACTCATCATCTATCGAAGTGATGGGTAGAAGAGTGATTCCGTTACCAACAACATCGAACTCTGCATAAGTATTCCATTGAGACTCGTCAATCTCAACCTCATATCGAACGATATCGCCATTACGATCTCCTTGACCAGCATCATTATCCCCTGTTTCTCCAACATCAATTGTAAGGGAATGTTGACCGAACTCCCCATGTTCGAGATTCCTCTGAACAACAGCAAAGGTAACGTCCATCATTACGGTACCGTTTGGGATGTAGACATAGTGGCGGTCGTCAGTTGCATAAGTTCCAAAGGTACTTGTCGGGCCATTGTTGAAATGACTCCATTCCCCTTTCCAATCATGCGAAAGGCGATCAGTCGATAATTCGATGATTGTGTCCTGCATGAGGTTATCATACTGGTCATAGGCATCCCATACAGTAGGTCGCATATCATCTACAAAACCGTCACCATCCGTATCGCGCATCAATTCTAATGTGCGAGCGAGAGCAAGAGCGTGGTCGACGTTGACAAGTCCGTGACCCACACGCCAATCGTGACATCGCCCAGTAAGAGAAAGATAACACGATTCATTCTGGGGGATATCATTACACGAATCCTCATCACTTCCGTCCTCACAACTGTTAGGGATATACTTAGACGTCAACTCAAGGATTAGTTCTACCTCATGGATTCGAGTTTCGTTAGCAGTCCCCCAATCTTCCATCTGGAGTCCTTGTGAATCAGATCCAGTAACGAGGCTAATGCCTTCATCATGATCTTCTCTCTGATAGTCAGCAACACCCAACGATGGAGCAGCATCAATCAACATAGTCGCGATACCACCAATATGTGGTGTAGCCATACTAGTTCCACTAATCGACATGTAGTAGAGATCGCCTTGAGTCCTTGTGGATGCATCAATGGCAGTTCGACGTGGAGCAGTCGCCCAGATGTCTCGACCAGGAGCTCCTAGATCAGGCCAAGTATGCTGTTGACTCATCCATCCACGACTACTGAAGGAAGTTACTGCTGAACCATCATGTGTTAATGCAGCAATCGAAATCGCTGAAGGTGTATTGGCGTATACATTAGTTCGAAGGTCGCTGTCATCCTCAGCACCTGAACCACCGCTATTACTGGCTGCAAAGATGACTGCAACCCCATTTTCAAAGGTCAGAGCATCAGTGATGGTAGCAATTGCCCCCTGAGGATTGTAATCACCATCAGTACCCCAAGAGTTTGAAACAACACGGATATTATTCGGATTATTTCCAGGACGACTATGTTCGTAGACCCATTCAAGTCCTTGCTCAGCAGCAAAGATCGAAACTCCATCTCCAGTACCCAATGCGACCAACTGTGCCCCCTTCGCTGTACCAAGACGGCGCCCACCTGAGGCATCTCCATTACCGGCAATGGTTCCACCAACATGAGTACCATGGCCAGATGATGTGTCAGAGTTCTTGGTTTCAGTCCAACCAATCCCATCGTATTTCGCAGAATAAATCACCTTATCTCCATTCCATGCACCTGCATAATCGAAGTCTGGATGCTCGGCATCAACCCCTGTGTCAAGATCCACGGCTGTTGTTCCGTCTCCATCCCACTCTGCAAATGCACCTGTATCTGTGAGTTTTAGTGAACCATCTCGCTGAATAATCGCACGACTCCAAGCAGCGGTAGAATTTGTCACATGAACAGTCTCATGCATTAGGATTGGTTCAGGTGTCTGAACTGGTTCATCAAGGTAGAAGGTCTGTAATGGTCTATCAAGTTCAAGGAAGCGGATTTCAGGATGCTGACTAAGATGAGCAATCTGTTCAGCATCGAGGTGTGCAAGACCACCGTTGAGAAAATCCGATTCAACGGCAAAGGTGATTTGATGAGAAATAAGGAAGGCACGGGTCTCCTGAACAAGATCCTCTGAAAACTGAATGATGACTGGATATGTCGTATCATCATTGGACTCAATCGTATTAATCAGGGCTGAATCAATTACTGATTCGTTAAATGGTGGAGTTATTGTGGCCCCAACAAGACCTGATTGTGGTAGGCTGATGAACAACATCACAAGAAGAAATGACAACCTGACTCTTGTCTCCTGCATAACATAGCCTAAACGCTCCTGTTCTAGAGTATTACGTGTCTATAATCAATCTGAAGTGTTCTTCCAACTATTCCGTATATTCAATTTGAGAGATGCGCTTTCGAGTTCCTTAGTATGGAGGAC
>MDSV01200183.1_pt1 | contig 62136 bp, 67 predicted proteins | sample 810851 | NCBI WGS metagenome assembly MDSV01 (sample SAMN05326640, study PRJNA326480) | marine metagenome | isolation source: seawater | place: Atlantic Ocean: North East | collected 2012
AATAACCTCTCGGGGCGTAGCGCAGTCTGGTAGCGCATCTGGTTTGGGACCAGAGGGTCGCAGGTTCAAATCCTGCCGCCCCGACCATTTTATGAAAATTAATAATGTTGTAGTTATTGGATCAGGAACAATGGGCAGTGGAATAGCTGCTCATTTGTGTAATGCTAATATTCCAGTAACTTTGTTAGATTTAAAAACTGAGATAAGTCAAAAGGCAAAAGACAAGATCTACAAATCGAGACCACCCTTATTAATTGATAAATCTAAAATAGATAATATTAAAATTGGAAATATAGAAGATGATTTTAATATTGTAAAAGAAGCAGACTGGATAGTCGAAGCTGTTGTAGAAAGAATAAATATTAAACATAATATTTATGATAAAATCTTTAAAAATAGAAAATCTGGAGCTATAGTTTCGTCAAATACTTCATCTATTCCTATAAAAATTTTATCACAAAATCTATCAATTGAAGAAAAAAAAGATTTTTGCATAACACATTTTTTTAATCCAGTCAGATATATGGGTTTGTTAGAAATAGTAAAAAATGAAAATACCGATTTAAAAAAAATTAATCATCTTAAAGAATTTTGTGAGAAACAATTAGGAAAAGGAGCAATAATTTGTAATGACACTCCAGGTTTCCTGGGTAATAGGGTAGGTGTTTACGCAATGCAAGTTGCTATGACCGAAGCTTTTAAAATGAAACTCAGTGTCGAAGAAGCTGATGCCATATTTGGTCGTCCGATGGGTATTCCAAAAACTGGAGTTTTTGGTCTTTATGATTTGATAGGAATTGACTTAATGTCTGACGTACTGAAAAGTTTTGTTAAAGAATTACCAAAGAATGATGAATTTCAAATAGTTGCAAGAGAAATTCCACTAATTAAAAAATTAATTGAAAATGGTTTTACCGGGAGAAAAGGTAAGGGTGGATTCTATAAAATGAATAAAATTGGAGACAAAAAAATTTTAGAAGCAATAAATTTAGAAACTGGAGAATACTCACCTTCAAAAAAAATTGAAATAAAAATAGAAAAAGTAGATTTAAAAAAATTAATTAATAGAGATGACAAGTATGGTTTATATGCATGGTCAGTAATTTCAAAAATAATCAAATATGCTTCTTCATTAATACCTGAAATAACCAATAAGTTTAATGACATTGACGAAGCTATGAGACTTGGCTTTAACTGGTCAAAAGGTCCTTTTGAAATGTTAAATGAAATTGGAGTAAAAAATTTTTTTGAAAAAGTTGATTCTTTCAAAAATAATCAATTTTTAGAAAATTTATCTAAAACAAAAGATGAGAACTTTTATGGTGAGAGACAACTGTATACAGACATTGAAACATTGGGAAAAATAAAAACTAGAGCTGTTAGATTAGACAAAAATGATTCAGCTGAAATTTATAGATTTAAAGACTTTAATATAGTTGAATTTACTACGAAAGCTAATGCTTTAAATTATGATTCAATGGATTGTTTAAAAAAAGCGACCGACAAGCCGTTAATAATTATAAATGAGAGCATGCAATTTTCGGCTGGCGTTAATCTTAATTATGTAATGAATTTTGCTGAAAAAAAAGATTTTAAATCAATTGAAAAATTTATTAAATATTTTCAGGAAACCTGTAAACATTTAAAATACTCTAAACACCCTGTTATTTCAGCTCCATCAGGTTTAACTTTAGGAGGAGGTTATGAGGTAGTAGTACAAAGCAATTATGTTGTTTCACATGTAAACATAGTGATGGGATTAGTCGAAACCATTGTTGGGCTGGTTCCTGCAGGGGGTGGTTGTAAAGAAATGTTATGGAGATGGTCTCAAACAAAAGAGGCAAAAAACGATCCAGATTATGCTCCATTAAAAGTTTTTGATATTATAGGTTATGCTAAAACAGCTACGTCTCCTATTGAGGCCGAACCATTAATGTTTCTTAATTCACAAGACAAGAAGGTCATGAATAGAAATAGCCTACTAACAGAATCAAAATTATTATTAAATAAAGAAAAAAATTTTAAACCACCAAATGAGTGCAAATTCAAACTTTCTGGAAATCAAGTTAGAGAAAAAATGCTAAAAACTCTTGAAAAATTATATAATGATAAAAAAATTTTAGATCATGGCCTAGAAGTAGGCAAAGAATTAGCATATGTTTTAAGTGGAGGCGATACAAATTTAAAAAGAGAATTGAGTGAAGATAATGTTTATTCATTAGAATTGAATGCTTTTATGAAACTAATTAAAACAAAAAGCACACAAGATCGTATAAAACATACATTAACAACAGGAAAACCATTAATTAATTAATAATGACAAATTATAGAGCACCTGTAGAAGAAATGATTTTTTTATTTAATCATCTTAAAGATAATAAAAATTATAATGAAATTGAAAAATTTAAAGAAATCAATTCAGATTTAGTTAAAGATATTTTAGATCAAGCTGCAAGGATCAATCAAGAAGTTGTTCATCCTTTAGCTAAAATAGGAGATGAAAACCCATGTATTTATGAAAATGGTATTGTTAGATCACCTCCAGGATATAAAGAGGCTTATTCTAAATTTATAAGCGATGGATGGACTTCATTATCTTGCGACCCTAAGTATGGAGGTCAAGGTATGCCCAAGACAGTCAGTACTTTTTTTGAAGAAATGTTGTCTTCGGCTAGCCTATCTTTTAAATTATATAGCGAACTAAGTATAGGAGCTTATAATTGCATACTTCATCACGCAGATGAAAAAATTAAAAATAAATTTCTTCCGAAAATAGTTGAAGGAAAATGGAGTGGTACAATGTGCTTAACAGAGTCTCAATGTGGTACAGATTTAGGACTAATTAAAACTAAAGCAATTAAACAAAAAGATGGTTCTTTTTCAATCACAGGACAAAAAATTTTTATTACCTCAGGAGATCATGATTTGACAGAAAACATAATTCATCTTGTTTTAGCAAAAATCCCTGGTGGACCATCTGGAACAAAAGGTATTAGTTTGTTTTTAGTTCCAAAATTTAATGTTAATGATGACGGAAAAATAGGCACAAGAAATGGTGTAAACACTTTATCAATCGAAACAAAAATGGGAATCAAAGGCTCCCCAACATGTGTATTAAACTTTGATAACGCGAGAGGTTTTCTTATAGGAGAAGAAAACAAGGGTTTAAGTTCTATGTTTACCATGATGAATCTTGAAAGAATTATAGTTGGAATTCAGGGGCTCGGGATTTCAGAAACTGCTTATCAAAATTCTTTAGCTTATGCTAAGGAAAGAAAGCAGGGTAAATCAAACAATAATAAAAGCAATCAAACAGACGAAATAATCAAACACCCAGATATACGAAGAAGCCTACTAAACATGAAATCTATTATAGAAGGCCAAAGGTCCTTGGCATTTTGGTTGTCCCAACAGATTGATGTAAGCTTAAATCATTCAGATCAAAAGATTAGAAAAGCAGCCGAGGAATTTGTTTCTTTAATGACTCCTGTAGTCAAGTCTTTCTTCACAGACATGGGTTCAGAAATTACTAACGAGGCAATACAAGTTTTTGGAGGATATGGTTACACCAAAGACCAAGGAATAGAACAACTGTTTAGAGATAATAGGATTACACCTATTTATGAAGGAACAAATTCAGTTCAGGCCATAGATTTAGTTTTTCGCAAAGTATTAAATACTAAAATTTTATCCAATTTTATTTCATTAATAAAAACTGAAACAAAAGATGACAAAGGTAACAAGGAATTAAAAAAATTTTCAAGAATTATTGACGACAATATTAAACTTTTATTAAATTTTGCAAGTTGGCTTGAAGACAAAAACAAAGAGAAAAAAGACGATGTGAGCTCAGCTTGCAACGACTTCTTAAAAGTTCTCGGTTATATATCGCTTGGATATTCATGGTTTAAAATAACAAAAGTAAGCTTAGAAAAATTAGGTGAAAATAAAAATTTTTATGAAGAAAAAATTAATACTGCTAAATACTTTTTTGATAAAATTTTTCCTAGAATTAAAAGTCATTATGACTCAGCGAAAACTGGAAGTGACATTATAATGAATGCTAAATTTAATTAAAAATGACATCTTACGATAAAAATTTAGATAAAAATGAAGCAAATTTTGTCCCTCTATCTCCATTAACTTTTTTGGAAAGAACTAAAGATATTTATCCAAACTACGAAGCTATTATTTATGAAAGTAGAAGATATACTTGGAAAGATGTTTATTTAAGGTGCATAAAATTTGCAAGTGCTTTAGAAAAAGCTGGAGTTAAGTTTGGAGACACAGTGTCAGTAATGGCCTTCAACACTCCTGAAATATTCGAAGCTCATTATTCAATTCCAATGGTTGGAGCCGTAATTAATGCAATTAACACAAGACTTGATCCAAAGACAATTAGTTATATTTTAAATCATAGTGATGCAAAAGTTTTAATTGTAGATAGACAATTTCATGATGTAATTGAAAAGGCTTTAAAGGATGTTAAAAATAAAATTACCATTATTGACATAGAAGACAAAGATGTAGATGGCTCAAAATTTAAAAAAATTGGCGATCTAGAATATGAAAGTTTTCTTAATACTGGAGATGCAAATTATAACTGGAAAAAGCCTAAAGATGAATGGCAAGCAATTTCTTTAGGTTATACTTCCGGAACAACTGGAAATCCTAAAGGTGTTGTTTATCATCATAGAGGATCCTACTTAATGGCAACTGGAAGCGCTACTGCTTGGAATATGCCAAATAAATTAAATTTTTTATACACAGTACCAATGTTTCATTGTAATGGCTGGTGTTACCCATGGACACTGGCAATGTTACATGCTCGTATTATCTGCTTAAGAAGTATAGATGTAAAAAAAATATTTGAATTAATAGACAAATATGAAGTAACTCATTTTGGAGGTGCCCCAATAGTTTTAAACATGTTGGCAAATGCACCTAAAGATCAGCAAAAGAAATTAAAAAGAAAAGTTAATGTTTTAACAGCTGGAGCTCCTCCACCAAGTATTATTTTTGAAAAAATGAATTCACTAGGCTTTGATGTAATGCATGTTTATGGATTAACCGAAACTTATGGCCACATTCTTCAATGTGCGTGGAATGATCAGTGGAATGTTTTAGAACAAGATAAAAAAAATGAAATTAAAGCAAGACAAGGAGTTCGATACCCTAATACGGAAGAAGTCGTGGTAATGGATCCAAAAACTATGAATCCTGTCCCAAAGGACGGAAAAACCATGGGCGAAATAATGATCAGAGGAAACGTAGTAATGAAAGGTTATTACAAAGATAAAGAAGCAACTGAAAGGTCAATGTCAGGTGGTTGGTTTCACTCTGGTGATTTAGCTGTGACAAATCCTGATGGTTATATAAAAATTCAGGATAGATCTAAAGATATAATAATCTCAGGTGGAGAAAATATTTCTTCAATTGAAATTGAAAACACTATAGCCAAACATCCCTCAGTTTCTTTAGCTGCTGTTGTTTCAAAACCAGATGAAAAATGGGGTGAAACACCTTGTGCTTTTGTCGAATTAATAAAAGATAAATCTGTAACAGAAAAAGAAGTCATAGAATTTTGTAGAGAAACATTAGCTGGATTTAAATTGCCTAAAAGAGTAATATTTTGTGAATTGCCAAAAACTTCAACAGGAAAAATTCAGAAATTTGAACTTAGAAAAAAAGCCAAAGAACTGAACTAATTTTTTTAAAATGTCTAAAATTTCAATTGATTTAACCTGGGAACTTAATAATGGAGAGATGTCACCAGGAAAATATTCTAATCAACATAAAATAGTTTTTACACCAAATACTAGCATTAAAGCTGACTCAGCTCCTGATTGGAGAGGTGACAAATTAAACACTAACCCTGAGCAAACCTTAGCAGCTTCTTTAAGCAGCTGTCATATGATGACATTTTTAGCTTTAGCAGCCAAAATGAACTGGCCAGTAACCGCTTATGAGGATAATGCGGTGGCTACACTTGGTAAAAATTCTAAAGGCTTAATGTCAGTAATTGAAATAGAGCTAAACCCAAAAGTGAAATTTTCTGATGGTTTTTCGGTTGACCTAAACGAAATGAAAAAGGTTCAAGACAGAGCACACAGATATTGTTTTATTGCGAACTCACTTTCAGATGAAGTCAAAGTCTCAATAAATTAAAATTTTATGAACAATAAAAATAACACTATAGTAAAGACAACGCTTAATGATGATGGAATTTTACGTTTAGCTCTAAACAATCCAAATAATCACAACGTATTGTCCGAAGAAATGATGGAAAGCATTCAATCAACTTTGGATGAATCAGCTAAAGATAAAAAAACTAGAGTAATTATTGTTTCTGCTGAGGGCCCAACATTTTCAGCTGGTCATGATTTAAGAGAGTTAAAATCTGCTCGAAAAAATTCTGATAAAGGAAAAGATTATTTTAAGAAAGTGATGCTAAAATGCTCAAAAATGATGCAAACTATTGTCAATAATCCAAAACCTATTATTGCTGAAGTTTCTGGCGTTGCTACTGCTGCTGGATGTCAATTAGTAGCAAGTTGTGATCTTGCTTATGCAGGACCATTAGCCCAATTTGCAACACCTGGTGTTAATATTGGCCTCTTTTGTTCGACACCAATGGTAGCTTTATCAAGAACTGTTTCAAACAAACATTCTATGGAAATGCTATTAACGGGTGATTTAATCTCTTCAGATAAAGCAGCTAAAATTGGCCTAATTAACGAAGTCATCAATGATAATGATCTTGAAAATTTTGTTTTAAATAAAGCACTTAAAATATCTAAAAAATCAGCAGCAACTTTAAAAATCGGAAAAGAAGCATTTTACAATCAAAAAGATATGACGTTATCAGAAGCCTACGATTATGCTTCCAATGTTATGGTTGAAAATATGCTTAAATTTGATGCTGAAGAGGGAATAGATGCTTTTATAAATAAGCGAAAACCTAATTGGCAAGATAAGTAAAAATTTAATTAAAAAATATAATTTAAGGAAATGAATTGATTATAGAAATTGACAACAAAGAAGTGTTTGCCTCTAACGCAGGAAAATTGTTTGATAAAAAAAAACATACTATTGTATTGATACATGGTAGTGGTCTTTCTCATATAGTTTGGTCTTTAACTGAACAATATCTTTCAAATCAAGGCTACAATGTTTTATCTTTAGATTTACCAGGCCATGGCAACTCCAAAGGTGACTGTTTAGGCTCAATAGAAAAAATTGCAGAATGGTTAGATAAAGTAATGAGCAAAATTGAAATAAATGATTTTTCAATCTTAGGTCACTCACAAGGATGTTTAGTAGCTTTGGAATATGCTTTCAAATATTCTAAAAAGGTAAAAAATTTAATTTTTGTTGGTGGTTCTTATGAAATACCGGTTAATCGCGATCTTATTGATCTTGCAAAATCCGGAAGCACGAAAGCCCTAAATTTAATGATGAAGTGGGGGTATGGTGATTCGAAAAGATTTATAGGAGGTAATCCTGTTCAGAAAATAATAAATTCATCAAGAGAGATAAGCGATATTTTAGCTATTGATTTAATTGCTTGTGACAATTACAAAAATGGAAAAGAGGCTGCCAAAACAATAAATTGTCCATGTTTATTTATATTTGGTGAAATAGATAAAATGATATTACTTTCGAAAGGTAAAGAATTTTCGGGTTTGTTCTCCAATTCAAATACACATGTGATTAAAAATTGTGGTCATATGATAATGTTTGAAAATGCTTTTGAAATGAGAGAAAAGGTTGCTGAATTTTTAAAAAAATGAAAAAATTTTTTATTACAAAAAATAGACGTTTAAGAAGTTCTCCATATGCGTCAAGAATAGAAAAACAGGGTTTAAAGAGCTATACTGTTTATAATCACATGTTTTTACCTACAGCTTTTAACTCATTAGAAGAAGACTACCTTCACTTAAAAGAACATGTTCAAGTTTGGGATGTTTCTGTACAGAGGGAAATTGAAATTTTAGGAGACGATTCATCAAAGCTGGTTCAATTAATGACATGTAGAGATTTATCTAAATCAAAAATAGGAAGCTGTTATTATTCACCTATAGTAGATACAAACGGAAATTTAATCAATGACCCTTTGATTTATAAATTAGATGAAAAAAAATGGAGAATATGTATAGCAGACTCAGATGTTATTTTGTTTGCTAAAGGCATAATTTCTGCAAAAAATTTTAAAGTAGAAATTTATGAAGCAAAAATAGACACTTTAGCTGTTCAAGGTCCAAAATCGCAGAAATTAATGGAAAAAATATTTGGCAATAAAATAAATGAACTTAAATTCTTTAGATTTGATTTTTATGAATTTGATGGAACAAAATATTTAATATCAAAATCTGGTTACTCTAAACAAGGCGGATTTGAAATTCATGTCGACGATATTAAATCAGGTTTAAAATTATATGACTATTTTTTTAAAGTTGGTGAGGAATTTAATGTAAAACCTGGATCTCCAAATTTAATAGAGAGAATAGAAGGGGGGTTATTATCTTATGGCAATGATATGGATATTGGAGATAATCCGTTTGAATGTGGATTTGATAAGTATGTAAATTTAGAATCAGATATAGTCTTCTTAGGAAAAGAAAAATTAAAAAAAATTAAGAAAGATGGAATTAAAAGAAAGTTGATGGGTGTAAAAATTGAAGGTAAAACTATAAGTTTGTCAGAGGAAATAAAAATGTTTAATAATGAAAATAAAGAAATAGGCAGACTTAGATCTGCAGGGTTTTCTCCAAAATTTGAAAAAATAGTTGGTATCGCAATGATTAATAAAGATTTTTGGAAAGTCTCCCAGAAATTTAAAATAAATATTGATGGAAATTCCACTCATGGAGAAATCTGTGATTTACCTATTTTATAATTTATGAAAAAAGCAAAAATTTATATTCCAACAAAAACAGCTATGCAATCGGGCAGGGGAAAAACAAAGAACTGGATATTAGAATTTGAAACTAAAGATCCTAATACCAATCCTCTTATGGGGTGGGAGTCCTCAGATGATACTCTTGGTGAGGTAAGATTAGAATTTTCTACTAAAGAGAAAGCTGTTAATTTTGCAAACAAAAATAACATAGATTACAAAGTTATAGAATCTAAACCAAGAAAGTTTGTAATCAAATCATATGCAGATAACTTTACTAAAAATTAAACATGTGGCGTAGTTTTTTTACTGAAAAAAAATGGCTACTTTGGTCATGGGGTGGATTCCTTTTTATTATACTTTCACTTTTATCCCAAACTTGGATAGATGTTAAAATAAATGAATGGTACAAGGGTTTTTACGACTTGCTTCAAAAGGCTACAGAAAGAGAATTGTCTGAATTTTATGATGGTATTCTTTTATTTATGAAGCTAGCCATTCCATACGTAATTATTTATACAATAACGAACTATTTTACTCGTCTTTGGGCTTTTAGATGGCGTGAAGCTATGACATTTTCTTATATGCCTTACTGGAGAGCAATTGATGCAAAAGTTGAAGGAGCATCACAAAGAATACAAGAAGACTGTATGAACTTTGCTAAAATTGTTGAAAGTTTAGGTCTTCAAGTAATTAGAGCAATTATGCTTTTAATTGCTTTTATACCTATTTTATGGGGCCTATCATCTAATGTAGTTATACCTTTTTTTAAAGATATATCTGGATCATTGGTGTGGGTTTCTTTGACTGCAAGTTTAGGAGGTTTAGTTATAAGTTGGATTGTTGGAATAAGACTTCCCGGATTAGAATACAATAATCAAAAAGTTGAGGCAGCTTTTCGTAAAGAGTTAGTATACGGTGAAGATGATAGAGAAAATTACGTAAAACCTCCAACTATTTTACAGTTATTTACTGGAATAAAATTTAATTATCACAGACTATTTTTGCATTATGGTTATTTTGATCTATGGTTAATAATGTATAACCAGTCAATGATAATTGTTCCTTATCTATTAATGGGACCAGGTCTTTTTACTGGCGCAATGACATTAGGTGTGCTCATCCAAACATCAAGTGCCTTTAGAGAAGTGCAAGGTAGTTTTTCTTTATTCTTACAAAATTGGACAAGAATAACTGAACTTAGATCTATATACAAAAGATTGATGGAATTCGAAGAAGCTATCAATTTTAAAAAGAAAAAAAAGTTGAGAAAAGTAAGAAAATCTGATGTAAGAGCTTAATGGAGCTCTATCTTAAACTTATTGATGTATTACTACCTGTTTTTTTTGTTATTGGTATTGGTTACTATTTAGGTAAGAAAGATCCAAATTTTAATACTAAATTTATTACTAATTTTGCTGGAAACGTTGGTACTCCAGCAATGATTTTTTATACAATAACTACAACAGGATTAACTTTAGACATTTTTATAGAATATTTTATTTATGCTTTAATTATCATCGGTGGATTTGCACTAGTTGGTATTATTTTTTTATTTATTTTAAAAAAGGATGTTATAAGTGAATTACCTCCTTTGATTTTACCAAATACTGGTAATATGGGTGTACCAATCTGCCTTTTTGCATACGGGACAGCAGGGTTAGGAGTTGCATCGGCTATAGCATCTGTAATAATTCTACTCCATTTTACTCTAGGGGTTTTACTAGCAAAAAAAAGTTTTTCATTACAAATTCTTATTAAAAATGTGCCAATCTATGCAATTTTTGTATCAATTATATTCTTATATTTTGAATGGGATGTACCTGGCTATTTAGAAAATACTACTTTTTTACTAACTTATGCTACAATTTTTTTGGTTCTTATGTCATTGGGCATTGCATTAACAAAATTGAAGGTTGTTTCATGGACACATGCCTCTATTTTAGGATCCTTAAGAGTAATAATAGGTCCTCTTATTGCTTTTACTCTTATTAAATTTTTAAATCTAAGTGGTTTTGCTGCTGGTGTTCTTTTAATTCAATCTGCAATGCCAAGTGCTGTTTTAACATATTTAGTGGGGTCAATGTATTCAGAGAAGAGGGTAGTAGATAGTGTTGCAAGCGTTATTGTTTCTTCGACATTAATGTCTCTAATAACAATTCCTATAGTAGTATATATCTCTCTTAAATATTTTATTTAATTAATAAATTACTTAAAAAACACATTTTATATCATTGTTTTTATTGATTAATTTTAATTATGAATAAGAATTTAAATAAAAGGAAAAAAATGGGAAAAATGTAAGTAATATTAGGATTTCTTGAAAAAATATTATCAAAGACCACAAAAAAGTAAGTAAAAACGCGGTTTGTAGAAGCCTCTAGAATCTGCAATAAGCAACATTTCTTTAAGCTTTGCAGTATAGGAATATGTCGTTTAAAGGCCCATAGATGGTGTTTTTTTTTGAATTATTAGTTTGTCAGTACAACTAAGGGGAGAAATTGATTTTATGAGATAATTAATGGCAGAGTAGTCTAGAATGGTTGATATTACTAGCTTTTTTGCTATTTCTCCATGTACTTTGCATGGCTTTTAGCTCCTCTATTACGACCAACAAAAATTAATGTCCACGCAGGTTTTTCTTCAATTAGCTCAATACTATGTCTCTCAGCTGCTTTTCTATAGCCAATATAGCCAGGTTTTCTATTAAAAGTGCCATTTTTAGTCGTTTCTTTATAACCACCTTTAAGAACTACAGTTATATAAGACCAGTAATGGTCATGTAGGTCTCCAAGGTCACTTTTAAGTATTTTATGAATGAAAATATTAAATGGAAACCATTTAGGTCTCTTTCTAAAGAGAAGATAGTATCTAATCATGAAGGGTTCGGCCATATTATAATCAGGCCAGCTAGGACCTCTGTCCATAATAATTCTTTTTCGATTATCAAACATCAATTAAAGACCATAAAATATTTATTCATAAACTCAAAATTTTTTTTTATTAATTTCAATCTTTAGTTGACAAGTTATTTTGATTAATATATATTTCCGATAATTAATGGTTATCGGAAAATACAATGAAAAGTTTAATAACTGATATTAAAAGCTTAGAGCTAGAAACTCTTAAAAATTTAAAAGCATCCAAAGCTGCTAATACTTTGAGAGCTTACAAGTCAGACTTTAAAGATTTTTCATTGTTTTGCACTAAAAATGGTTTTAACCCATTACCTTCAGAGCCTAAAGTTCTTGCATTATATCTAACCCATTTATCCTCTAGCTCTAAGTTTAGTACATTAAAAAGAAGATTAGCCTCGATTAGCGTGATACATAAGATGAAAGGTCACTATATAGACACTAAACATCCCTTAATTATTGAAAACTTACTTGGAATTAAAAGGGTGAAAGGAACCAATCAAAAGTCTAAAAAACCTATATTAATCAATGATTTAAAATTAATTATTAAAGTAATACACGAATCTAATATCAATTATCTTAGAAAATTAAGAGATAAAGCAATAATTTTAGTAGGATTTTCTGGAGGATTTAGAAGGTCAGAGATAGTTGCTATTGAATATGATGATATTGAATTCGTAAGTGAAGGAGTTAAAATATTCGTTAAAAGGTCAAAGACAGACCAATCAGGGGAAGGAATGACTAAAGGTATCCCCTACTTCTATAACGAAGAATATTGTCCTGTAAAAAGCTTAAAAAATTGGATTAACCAAAGCAATCTAAAAAAAGGGAAAATATTTGATATTTCAGATAAAAGCATAGCATTACTTATTAAGAAATATACAAGTTTGGCTGGACTGGATGAGAGTAAATACTCAGGACACAGTCTTAGATCAGGTTTTGCTACTTCAACAGCGGAGTCTGGTGCTGAAGAAAGAAATATAATGGCAATGACAGGTCATAAGACGACACAAATGGTGAGAAGATATATAAAAGAAGCTAACCTGTTCAAAAATAACGCATTAAATAAAATCAAAATCTAATTTAAGCAATTTCGAGGATAATATATACGTAAAATTTTAGGTTTTTCAATATTTTTGCTTAGTTGAATTTCTTTATTTACGTAAGGATAATTAATATCAATCCTATTTTTACCAATATAATAATTATTTTCAGATATTAGCAGGATAAGATTATTTTTTGAAGACTCTTCGTTTATTTTCTTAAGAATATTTCTGGATTTATCAAAGTGATTAAATATTAAATCATTTTTTAAAGAGTCAGATCTTATTCCAGAGAAAATTATTAAATTCTCTAATTCAAAAATAGTGCTGTAAAATGTATCAAAAGATAAATTGGCAAAATATTTAATGTTGCAATTTTTAATAATTTTTTCCTTAATATTGTAAACCTGCTTTAGTGGATTAATCTTGTAGTCTTCCCATTTTTGGTGTTTAAAATATGAGATTTCATTGAAAACTTGAGACTCTTTTTTGTTAAGATTTTTAAAAGTTTTATAATTACCAGTTGGATAAAAAATTATACAAAAAACAGAGAGAAAAAATATAACAGTAAGACAAATATTTTTATATTCAAAATCCTTGATATTAGATATTAAATAAAAAAATGGAACTACTCCAACAATTACGGATGTGTACAGTCGAAATAACTCTATACCCAAGGAAACGACAGATGAAAAAATAGAAAGAAATAAAAGAAGTATTAAATTCAAGTTTTTATTTTTTGCTACAAATAAGTGATGTAAAAGCAAAATAGTATTTGATATTAAAATTATAGAGATTAGTAAGTACTGAGGATCATTAATAAATTGATAAAAAGCATTTGTTAAAAAAAAAATAATATAGTTAATTATTAAAGCGAATACCCCGGTATTATAACTCTCTAAATACAGGGAAGGTAAAATTAAGTAATCTGTCCAGTAAAAGAATATTTTATTAATAATTAAATAGAAAAAAAAACAAATTATCGGTAGCAAAAAACCGCTAAATATAAAAGAAATTTTCTTATACAAAACTTTTTTGTTATTAAAGTTAATTAGCCAAATACAAATAGAAGTTAAAAATAATGATAACAGAATAAAAATCACATAATTCTCTCTAGACAATGAAGCAAAACCTAGGAATAGACCAGAAACAAATTGATACCTCATATTATCAAAGTGAAGTGCATAAATAGCTGCAGATAAAAAGAAAAATGCTAGATAATTTGACCAAGGCAACCACGCAATTGGATGGTGAGATAGCAAAAGAATTGTACAAATTAATGAATAAAAATAATTTGTGTATTTTGCAACAGTCAAAGATAAAAATAAAACCCCAAAACTATAAGCTAAAATGGTTAATATATTAATAGATAAGATTAATTCACCAAATAATCTAATAGAAAAAGCATGTAAAATAGTTGTTAAGAAACCATATTGAATAAAAATTTCTTTATAAGGAGTCTTCCCTTCTAACAAGTCTTTCGCATTTGAAAACATCAATCCATGGTGATGACCGTCATAAACATAAAGATGTGTATTAATAGAATAAAAGGCGCTTAAAATTAATAGAAGAGAAATTGAAATTATAAATTTATTTTTTTTAAAAAAATCTATAATATCCATTTATTATTTTTTATTAGAAATTATCTCTTTTTCAGCTTCAGATTTAGCTTCTTTGATAAGTGGTATCCATTTAATATAAAGTTTCTTAATTATATCTTTATAAAATTTTCTTTTTTCTGGTGTAAAATCTTCAGTTGAGTCAATTAGTTCTTTGGCCAATTTTTTTGAAACTTTTTTATCTGCAAAGACATTTGACAATTGTTTTTCAATAACCGGTTCAATCAATTTAACTAATATTACAAAAGAAAATATTACTAATAAAAAAATAACTATTGCTTTCTTATAGAAATTCATATCAATCCCTAAAATTTTTATTACTAAAGACTAAGTCAGAGTGAACCCAATTTACCAAATTATAATTGTTATTTATCATATAATTATATAGGTCAGATTTAATAACATTATCAATATTCAAATTCTTAATTTCTAGCTTTTTAAGAGTCAAATCTAAGTATTCAATTACAACAATTTTTGGTGAATATCTATTAATATCAAAACCTTCGAGTACTTCTTTTTCATGACCTTCTACATCAATTGACAAAAAATCGATCTTCTCATCTTTAAAAGGAGACTCCTTTATAATATCATCTAGAGTTCTTGTTTTAATCTTTTTGACCTCTTTAACTTCTGCCTTTTGAAATGAACTCGCTTCATTACTAAGTGTATTTATTGGTGATTTGTCATGATAAAAAAACAAGTTTTTTTCACCAACTTTTGAAGAAACAGCTGCATGAACATTAAAATCTTTTTTTCTTGCATGTTCAAATAATTCTATATTTTTTTTATCTAAATCTATATTAATACCACCCCACCCTCTTTTAAATAAAAGATAAGTATTGTTGTTATAAATTGGATGATTACAACCGACATCTACATAAAAGCCTTTTTTCTTATTCTTAAATATATAATTAACTAATGCGTCTGCGCATGTAAGAGAGTAATATTCTTTTTTTGATTTTATCTTTCTCTTCAATATATTTACAAAATAATAAAGTGAGTTAAAAAGTTTTTTATTCATTTTACTAAAATATAATATGTATACATTATTTTACATTTTATTAAACCAAGATAATAAATTAAATTTTTTTTTGGCTCATCTAATGGAGCTTCATATTTAGTTTTAGATTTCATATAATGTTTCTTAAAAAATTTTGATGTTATTCCCCATTTTTTTAAAAAAGTTCTATCACCTTTATTTTGCTTAAAGTTTGTTTTTTTTCGAGTAGTAATAGAACTAAAATGATAAACTTTAAAATTATTGATACCTTTAAAGATTCTAACACCCTCATTCCATAGTTTCATGTTGAAATCTGGGTCTGAAGTGATTCCAGGATTAAACTCTTCACTAAAACCTCCAACTTTATTCCATATATCCTTATGAACTAAATGTGGGGCAAAATGGGTACCTTGGTGGTCGTAAAAATTTAATTTATTTAAATTTTCCAATAATTTTTTTTCATCAAAAGAATCAATTGTTTCACCACAATTAAATTTGATGTGTCCAGAGTTGGGTTCGATCATTGTGCCTGAAAGATAAAATTTATTGTGTTTAATATTTCTTACTTCTTCTGATAAATACTTGTCCCATAAAGGACAGAAATACATATCGTCATGTGAATATAGAATATAATTAGTTGATGCTAGTTTTGATGCAGTATTTAAAGCGGAACACAGTCCAATATTTTTCTTCGAAAATGTATACTTAATATTATTATCTTTAATATAATCTAATGAACCATCTGATCCTTCGTTTATATGAATAATAATTTCATGTTCTTGAGAGGAATTTTTTTCCAAACTTTTCAAGCAAAGCTTTAAATAACTTAAGTTATTAAATGTTGGAATAATAATTGAAAACATTTAACTATTTGTGCCAAAGATATTTATTTTTATTTGAAATACCCAGTGTTTTATTTATTATAAATTCTGCAACTAAAGTTGAATTAAAATACTTTAAGTATTTGTCTTTACCATTTTTTCCAATTATTCTTCTGGTCTTATCGTTTCTTGAAATTCTTAAGATTTTTTCTGATAAATCGTTTAAATTTTTATAAAAAATCATTTCGTTATCATTAAAAAAATCTCTATATTGAGTTTTTTCATCAATAAGTGTGACTAAACCGTTGCCAATTATTTGAGTTATTCTATCACTACTATAATACTTTATTGGCTCACCTCTGCTTAAATTGAGACCCATTTTTGCATTTGCTATAGTTTTAAAATAGTGATCAGCCCAAATAGGTTGAATTTTTTTTAAACCATAAACATCAAATTTAACATTTTCAGTAATATCCATTAATTTAGTAATAAAATTTGCTCTTTTGTCAAACTTTCCTGACTTAAGAACGCCTCTATGGACTCCGTGACTTAAAGCAAAAAAAACGTCCATATTACAGTCCTTTTTAAAATTATCTAAAATTTCAAATGAACTATCAGCTGGATTAGGTATGAAATAATTTTCAATTTTTTTTGGTAAAAAATTTAATACTTCTGGGCTGGTAGTTAAAAAATTTGCTTCTATTACATTAGATTTGTCTAAAATTCTTTTTTTATTTCTTAAATAGTCTGGGCCTTTCTTGTTAAGCGGATCCAAGAACCATTGGGACACCTTCATGTTGGGATAATCATCTTTAAGCTCACCAATGGTGTTGGCAGATATCAAATCAGCATGTCCAAAAATAATCATATCTGGTCTAAAATTATAACAAGTCATCTTTAACTTTTCGTTAAGAGCATTTGCTCCAGAAAAATCTTTAATACTTTTATAATATTTTTGAATATCACGATCACTAAATTCCAAAATGCTGTGACCTAGCCTTATAAGACCATTATTTATTCTTCTGCCAGTATTAAAATATAATCTACCATCATGTCTTTCATTAAAGTTTGTAACATGTAAAATTCTAAGATGTTTATTGGTATTAGAAATAAAAAATTGTTTACTTTGAAGTAGTTTACTATCTCTAAAATCATCGATCATTTTTGAAACAAATTTATGTGTCAGATAAAAGTTTTTATAAGAGAGATTTTGTAATTTTTTTCTTAAATTAATATTATTAATTAACTTGTCAATTTTACCAAAAAGATTTTTTCTATTTAAAGACTTTAAAATAATCCCATCGGTTATAGTTTCAGGTAGACCGCCTCTATTACTTATAATGACTGCACAACCATTTGATGAAGCTTCTAGTGAAGTTCTGCCAAAAGGCTCCTCCCAACGTGAACAAACAACTGCTATACTTGTTTTTTTATAAATATCTAAAACTTTATTATGATTTAAAAAACCTAATTTTTTTAAATTTTTATGTGCAAAATCTATTTTGTCCCTTTGTTCATCGCCAATTACTATACTTTTCCAATCTTTATGTTTATTTAAAATTTTAACTACTGTAGATCCAAAAATATCATAACCTTTCGATTTATTTAGTTTGCCAACAAAAGTTATCCATTTTTCCTTTTTATTAAAATTTATTTTTGATTTAGAGGCAGATTGAAATACAACTATGAGTTTTTCACTATTAATGAATTTGTTATGCATTCCTTGTAAAAATCTTTTTTTAGACCAATTACTATTAAAGATAATTTTATAACAATATTTAAGTAAATATTTTCTATCTTCAATGGATGTTGATCCAGTCATTGTTAAAGGATCATTGTGAAAATATATTGCATAAATTCTCTTGGGCAAGTTTTCAATTAAGAATTTTAAATAATTAGGTCTATTATGTATTTCTATTAAATTTGACTCATTTTCTTTTTCAATTTTAATAAACTCGTTAACATATTTTTTACTTTGGCTTTGAAAAATATTTTTTTTTAATGGAATATTTTTATATTTTAATTTAAAAGTGTTTTTGTAATTTGTATTTCCATATATAGTTATGTTATTTTTGTATTTGCTTAATTTTGTGGTGTCATTTACAAATAATGATACTGCTCCAGGATAATTAGGTGAAAAATTTTCTTTATATGGTAATAAAATTGAAATCTTCATTTAATATATTTTACGATATAGATTGCTTATTTAATATATATTGATTTTAACAAATTTGTAAGACTATAATTTATTCTCAAACCTAAATTTTTTTTACCTTTTTTAATTGAAGGTACATAAGAATCAATTTTTTTATTTTTGTTCTGTTTTAATATAACTGGTTTTTTAAAAATTTTACCTACTAACTTTGCAAGATTTTTTATTGTTATAGCTCTATCTGAACCCACGTTATAAACTGGGCATTTTGGTGATGAGCTTATTAATATTCTAATTAACCAATTTACCATATCGTCACTATGCATATAACTCCTATAAACTGAATGAGAAGAATTAACTATAATTTCTTTCTTGTGAATAGCTGAATATACAAAATCTGAGATTGCATAATTCTTATTATTCAAAATTCTCTTTCCAATAAATGTAAACATTCTTGCAATAGAAACGTTATATTTTTTTTTACCTAATGACTTAAAGATTTTTTCAATCTTAATTTTGGTTTTTGCGTACCCTCTTTTACTTTTATCTAGTCTAAGAATTTTTTTTAAGTTAGTCTTATCTTGTTCTGTTATTTTCTTAATTTTGTTTTCATTGCCATAAACTGCTCCTGAACTAGTAAATAGAATTTTTGTTTTAATAGGTATTTTTTTAATCAATATAGAAAAGTTTCTAATTGCTTTTAAATTACTTTGGTGTGTTTGAGAGTTTGCGGCATAAATTATATATTCTGCTTTTGGTATTTTTTTTATTTTACCGATATCGCTCCTTATAAATTTTATTTTGATTTTTTTATTTTTTTTTAATTTAATATTTACTTTTCTTCTACTTAATAGAATTAATTCATTTATTTTCCATTTGACAAAAGTTTTACTTGAGGCATAATCAATAAAAGATTTTCCAAGAAAACTGCTTCCACCAATAATAAGTAAACTTTTCAATTTTTTATTTATATTTTATTTTATTTCTTAGATTTCTGTTATTCTTTATATAATATTCTCTGGAAATTGCTTCACTTTTTGAATTCATTTTTTCTTTGTAAATAAGTTTCCATTTCCTACCTCTAGTAAATTTGGCACCTTTACCAATATTATGTAATCTAATTCTAAGTTTAAGATTTTTAGCATACCCAACATAAGTAACAGGTTTTTTTCCTATTGATTTGAGCATATAAACAAAAAAGCTCATTTTATTTTATCAAATTGACATTCCGCCATCTATAGCATGAGTTATGCCAGTGACAAATTTGGACTCATCGCTAGCAAGATAAATTCCTAAATTGGCAATTTCTTCTGGGGTGCCTAATCTTCCCATTGGCTGTCTAGCTATAAAATCTTTTTTCGCCTGTACAGGATTTCTAGATTCTTGAACTCTCACTTCCCACGATGGTGTGTGAACTGTTCCAGGAGCTATTGCATTGCATCTTATATTGTTCTTTATGTAATCCGATGCTATAGATTTAGTAAATCCAATAATGGCAGCTTTTGTAGTTCCGTAAACAAATCTATTCGGTAATCCTCTTAAGCTTGAGGCAATTGAAGACATATTTATAATGCTACCTTTATTTTGTTTGATCATTTTAGGAAGAATAGACTTCGTCATCAGATACATTGATTTGATATTTGTGTTAAAAGAAAAGTCCCAATCTTTTTCATCGCAATCAAGAATAGTTCCGTGATGAACAAATCCAACCGCGTTAAATAAAACATCAACTTTGTCCAATGAGGATGAAAAACTTTCAACGGCTTTTTTGTTTGTTGAGTCTAATTTTTTAACATTAATATTTGAATATTCTTTATTTAAAGACTCTAAAGTTTTTTCATTAATGTCGCTGGCATAAACTCTAGCTCCCTCATTGGAAAAAGCTATGGCCGTTGCTCTTCCTATACCTTGTCCAGCTGCAGTAACAACTATAGTTTTATTTTCTAATCTTCTAACCATTGAGTCCAAGGTGGGTATATTTTATATTTAGATAATCTTTTATTCCCATTGAACCACCCTCTCTACCATAGCCAGTTTGTTTGATTCCGCCAAATGGGGCCTCTGCAACAGCTACTACAGGTGTGTTAATAGCTACTGTACCAGTTTCCATTAATTCTGATGCTTTATTGGCTAACTTCATGTCATTTGTATAAACGTAACTAGCTAGACCTAAATCGTTATTATTAGCTCTATGAACAACTTCATCAAAATCTTTAAATGAAAGTATTGGTACTAGTGGACCGAAAGGCTCCTGCTTCATGATGGTAAAATCATCTTTAATATTATCAAATACAGTTGGTTCATAATAGTAGCCCTTGTTGAAACCTGAAGGTCTTTTGCCTCCACAGAGAACTTTAGCACCTTCCTTTTTTGTAATTTCAACCAATGACTCTATTTCATCTAGTCTTTTTTTAGTAGTTAATGGTCCCAGAATTGTATTTTTGTCCATCCCGTCACCAATTTTTAGTTTTTTTGTTTTATCAACAATTAATTTTGTAAAATCACTTTTTTTATTTTCATGAATATAGAATCTACTTGGTGATATACAAACTTGTCCATTATTTCTAAATTTAGCTGCTATAGCCATATCAGCAACCTTATCTATATCAACATCGTCAAAAACTATAAAAGGCGAATGACCACTTAATTCCATTGTAACACGCTGAACTTTATCCGCAGCTTTTTTAAGAATTAATTTTCCAACCCTTGTAGATCCTGTTATTGAAACTTTTTTTATTATATCAGAGGAAAGTAAATTATCAGAAATAAAAGCTGGATCACCTGATAGTAAATTTACTACTCCTGGCGGGACACCTGCCTCTTTACAGATATCAACCAATTCCATCACACAACCAGGTGTTATAACATCTGGTTTAACAATAACGGAACAACCAGCAGCTAAAGCAGTTGAAATTTTTCTTGAGGCAAGAATTACGGGAAAATTCCATGGAACTAGTGCAGCAACAACGCCTACAGGCTGATAGTAAACGTGTATTCTTGTGTTTGGGAATCTACTTTGCAAAGTTTCGCCATAAATTCTTTTTGTTTCTTCTGAATTCCATTCAAATATATCTGCTGCCCCCCCTACTTCGCCTGCGCCTTCAGATAACGGTTTACCAACTTCCAAAGTTAACCATTTTGACAAGGTGCTTGATTTTGCTCTTATTAGGTCTGATATTTTTCTTATTATTTTGGCTCTTTCCCAGGGAGAAGTGTTTCTCCAGATTTCCAAACCTCTTTCTGCTGATTTAAGAGCTTTATCAATATCAGATTTATTTGCTTTGGAGGCTTTTCCAATTATTTCCTCATTAGCTGGATTAATAACTTCATAGGTTTCTCCACTAGAAGATTTTTGCCACTTACCATCTATGAATTGACCAAATTTCCCGTACATTTTAATTGTAAGATTTTACTTTATGAATTTGTTCACCAAGTTTATCTATTCCTAACTTAACGTTCTCTCCACCTTTTAAAAAATATGGAGGATTCATATTTTCCCCAACTCCGGGAGGAGTTCCTGTGCAGCATATATCTCCAGGGTGTAAACTCATACAATGACTCATATACGAAACTAAAGATTTTATATCAAAAATCATATGTTTAGTATTTCCAGTTTGCATTCTTTTACCATTTACATCTAAATACATGTTTAAATTTTGAAAATCTGGTAGTTCGTCTTTTGTTAAAATATATGGGCCAATTGGTCCGAATGTATCAAAACCCTTACCTTTATCCCATGTTAATCCTTTGTTTTTTTGAAAATGTCTTTCGCTAACATCATTCACTAAAAAAAAACCTAGTATATGGTCTAAAGCGTTTTCTTCACTAACATACAAAGCTTTTTTTCCAATAACAAAACCTAATTCAACTTCCCAATCTGTGTGTTTTGAATTTTTTGGAACTATAATGTCATCATTGGGTCCTGATACGCAATTAACAAATTTTGAAAATATAATTGGCTCTTTAGGTATGGGTAAATTTTGTTCCTCGGCATGGTCTTTAAAATTTAAACCGATACCAATAAACTTTGAAGGCTTTGAAACACATGAACCAATTCTCTCTTTTGAGTCTAATGTTGGAAGCTTGCTTATCTCTGTTTTTTTAATCTTTTCTATAGTGTCAAAATTAAGCGTTTCGGGATTAAAGTCATTAATAACAGATGACAGGTCTCTATAATTATTGTCTTTATCAAGGATAGCTGGTTTTTCTTGATTTAATTTTCCTATTCTAAATAATTTCATTTTTACCTTTCTAATATGTCGCTCTACCGCCACTTAAGTCGAATACTGCAGCAGTAGAAAATGAATTTTCTTCACTAACTAACCAAGAAACTAAAGAAGCTAATTCCTCAACTTTAGCAAATCTATTTCTTGGAATTTTAGAGAGCATATAATTAATATGTTCTTTTGTCATCTGGTCAAATATCCTAGTTTTTGCTGCAGCAGGTGTAACGCAATTTACAGCTATGTTTTTGTCAGCCAATTCTTTTCCAAGAGATTTGGTAAGACCAATTACACCAGCCTTAGCTGTGCTATATGCTGAAGCGTTAGGGTTTCCTTCTTTGCCAGCAATAGAAGAGATATTTACAATACGGCCATAATTATTTTTTATCATTAAAGGAACAACTGCCTTGCAACAATAAAAAGTTGCGTTTAGATTTAGATCAATAACTTTTTTCCACTCTTCTAAAGGATAATCCCAAACTTTAGCATTCATTCCGGTTATTCCTGCATTATTTATAAATATATCGATTTTTTTATACTTTGATTCAATTTCTTTTAAATTTTTTTCAATACTTAGAAAATCAGTCACATCAACACTTTGGTGTATACAATTTTTTGTATTCAATTTTTTTAAAGCTAATTCTGTTGCTTTTTGATCTATATCCCAAATAACAACTGTTGCTCCAGATTCTAGAAGCTTCTTAGTTATGGCAAAACCAAAGCCTTGTGCTCCTCCTGTTACGATTGCAACTCTTTTAGATAAATTAATATTATTCATTTTTTTTTCTCTTTATTAAAGGAAATAACAAAGCAATGAAAGCAAAAATAAAAAAAGTTAACGCTATCGGCCTTGTAAAAAACATTAACCAATTTCCATCAAAAATAACCAAAGATTGTCTTAACGTACCCTCTACTAATTCACCTAAAATTAATCCTATTATAACTGGCACTACTGAGAATCCATATCTCCTCATAAAAAATCCAATAACGCCAAAAAAAAGCATAATCCATATATCCATCAATGATTGACTTAATGAGTAAGTTCCGCAGACAGATAAAGCAAATATCATAGGCCAGAGCAATTTGTTTGGGACTAGAGTTACTCTTGCAAATATTTTTGCTCCAAAAAAACCAAGAATAAAAAATAAAATATTTGCAATAAACATTGCGCCAAAAATTCCATATAAGAATTCTGGTTGTTCTCTAAATAAAGCTGGCCCTGGTCTAACACCGTGAATAATTAATCCTGTTAAAATTACTGCTGTTGTGGCACTCCCAGGTATACCTAAAGCTAATGTAGGAACCATTGCTCCACCAGTTGCAGCATTATTTGCAGCTTCAGCTCCAGCAACCCCTTCGATAGACCCTTTTCCAAATTCTTGGGGATTTTTTGACCACCTTTTTGCTTCTGCATATCCAATTAAAGATGCTACTGTTCCTCCTTCAGCTGGTAACACACCTATAAACGAGCCTATCCCAGAAGACCTTAAAATAGTTTTCCAAGTTAATTTATAATCTTTTAAAGTAGGGAGTTTTATTGCTTTCAATGCCACTCTATTAAAAATTTGTTTAAGCAAAGTAGATTGAATAAGCATTTCACTTATTGCAAATAATCCAACTACAACAGGTATAAAACCTATACCTTCAGTTAATTCATTTAAACCAAAGGTAAATCTATCTATAGAAGTCATAAAATCCTTGCCGACAGTTGAAATTAAAATTCCAAAAGCTCCAGCAATTAAATTCTTGATAGGACTTCCTTCTCCAATTGAAGCAAGCATTGTAAGACCAAAAATCGCAAGGGCAAAATATTCAGGTTGTCCAAACTCGTAAGCAAGTTTTGCTAAGAATGGTGCAAAAAAAACTAGAACAATAACGCTAAAAATTCCTCCAAAAGTACTAGAGACTGTTGCCATACCAAGAGCTCTACCTGCCTCTCCTTTTTGTGCTAAAGGATATCCATCTAAGCAGGTCGCGGCGGCAGCTGGTGTGCCTGGAGTGTTAATTAAAATAGCTGTGATAGCACCTCCGTATGTTCCAGCACAGTATATTGCTGTCAATAAAATGATTGCTGACAATGGGTCTAATGTCATAGTGAAAGGCAATATCAGTGCACCTCCAGTTGTTGGTCCTAAACCTGGAAGAACACCTAAAATCAAACCAAATAAAGTTCCTAAAAAAAGTACGATAAATAATTTTGTACTAATTAAAGGTGCAAACATTAAATAAAAGTTTTCCATATTATCTATAATATAAATCTAAAATTATTCCACTTGGAAACCTCATTCCTAAGATTGTTTCAAAAAAAATAAAAACAATTACTGGAAAAATTACACTTACTAATAATAAAAATAATTTTCTTCTCTCTCCCCAAAAAAAAGAAACCAAAAAAGATAAGGTGCCGATAGCTAATAAGAAATCTAAAGTGATAGTTATTAAAATGAATAATGCAAATGTTAATAATGTTAAAAAAAATTGTTTTTCTAAATTATCTTGTTTTTTCCATGGTTTTTTTAAGGATAAATAATAAACCAATGATGTAAGGGAAATAATAAGGATCAATAAAATTTTAGGAAAGGTTGCTGGTTGAATTCCTCTATTCAATATAGGAGGAACAGTATCAAAATAAAACGTATTAAAAAAAGCTAAAATACAAAAAATAAAAATAATAGAACAAACTCTAAACTCTGTTTTAAAAAAAAGGGACGAATTCTTTTTCGCCCCTTTATTTTTTTCATCGTGCTTCATCTGTCGAGTCTGCACGCTTAAATTATTTAATATAGCCAAGAGCTTTTAATTGAGCAGTCATTTCTTTTAGCATGCTTTCCATTTGCTTGCCCCACTCGTCAGCTCCAACAACACTACTTTGATCTAAACCTATTTCTGTTAAGAAATTTTTGTAATAATTGTGACTCATAGCTTTTAGCATTCCAGCCTCTAATGTTTTTACTCTGTCAGCAGGAGCACCTTTTTTGGTAACAAACCCACGAACAGTTGAAAGTGAAACATCAATTCCTAATTCTTTGGCAGTAGGAACTTTGCTAAGTTTCGCCATTCTATTGTTAGCTAGAACTACAGCTACACAAAGTTTTTTTTCATTAATTTCAGTCAATGCTTCACCCAAATTTAAAACACCTACGTCAATGTCTCCTTTGATTAAATTTGTTTTAATTGGTGCTACTCCTTTATAAGCTACAATTTTAGGAGTTTTTAATCCTCCTTTTTTTGTAAAGGCTATTGCGCTTACATCATCAATACCACCTGTATGAGTAGTTCCGTAAGAAAATGCTTTATCTTTTTGCATACTTACAAACTTTTTCGCATCTTTAAATTTAGATTTACAATTAACCACAAAAAGTTGAGGGTCATCCGTTCCTCTAGCTAATGGTTGCATGTCACTAAGTTTCACTTTAGTTTTTCCTAAAGCCATAGAAACAGCATGTCCAGTAGTCCAAGTTAATGTATGTTGACCGTCGGCAGGTAAACTCATCATATAATCCATAGATGCAGCTCCTCCGCCACCTTTTTTATTTACTAGTTGCATGTCTTGTTTTAACACTCTTCTTGCTCTTAAAAGCATCATTCTTGTAGTAACATCAGTACCACCACCAAAGCCAGCATGTGTTATGGCTTGTATAGGTGCTGCAGAAGCAATCGAACTTAAAAATGGTCCTTCCATCATTAAGAAAACTGCTGCTAACAGAATTTTGAATGTTTTTCTCATGTATTTATCCCCCTGATTATTATTAATATTAATAAATTAAACATAATCTGATACAAGAAGTCAAAAACAAAATTAATGACAGATAAAGTAAATATTGCACTATTGTTAGGGGATCCTTCAGGTATTGGTCCTGAACTAATATCTAAATTGTTGCCAAACAAAGAATTAGATGAAGCCAATATTTTAGTAATTGGTGAAAGAAATATTCTTGAAGATGCAAATAAACTAACAGGCATTTCTAACAGTTTAAAATTTGTTGAGGACTTTAGTGAAGTAAAATTCGACGGAAAAACAAAATTTTTTTTAGATATTTCTAAGGGTAAAAACAAAAAATATGAAACAGCCAAATGTTCATCGGATTCTGGTAACAGTGTATTGGATGCTCTAGATTGTGCCTTAAATTTAGCTAAGTCCAAAAAAATAAGTGCTATCAATTTTGGCCCATTTAATAAAACTAGTATGAAATTAGCCGGAAGTAAACATGAAGATGAATTACATTTAATGGCTGAAAAATTAAATGTGAAAAGTTTTTTTTGTGAATTTAATGTTGTAGATAATTTTTGGACTGCTAGAGTAACTTCACATTTACCTTTAAGAGACGTTCCTTTGCATATTAAAAAAGAAAAAATAATAAAACCAATTAAATTAATAGATCAGGCGATGAAATTAAACGGTATCAAAAATCCAAGAGTTGCTGTTCAAGCCCTTAATCCTCATGCTGAATTTGGAGACGAAGAAGAAAAAGAGATTATTCCAGCTATAAAAGAGGCTGTTAGTCTTGGCATTAAAGCTGAGGGACCACTACCTTGTGATACCTCTTTCATTACAGCTTTTAAAAATAAAAATCATGATTGCATAGTGGGTATGTATCATGATGCCTTGCAATCTGGCTTAAAAGCATTTGGTTTTGACAGAGGTGTAACGGTACAAGGCGGTTTGCCTATTCCAATTACTACCCCAGCTCATGGAACAGCTTTCGACATTGCAGGAAAAAATATTGCAAATTTAGAACCGACTTTGCAATCTTTTAAAATAGCTTTAAAGATGAGCAAAAGTTTAGTTCGATGAATAAAATAAAAAGTGTAAAAACTACTGTATATAAGTGGACCGGTCCTATTGTTCCTCCATCTCAAAATTTCTGCACAAATCCAACTGATCTATTAAAAGAAAGTGGAGATAAAATGAAATCATTCCGTTTTCATAAATGGCTGGTTTGTGAAGTCATCACTGAAGATGGAAAAATTGGTATTGGCAATGCTGCATTAGCTCCTGAAGTAACGAAAAAAGCTATAGATTGTTATTTAAAAGATTTGATAATAAACGAAGATCCATTTGATTACGAATACCTTTGGGAAAAAATGTACAGACATACACTTGCTTGGGGCAGAAAAGGCATTGGAATGATAGCCATTTCAGCAATTGATTTAGGAATTTGGGACTTAATGGGAAAAATCAAAAACAAACCTGTATATGAGCTTCTTGGAGGAAAAACAAAAGAAAAAATTCCTGTTTATGCATCAAAACTTTACAGCCAACCGATAAAAGACCTTCAAACTGAAGCTGAAAAATATTTAAAAGAAGGTTTCAAAATGTTTAAGATGAGATTTGGTTGGGGTCCTAAGGATGGTGATGAAGGAATTAAAAAAAATTTAGAATTAGTTAATGCAGTAAGAGAAGTAATTGGTGATAAAAATGAACTCATGCTTGAGGCGTACATGGGGTGGAATTTAGAATACTCAAAAAAAATCATTCCTCATTTAGTTAAATTTAAACCAAAATGGTTAGAAGAACCGGTTATTCCAGATGATATAAAAGGTTATTCAGAATTAAATGCTTTAGGACAAATACCTATTGCTGGTGGTGAACATGAATTTACTTATTATGGTTTTGAGCAATTGTTAGAATCTAAAGCAATAAGTTATATACAATATGATTCAAATAGAGTTGGTGGGATTACAGCTGGAAAAAAAATAAATGATTTAGCGGAAAAATTTAATGTTCCCGTAGTTCCTCACGCAGGACAAATGCACAACTATCATTTAACTATGTCGCACAAAAATTGTCCTTTTTCAGAATATTTTCCTGTAAATAAAGTCGAAATAGGAAACGAATTATTTTATTATTTGTTTGAAGGTGAACCTAAGCCTAAGAACGGATACATTAGTTTGGACTCTAAAATTCCCGGCTTAGGAATAAGAATTAATGAAAAATTTAAATCTAACTTTGAAATAGTTGAATAAAGTGGCGGTCCCACGGGGAATCGAACCCCGATTAGTTGATTGAAAACCAACTGTCCTAACCGTTAGACGATGGGACCTTATTTTCGAAGTTCTTATTAACAGAAATATCATCAATAATAAACTCAACATTTTTTTGTCCCTTCCATTCATTCAGACTTAATTTACCTGCAATGTTAAAGGTTTTTTTATTTTTTTTTAATAGATATGCTCCTATTTCATTGCTTACTGAATTAAAAGCTATAGTTTTTATGGAAGAACCATCTGCGGCTAAAAGGATAGATTTGATGTGTTTTTCACCAACTATCTTAGAGTTGATGGGCTTTAAATTTTCTATAGTAAATTTTGGCTCAGGATTCCCAGAACCAAAAGGAGCTAAATTATTAATTTGACCATAAAAATCTATATTTAGAGCTGATGGAGAAATAACACTATCTATATAAAGATTCTTTTGTTTTTTCATATCTATATTCATTTTTTCAAATTTTTTAGTTACGAAATTTTTGAATTTTTCTATTTTATCTTTATTTATTGTAAATCCTCCAGCCATCTTATGGCCACCTCCTTTTTCCAAAATTCCTTCTTCAACTGCACTAATAATTGTTGAGCCTATATCAAAACCTATAATTGATCTTGCAGAAGCTTTTCCAAAATTATTTTTAATTGATATGATAATAGTTGGTTTGTTATATTTTTCCTTAATTCTAGCAGCTATTATCCCAATAATTCCTTCATGCCAATTTTCGCCAGACAAAATTAGTACAGGATCTGACAAGTTTTTTAAAACTTCATCATTAACGTCGTTAAGTAAGTTGTTTTCTAAAATTTGTCTTTCCTTATTATAAGAATCTAACTCACTAGCTAATTTAAAACTTTCCTTCGAGTCAGAATTTAAAAGAAGATTGGCTCCATGAGAACATTTTCCAATTCTTCCACCTGCATTAATTCTAGGTCCAATTATATAACCCAAATGATATGAGGATAAATCACTCTGAATGTTGCAAATTTCTAATAATGTTTTGAGGCCGATATTTGATTTTTTTTTTAATACTTTTAAACCTTGTTTAACAATTGCCCTATTAAGTCCTACCAAAGGTACAACATCACAAACGGTTCCTAAGGAAACTAAGTCTAAATAATTTAATAAATCTGGTTCTTTTATTTTATTAGATATAAACCAATTTTTATTTCGCAGCTCTTTGTTTAAAGCTACAAGAAACATAAAACAAACACCGGCAGCACATAGATAATTTAATTTTGATTTATCATCCAGCCTATTTGGATTTATAATTGAATAAGCTTTAGGTAATTTAATTTTTGATTGGTGATGATCTAGTACTAATACATCGGTATTTAAATTTTGAGCAAATTCGATTGGTTCGAATGATGAAGTCCCACAATCAACAGTAAATATTAGATTCGCTCCATTCTCAATTAATAATTTAAAGCCTTTGATGCTAGGACCATAGCCTTCATTTTTTCGATCAGGTATATAAATCTCAAAGTTTTGTTTTATTTCTTGAAAGTACTTCCCCAATAATGCGGTGGAGGTAGCACCATCAACATCATAATCTCCAAAAACTCCAAGTTTTTCTTTTTTTAATATTGCTTCTGAAGTTCTTTTAACAGCAAGTTCCATATCTTTTAAAATAAATGGATTTGGCAAAGTATTTTTTATAGATGGATCTAAATAAATCTGAATTTCTTCTTTTTTAATTTTTCTTATTGCTAATAGTTTAGAAAGAGTTTCACTCAAAAAATAATTATCTTTTAAAAATAAAACATCATCTTCATTGAATTCTTTTAAAATCCAATTTTTACCTGAAACAGAAATTGAATTCATTTTTTATGTTCGTTAGTAACTTTTTTATTTATTTTGCAACTTTTATGAAGGGCAAAAGTAGAGGCTTCGAAATGATCTCCTTTATCTACAACGCCTTTAACTATATCCCCACTGGTAACACCAGTAGCACAAAATATAACATCCCCTTTTACCATTTCATCAATATTATACTTTTTAGTTAAATTTTTAACGCCTAGTTTAGTTGCTCTTTCTTCTTGATTTTTTTCTAATACTAATCTTGTTTGCATTTGCCCACCTAAACAACTTAGTGCTGCAGCAGCTAAAACTCCTTCGGGTCCACCACCAATACCTAAATATACGTCGTTCTTAGAATTCTTATCAATCACCGAAATTACACCACTAACATCTCCGTCTGTTATAAAATTAATATTAACTCTCAATTTTTTTAAAGTTTCAATAATTTTTTTATGTCTCGGGCGATCTAAAACACAAGCAGTTAATTTTTCTGGAGAAACACTTTTTGCTTCTGCTAATAAAAGTAAATTTTTTTCTACACTGTGATCAAGATCCAATAAATTTTTTGGTAAATTTGATCCTATTGCAATTTTCTCCATATAAGTATCCGGAGCTGATAATAAGTTACCCTTTTCAGCTACTGCTAGTACAGAAAATGAATTTGGTAAATTTTTAGCAACAAAATTAGTTCCTTCTAAAGGATCAAGTGCGATATCTACTTCTTGACCTTTGTTGGTACCAACTTTTTCTCCAATGTATAACATCGGAGCCTCATCCATTTCACCTTCTCCAATAACTACGGTACCCTTAATATCTATTTTATTTAATTCATTCCTCATTAAGTCAACGGCTCCTTTGTCCGCAGCATTTTTATCGCCTTTGCCAATAAATAAAGAAGCTCCATACGCAGCCTTTTCTGTAGTTTTGATAAATTTGTCTAAATAATTTTTATTCAAGCTCATTTAATTTTTTCAATTCGGATTAATTTAGGTTTTTGGACTAAATAATTCTTTTTGCTTAACTGCTTTACAACTTTACTTAAGTAATAATCTTTAATTTCATGTGTAATAATTATTATAGAAGAATATTTTTTTGATCTATAAGGGTTTTGAATTAATCTTTTAATAGAAACCTTATTTTTAGTCATTATTTTTGTTATATCTGACAAAACTCCATGTTTGTCTTTTACATCTAATCTAAGGTAAGCAGAAAAATCTTTTTTATTAATAGTCTCAAAAGGAATTTTTTTTCTTTTTTTGTTAGATATAGTAAAAGGAAATTTGATATTTCCTCTTAAAATAGAAGATATATCTGATACAAGAGCTGAAGTAGTAGCTTCTGGACCCGCTCCTTCACCTTGTACTACAGTTTGACCAACAGGCTTGCCTTCAACTATAACTGCATTCAATACTCCATCTATGTTCGCAATATATGACGACTTATCAATTAAAGAAGGATGAACTCTTTGGGTGATTTTGTTGTTGTTTATTTCTGAAATACCCAACAATTTTATTTTGTAACCTAACAGGCTAGCATTTCTTATATCAATATGATCAATTTTTGTAATCCCTTCAATTTTAATAACTTTATTATTTATATTAGAATTAAATGCAAGAGCAGTCAAAATTTTTACCTTTGAAGCAACATCTTCACCATTTAAGTCAGAACTAGGATTGCTTTCAGCATATCCTAAATTTTTAGCTTTATTTAAAGCTTCATTAAAATTTAAATTTTTTTTACCCATTGAAGTTAAAATAAAGTTTGACGTGCCATTAAATACACCATAAATTTTCTTTATTGAATTGGCTATAAGACCTTCTTTTAATGATCTTACTATTGGAACACCGCCACAAACGGCTGCTTCAAATTCTAAATTTACTTTTGATTTTTCTGCAATTTTAGCAAGTTCGTCTCCATACTTAGCAATTAAAGCTTTATTTGCAGTAACTACATGTTTTTTATTTTTTAAAGCTTCAAATACAATTTTTTTGGCAGGTCCTTCTGAACCACCTATTAGCTCAACTATAATATCAACGTCTCTTAGTTTTGTTGCATCGAGGTAGTTTTTAAGCCATTTTTTTTTTGGAATAGAAAATTTCCTCTTTTTAGACTTATTCTTTGCTGAGACATATTTAACGTTTGGAATAACATTTGTTTTTTTAATTAGTTGATTTTTATTTTTCATTAAATATTTATAAAGGTAAGAACCAATATTACCTAAACCAACTATTGCTATATTTAAAGTTTTCTTTTTATGCATAAATTTATTTAATATTTATTTCTGGGTAAGACTTGCTTTTACCAACTATTGTTAGATGTTCTAAAACTGCATCTATATCACATTTTTCCAATATTAAACAAATTGTTTTAAATTCTTCATCATCTTTTGGAATATTAACAACTGTCTTTGGTTTAGTTTTATTAATATTTTTTTTCTTTTTTAATTTAGCTAATTTTTTTTCATTATTTATTCTTATTTTATCTATTTTTCTTTTTTCCTTCTCTCTTGCTTTTTTAAGTTTGGTTAATCTTTTTTGTTCTTTTAATCTCTCCTTTATTTCATTTTTCTTTAATGATTTAAGCTCTTTATTACTTAAATTTTTTCTTTTTATTTTATAATTTTTTTCATTATTATTTGTATTAAGAGATATTAAATCCAAATCTTTTTCATTTTTTTTTTCATATACCTCAACTTCTAATGATAAATTTTTAGCAAAATATTCATCTACTTCTTTATTATTGATACATTTTCTCCCATCACATAGATATGTTTGCTTATTTCCACAAGCGACTATTAGAAAAAAAAATAAAAATAAAACAAGTCTCATTTCAACCCAGCGCTTTCTTTAAATCCATATAAAATATTCATATTTTGAATTGCCTGTCCTGAGGCACCTTTCATCAAATTGTCAATTGCAGAAAAAATTACAATTTTTCTTTTATGTCTGCTTTTGCAAACAGATATTTCGCAAAAATTAGAATTCATTACGTTACCAGTTCCTATTTCCTGATTAATTTTTAAAATTTTTATAAATTTATCTTTTTTATAAAATTTTCTAAGTTCATTGTTGATTTTATTTATATTTGAATTTTTTTCAATTTCTAAATAAATTGAAGATAAAATTCCTCTAAAAGTAGGTAACAAATGTGGGTTAAAAGTATACTTAACTTTTGATCTTGTTATTTTACTAAACTCTTGATCAAGTTCAGACATGTGTCTATGTTTTTCTATACCGTAAGCAAAAACTGAAGAAAGTAGATTTTTATGTTTAAATTTTTTCTTATAATTCTTCCCTGCGCCTGAATAACCAGATTTTGAGTCTATTATGATGTTGTTTAACTTTATTAATTTTTTTTTAATTAATGGTATTAGTGCTAACTGTATAGATGTTGGGTAGCAACCAGGGTTAGCTATAATTCTATATTTTTTAATATTATTCTTAACTAATTCAGATACAGAATAAATTGAATATTTAATTAAATTCTTTGCTTTGTGATTTAATCCATACCAATTTTTATATAATCTTGAATTTGACAATCTAAAGTCAGCAGATAAATCTATAAATTTCAAATTCTTATATTTAATGTTTTTCTTAATAATTTTTTGAGCTTCGCCATTTGGTAAAGATAAAAAAAGTAAATCTATATTTTTTAAATTAATGGAATTTATATTTGATATTCTTGGTAATTTTTTTTTAATTCTTTTATCAAAAAAGCTAATTGATTTACCAATACTTTTGGTTGCACAAAGATGTTTAATTTTAACTCTTGGATGACTTGATAAGCAATAAACCAGATCTAAGCCAACATAGCCAGTGGCTCCTGCTACTGCGATGCTAATTTTTTTTTGTGACATGTATTGCTTATATCACTCATAATAAAAATAATAAATTTAAATGATTTATCTTTTAGAGAACTGAAAGCTTCTTCTAGCTTTTCTGTGACCGTATTTTTTTCTTTCAACAACTCTTGAATCTCTAGTTATTAATTTTTCTTTTTTTAATCCCTTTTTTAGACTTTCATCATGAACAACAAGAGCTCGGGACAAACCATGTATTATAGCACCAGCCTGGCCTGATAAACCTCCACCCTTTACTGAACACTTAACATCATAAAGAGTTAAAACCTTTGAAACTTCTAGGGGTCTAGTAACAATCATTTGATGAGCAGGTCTTTTAAAGTATTCGTTCATCTTCAAACCATTTACATAAATATTGCCAGAACCTTTTTTTACCCAGACTTTTGCTATTGATCTTTTTCTTCTGCCAGTTGCATATTTACTATCTGTAAAATTTAATTTTACTTTCTTATTTTTGTTTAGTTTATTATCGTTTGTATTTGTATTTTCCATTAGCTTTTAACTATATTTTTTTTGTTTAATTTTTGAAAATCGATTACTTTGGGTTTTTGAATATCATGAGGATGATTTTGACCAACATAAATTTTAAGTTTAGTAAGTTGTTTTTTTGCCAAAGGTCCGCCAGGCAACATTCTCTTTACAGCTAATTTGAGAATTTCTTGAGTTTTATTTTTATCTTTTAATCTTTCAGGAGTAATTTGTTTAATTCCTCCAGGATGACCAGTGTGTTTATAATAAATTTTATTAGAGAATTTTTTTCCAGTAAATTTCATTTTTTCTATATTTGTCACTACTACAAAGTCGCCGTTATCTTGGTGAGGATTGTAGGTTGACTTATTTTTCCCTCTCAAAATTTTTGAAATATGTGCTGCTAGTCTACCTACAACAGCATTTTCAGCATTTATTAGGTACCAGTTGTTTTTTATATCTTTTTTTTTATAAATGGTGTCATTTAAAATTATGGCGAGATAAGTACTAACAAAAAATAACAAAGTCAATTAAATTTCATATTTTATAATACTAAAAATATTCATATTTACACTAAAAATTAAACAATTGATTTGTGGTAAAGGTTTAATGATAAAATTAGTAAAAATATACTCGATATTTGGTGTAGCGAAGCAACTCCTATGTTGACATTGCTTAATAAAGTTAAAATTCCTAAAATAATTTGAAGTAAAATGATTAAAAAAGAAAAAAAATAAGGTTTATAAAGTTTTTTTATTTGATGTTTAAATACAAATAATCCGATCAACAAGTTTACTATAAGAATTAAATAAGCAATATTTCTATGAAAAAATTGAATTAAACCCTGATCGTCAAAATTAAAAAAACTTATAAAATTTAATAATTCAATATTATCAGGAAAATATGAATTATTCATTAGAGGCCATGTTTGATAAATTTTTCCCGCATCTAAACCTGACACTAATGCACCAAATGATATTTGTAAAAAAATTAATATGATAAATATTTTTATTAAAGGTAAGCTTGATTTATTTATAAAAAAAAGTTTATCTTCTTTTCTTGAATAATTAATATAAATCCAGATCAAAGAAGAAAGAATTATAAAAGCAATAGACAAATGTAAAGACAGTCTATAGTGACTTACAGTTACATCGTGCACTAAGCCGCTTTCAACCATATACCATCCAACAAAACCCTGAATAAGTATTAAAAAAAATATTACAAACAACTGAATGTTATATCTTTTTGAAATAGTTTTTTTAATAGTAAAATAAATTAGTGGTAATAAAAAAAATAGTCCGATAAAGCGCCCTAATAGTCTATGTATGTATTCCCAAAAGTAAATTACTTTAAAATCATTTAAAGTCATGTCTTGATTCATCAAGTAATACTGTGGAATCTTTTTATATAAAGAAAAAAAATGTTCCCATTCATCTTGATTGAGCGGAGGTAAAATCCCAACAAACAAGTCCCATTTGGTAATTGATAGGCCAGAATCAGTTAGCCTCGTTAGACCTCCAACAACTATCATTAAAATAAGAAGAAATATTAGAGAAATTAACCAAAATTTAAATAATTTATCATATTTTCTTTCAATCAATATAGACATAAGTTAATTATATAAATTAGAGAGTGAAATTCATACAATTTTAATGTCGCTATGAAAAATAAAAAAATTAACTCAGTTAGAATTAAATTAGATAATTTAGATAATAAATTACTGGATTTAATTAAAAAAAGGACTTCTTTAGTTAATCAAATACTAAAGGCCAAAAAATTCAAAAAACAAATAGTTGACAAAAAAAGAATCAAAGTAATTTTGAAAAGAATTAGAAAAAAATCTCAGCAAAGAAAAATAGATACTAAATTAACTAATCGTATATGGAAGTCTATGATTTATTCGTATATTGATTATGAATACAGAAATTTTAAAAAAAGATAATTTATTTACTATGTGGAGGAAGTTTTTTTTCAATAAAAACTTCGTGTTTTCTAGTTGTTGGGTTGTACTTATTTTGTTTTAATTTAATTTTTGCTTTTTCACCTTTTGTGGGTTTTTTTACATAATAATAGAAAGCACTATCCGGCTTAGATTCAGGGACTAACCTTACTTTTATATGTGATTTTTTTGCCATTTAATTTTTCAAACTTTTTATTTTATTTAACAAAGATCTAGATTTACTTTTGATCTTATCTTTAAAATACTCTGCTTTTATACTTGAAGATCTGTATTCGTCAAGACTATTAATATTTTTACCTATAATTTTTTTAGTACCTTTTATAGTTAAACCCTGTTCTTTTAAAAGGAATTTTATTAAAGATAATGTTTCTATGTTCTTTTGAGAGTAATATCTTCTGTTTCCCGATAAAATTGTTGGCTTGATTTGATGAAATTTTTTTTCCCAAAATCTTATTGTGTGCATTGGAACACCAATTTTTTTTGATAATCTCGAAATACTTATCAATTCTTCATTCATTATTAATCTTTTTTTTTAATAAATTTGAGGTTTTAAATGATAAGCTTTTTCTTTCAGTAATTTCATATGTTTTTTTTGTTTTGGGATTACGTCCAATTCTTTTTTTTTTAGATATAACTTTAAAGGTTCCAAAATTCTTTATTTTTAAAGTATTATATTTTTTTAATCCATAAATAATTACTTTAAAAGTATCTTCGATAAACTTATCTGCATATGAGATTGAGATGCCGTATTTAGAATGAATTTCGTTACTAATATCTTTTCTTTTTAAATTATAGCGCTTATTATTTTGCATCAATATGTTTAAGGTTGTTCTTAATTTTATTCATTAAGTCCCCCTTTATTATTCGATAGCATAAATCTATTGAATGATAAAATCCTATTGAGTCTGTTGAACCGTGACTTTTAACTACTGGACCTTTTAGTCCTAAAAAAATTGCACCATTATACTTTCTAGGATCAAGTTTATTTTTAAATTTTTTTAAGGAAAAATAAGAAAATAATAACGAGGTTTTTGTTAAAATATTTTCATTTAAAGATTTTTTTAATGACTCTGTTAGAAATTTTGCTGTACCTTCTGCAGTTTTTAATGCAATGTTTCCAGTAAATCCGTCTGCGATTATTACGTTTGAATTTCCATCGAAAACTTCATTTCCTTCTATATAGCCATTAAAATCAAAATCTCCAAACTTGCTTATATCTTTTAATTTAGAGTAAGCTTTTTTTAAATTTTCTGTACCTTTAATTTCTTCTGAACCAATGTTCAATAAAGCGACTTTTGGTGTATCAGAAAATAATGACTTGTATAATGCTGATCCCATTTCAGAAAAATCTATTAAATTATTTTCATCACACTCTATATTTGCTCCAAGATCTAAAAATACACTAACTCCTTTTTTACTAGGCCAGAGACCAGCTAAAGCTGGTTTGCTTACTTGTTCTATAGTTTTTAATAACATTCTTGAAATAACAAAAAGAACTCCCGTGTTACCAGCAGATAAAGAGATATGGGCATTGTTTTCAATCTGTGAATTAATTGCTTGCCACATACTACTACCTTTTGAATTCTTTATAGCTGTTAAAGGAGTTTCCTTGTCTGATACAACAGTAAGAGTGTTATAAATTTTTATTTTCGATTTATCTATATTGTTTTTGTTTATCTCTTTTTCTATTTTTCCCTCATCACCATATAAATAAAACAGATAATCATTTTTATTTTTATTTTTTTTTAAAAACAAAGCAAGTCCTTCAATATTTTTAGCTGGTGAATTTTCTCCACCCATTGCATCAATAGCAATTATAATTTTATCCATCATGGATTAAAAATATATTAAATATCTAGTATTTTTTTACCGTTATAAAAACCGGATTTTAAATCAATGTGATGTGACAGTCTATATTCACCACTTTTCTTATCCTCAATAATATTTACTTTGGATACTCTATGATGAGATCTTCTTTTATTTCTTCTTGAGACTGATGTTTTTCTTTTTGGTACTGCCATATTTTTAATATTTAAAATTTATTTGACCTTTTAACATATTAACATCATCTAATTCAAAACAAAAATCACCAAAACTTCCAAAATACTTACTTAATTTGCCCATATTATTACTTTTATTTGAATTTTTACTATCAAGATATTTAATTAGAATCTCATTATTAATAATAAATTTATCAGAATTAGTTTTTTGCACTTTTAGCAGTATATCATAAAAAATTTTATTTAATATTTTCATTTTTTTATTTACTGAAACATCTCCATAACCCTCTTCACGTAGATTGTATTCTATATTTTGAAAAATATTATCAAATAGCTCTTGGGGAAATTTGCTTTTTTTAAATTTTTTTATAATTATTGAAAAGTGAAGAAAAATAAGAATTATTCTAGTATCAAAGTCATCTTTCAATTTAATATCTTTGTAAAAAAAGATATTTCGTGATAATTTTACCAAATTATTGTAAAGATTGTTATTATGTGGATTATAAAAAGTAAACATTTTAAAACCTTTTTTATTATAATATCTTTATTTATTTTAGCAAATTGTCAATTAAAAGAACCAAAACAAACTCACGGGATCAATTTTTTAGAAAATAGAGAAAAAGTTTTGATAGTAAGTAAAACTAATCAAAACGATGTGATTAATTTAATGGGTAAACCACATACTATATCCATAAATGATCCAAATAAGTGGATTTATTTCCAAAGAACTTTAACTAAAGGCAAAATGCATAGGTTGGGCAAAGATATACTTAAAAATAACAATGTATTAGAATTAAAATTTGATAAATATGGTGTTTTAACTAATAAAAAACTTTATCAAAAAGACAGCATGAAAAAAGTGAAATACTCAAAAGGTGAAACTTCAAACGAAATAAGTCAACAAAGCTTTGTAACTAAGTTTTTATCAAGTGTTAGAGAAAAAATGTACGGTAAGAGAAAATTCTAATGTGCAATTACAGCCAACAATAAAAGTGCAACTATATTTGTTATTTTGATCATTGGGTTTACAGCAGGACCAGCGGTATCTTTGTATGGATCGCCAACAGTGTCTCCTGTAACAGCAGCTTTATGAGCTTCTGAACCCTTGCCACCATAATTACCATCCTCTATAAATTTTTTAGCATTATCCCAAGCGCCGCCACCAGCTGTCATCGATACAGCAACAAATAACCCTGTTATTATTACTCCAAGCAACATAGCGCCTAATGATGATAAAGCGGCTTCTAAACCTCCTATAGGTAAAATAATAAAATATAAAATTATTGGTGATAAAACTGGAAGCAAAGAAGGAACGATCATTTCTTTGATTGCTGCTTTTGTCAATAAATCAACAAGTCTTGCATAGTCTGGTTTTCTTTTTCCTTTTAAAATTCCTGGTATTTTTTTAAATTGTCTTCTTACTTCAATAACTACTGCTCCCCCTGCTCTTCCTACTGCTTGCATACCCATTGATCCAAATAAATAAGGAAGCATTCCTCCTATTAATAAGCCAACAACGACAAATGGATTTGATAAATCAAAACTTACATTTACGTTTTCAAGTCCAGACCCACTAACTTTAGAAAAAAACTTAATGTCTTCAGTGTAAGCGGCGAATAAAACAAGAGCACCTAAACCTGCTGATCCAATGGCATAACCTTTTGTGACAGCTTTAGTTGTGTTTCCCACCGCATCTAGTGCATCAGTAGTTTTTCTAACACTCTTTGGAAGTTTGGACATTTCTGCAATACCTCCAGCATTATCTGTTACTGGACCATAGGCATCTAATGCAACAACCATTCCTGTTAAAGCAAGCATAGAAGTAACAGCTATAGCTATACCATAAAGACCAGCTAAGCTGTTTGTAACTAATATGCCTACTATTATTATTAACGCTGGAATTGCAGTTGCCTCCATAGAAATGGCAAGTCCTTGAATGACATTAGTTCCATGACCAGTAGTAGATGATTTTGCTACAGTTTTAACTGGTCTGTAATTAGTTCCTGTATAATATTCTGTTATCCAAATTAATAAGCCTGTTATAACTAATCCGGCAATTCCACATATGTAAAGACTATAACCTGTGAAAGAGCTATTAGAGGTTTTGTAAACTTTATCTAAACCTACAATATTATCTGTCACTGGATATAAAATAATGAGAGACAATATAGCAGTAACAATAAACCCCTTATAAAGGGCGCCCATAATATTTTTATTTTTTCCAAGTTTTACAAAAAAAGTTCCAATTATCGATGTTATTATGCAAGAAGAACCAATAGCTAAAGGATAAATCATCATGTTCATATCATCAACAAAGAAAATTGATGACAAAACCATTGTTGCAACAATAGTCACAGCATATGTTTCGAAAAGATCTGCTGCCATACCCGCACAATCGCCAACATTGTCTCCAACGTTGTCTGCGATAACAGCAGGATTTCTAGGATCATCTTCAGGAATACCAGCTTCAACTTTTCCAACAAGATCGGCACCTACATCTGCACCTTTTGTGAAAATCCCTCCACCTAGTCTAGCAAAAATAGAAATTAAAGAGGCACCAAAACCTAAAGCAACAAGAGCATTTATGATTTCTCTGTTATCAATACCAGCTCCTAATAGGATAAGGTAGTATACTGTAATTGATAGTAATGCCAATCCAGCAACTAATAACCCAGTTATCGCTCCTGATTTAAATGCTATAGTTAAACCATCCTGCAAGCTCTTTCTTGAGGCTTCTGCAGTTCTAACATTCGCTTTAACAGAAATTAACATTCCTATATAACCAGCAGCTCCAGATAAAAAAGCTCCAATAAAATATCCTAAGCCAACTAATAGGCTAAAAAAATAACTTACAATTACTAAAACAATTAATCCTACTATTGCTATAGTCTTATATTGACGGTTAAGATATGCTTTAGCACCGATTTGAATAGCTTCGGCTATTTCTTGCATTTTTTCATTTCCTGGACTTGAAGATAAAATTTGACCAGATAATAAATAGCTATAGGCAACAGCTAGAATACCTGTAAAAATAATTAGATATAATAATTCAAAACTTGATTCCATAAAATGATTAAAGTCCGCAAAATGCCAAATAAAAAGAAAAAAGGCAAGTTATTTAATTTTAATTAATTTCCCTATCTAGTTGTTTTCCCTTATTTTTTTTGCAATTTTATCTAATATTGCATTTAGATACTTAATCTGAGCTTTTTCTAAAAAATGTTCAGATGTTTTAATATACTCGCTTATTATAACTTTTGTTGGGTTGTTGTGCTTAAACATCAGTTCAAAAACTGCAGCAAAAATTATTAACTTAAGCAGTTTATCTGTTTTCTTAAGGTCTAGATCATCATTTAAATACTTTTTTAATGTTTCTTCGATTAATTCACTTCTTTCCATAGTTCCCTCTACTACATCTTTTATAAATTTTTTGTATTGGCTTTTAGGGTATTGGATAGACTCTTCTGGATTCATAGAAGAACCATATAATTTCTGGATAACTTTTATCCTAGGAGTAATATTGGTTTTAGTATTTTGTTGAATCATTTTAAATTTTAGTTGGGTTTAACACATCAAGAACTGCTTGAACTGCCTCCCCTCCCTTTGTACTTCTTTTTTCAGCTTGATCAGTATTAAAGCAAGTTAAAACTGCATTACCAATTGGTTTTTTGTATATTATAGATAATTCAATTAGACCATTTGTAATTGCATTAGAAATAAAATCAAAATTAGGTGTTTCCCCTTTAATTATAATTCCTATAGAAATAAATCCGTCATATTTTTTTATATTTCTGGCTATAGTAACTGGTATCTCAAATGCACCATTAACTAATATAAAATCATGATTTACTTTATTTTTTTTAAGTTCTTTAATTGCACTTTGATGTAACTTCAAAGTATTGTTGTATCTTGATCTAACGATTAAAATTTTAAGTTTCTTTTTCATCTAATAATTTCTTGTTTTACAATTTTTATACCATAACCTTTTAAGGCAATAATACGCTTTTTTGACCTAGAAACTAATATCATTTTTTTAATATTCAATTCTTTAATTATTTGTGCGCCAACACCATAATATCTTAAAATTCTTCCATTTTGTGATGATGCTGAAGTAGGGTTTGATCCTTTTACTAGTATTAGGGCAAAATTATTAAATTTATTTAAGTGCTTTAAAGAATTCTTAAATATATTGTGATTAAAATTTAAAAAATTATTTAAAATATTTGTAGATATAACTCTTACTCTGGAAGGTTTTTTTGAATTAAATTTTCCCTTGGTTATTGCATAATGTTCAGATCCATCCAATTTACTTTTAAAGGTTTTCAGTTCAAAAATTCCAAATTTTTTTATATTAATTTTTTTATTGTATATTTTTTTAATAAGTCTCTCATTTTTTAATCTATGTGATATCAGGTCTTCAATTTTTGCAATCTTTAATTTATGTTTTTTAGCAAATGGAATTAAATCTTTGTATCTGGCCATAGTTCCATCCTCATTCATTACTTCACAAATTACTGCACTTGGATTTAATTTTGCCAGTTTAGATATATCAACTGAGGCTTCGGTATGACCTGCTCTCTCAAGCACTCCGCCAGGTTTAGCTACTAATGGAAAAACATGTCCAGGTGAAACTATATGTTTTTTTGAAGAACTTGGTTTAATAGCGACCTTAATTGTTTTAGCTCTATCATGAGCAGAAATTCCAGTTGAAATACCTTTTTTAGATTCGATTGATACTGTGAAAGCTGTTTGGGTTCTTGATTTATTTACCAAGGACATTAAAGGTAAATTTAATTTTTTTACTTTTTGATGAGTGAGTGCTAAGCATATTAAACCTCTTCCATGTTTAGCCATAAAATTGATTTTTTTAGCATTAACTTTTGAAGCCGGAACAACTAAATCACCTTCATTTTCTCTATCTTTATCGTCAACTAAAATAAATATTTTTCCTTTCTTGGCATCTTTTATAATTGAATTAATCGTTGAAGAATTATTAATCATAGTTATTTTTTTAAATTAATTAAATATTTACTAAATATATCGAATTCAACATTTACTAAATCTTTTTTCTTAAGTTTTATTAAATTTGTAAGTTTAAGTGTATGAGGAATAATTGAGATTTCAAAACCATTTTTAGTTACTTTAGATATTGTTAAAGAAACGCCATTAATACTGATAGAGCCTTTATAAATAATAAATTTTTTAAATTTTTTATTTAAATTAAAATTAACAACCCATGATCTATCTATTATTTTGATACTTTTTACCTCTGAAGTTGTATCTACGTGACCCTGAATATAGTGACCAGAAATTTTTTTTCCATGAAAAATTGATTTTTCTATATTTATATATCTGCCTACTTTTGCTTTTGAAAAATTTGATCTTTTAAGGGTTTCTTTCGAAAGATAAAATAGAAATGACTTACTTTTAATTTTAATTAACGTTAAACAAACGCCATCACATGATACTGACTCACCAACATCACTTTTTTTAAAAGTAATACTAGAAGAGACCTCTATAACAGAGCTACCAGAAACATATTTAGGATTTTTTTTAATACTCTTGATCAATCCTTGATTGTAAATGATTCCATTAAACATTATTTTAAACCAATTTTATACAAAGAATCTCCAAAGAGATTAACTTTTATTTTTTTTCCTTTTTTAATTTTTTTAATTTTTTTTATACTAGCATAATTAATTCCTTTTTTTTTAAGATTTTCACCTGATTTAAAAATATAAAGATTTTGGAGAAATTTGTTTGATAATAAAAAATTTAAAAAACTTAATCCGCTCTCTGATAAAATTCTAGAGACACCAAAATTACTCAAGATATATAATATTTCTTTAAAGTCATTTGAAGATCTCATGCTTTTTAATTTGATAATTTTAATACCTTTTTTTTTAAAATATAATTCCTTAGAATAGTTTGATTTTGTTGTAAAAAGATATATTTTTATTTTTTTATTTAAACTTAAAAGCTTTATATTTTTTTTTAATATAAATTTTCTATCAATTATAGCGACGTGCGGGGATTTTCTCTCTAAACCTTCTATTCTACAATTGAGTAAAGAATTATCTTCATTAATTGATTTTGAGGTTGATAATAAACAATCATACTTTGATCTTAATAGATGAACTCTTTTTCTTGAATGGTTGTTTGTGATCCATTTTGTTTTTTTATTTATTGAATAATAATCTTTTGATAAAGCAATTTTTGCATCTAGATAAGGTAATAAATTTTTTTTCTTTATTTTGTAACTTTTATAGAAAATATCAGCATAACTTTTTAAAAAACCTGATTTCACTCTAATATTTTTAAATTTAAGTTTTTTAAATGAAAGTTTTCTTGTTTTCTTATCTTCATCAAATATAGAAAAAAAAACTTTTTTTATTCTTTTTTTTACAATTTTATTTACGCATGGAGGTGTAGCTCCATAATTGTAACAAGGTTCCATCGTGATGAAAATTGTTGCTCCATTAAAATTAATTTTTTTATTTAAAGCATTATACTCAGCGTGAGGTCGACCATTTAATGATGTGCATCCTGATGAAATTATAGAATTATTTTTTAAAACTACGCATCCAACAGATGGATTTGGACCTGTTGAGCCTAAATTAATTTTAGCCTGTTCAAAAGCTAAATTTGTATAAAAAGTATTTTTATTTTGGTTTATTTGCATCTAATTTGCCAACATATTCACCAAAATCTTCAAGTTCTTTGAAATTTTTGTATACGGAAGCAAATCTAATGTATCCAATCTTGTCAATTTCTTTTAGACCATCCATAACCATTTTGCCTATTACACTAGATTGAATTTCAGCTTGCCCCATTTCTTCTAATTCTCTTGAAATTTTAGAAACAAATTTTTCTATAGTATCATTGTCTATTGGTCTTTTTTTCAGTGCTATAAAAATTGATCTTGCTAATTTTTCTCTTTCAAATGGAGACTTTCGTCCATTTTTTTTAACTACAGTAAGTTCTCTAAACTGGACTCTTTCAAATGTAGTAAATCTTTGGCCTCCCCCGCATGAACAAGCTCTTCTTCTTCTAATTGCAGTACCGTCCTCGGTAGGTCTTGAGTCAACGACTGATGTATCTTTTTCTCTACAAAAAGGACAAAGCATAAATTAATCTTTTAACAAATGACTATATATAGGAAATTTTGAACAAAGTTCAACGACTTCTTTTCTAACCTCAGACTCAATTTTGCTATTGTCTTCAGGATTTTTTGATAAGCCTTCGATTACTTTTGTAATTAAATCTCCGACTTTTTTAAATTCATTCAACCCAAATCCTCTTGTCGTAGCTGCTTGAGAACCTAGTCTTATTCCAGAAGTTACTGTCATTTTCTCTGTATCAAAAGGTATTCCGTTTTTATTACACGTTATATTTGCTTTACATAAACTAACTTCTGCTGCTTTTCCCGTTACTTTAAAAGGTCTTAAATCAACTAGCATTAAATGGGTATCTGTACCACCTGAAAAAATTTTAAAACCTTTGCTCTTTAAGGTTTCCGATAAAATTTTAGCATTAGCTAAAACTGACTTAATATATTCCCTAAACGATGGTTGAAGAGCTTCTTGAAATGCTACAGCCTTTGCGGCTATAACATGCATTAGTGGTCCGCCTTGATAACCAGGAAAAACTGCAGAATTAATTTTTTTAATCAAGTCTTCTCTGTTAGTTAAAATTATTCCACCTCTCCCGCCTCTTAAAACTTTGTGAGTAGTAGATGTGACTACATCGGCATAATCAATGGGATTAGGATATCCTTTCCCAGCAACTAAACCTGAAAAATGAGCCATATCAACCATAAGGTATGCTCCTATAGAATTAGCAATCTCTTTAAATTTTTTAAAATCAATAATTCTTGAATAAGCACTACCACCGGCAATAATAAGTTTGGGTTTATGTTCCTTAGCTAATCTCTCAACTTCTGAATAATCTATCAAACCTGTTTCTTTATTAACTTCATAATGAAATGCCTTTAACCATTTACCTGAAAGTGCAACTTTAGCTCCATGCGTTAAGTGACCACCAGAATTTAGGCTCATACCAAGTATAGGGTCTCCAGGATTCAAAAGCGCAAGATATACAGCTCCATTAGCTTGGGCACCAGAATGTGGTTGAACATTAGCATATTTGCAATTAAATAATTTTTTTACTCTTTCAAGTGCAAGCTCTTCCGCTTTGTCAACAAATTCGCACCCACCATAATATCTTTTTGATGGGTAACCTTCTGCATATTTATTGGTCATGATAGAACCTTGCGCATCTAATACTGCTTTAGAGACAATATTTTCAGAAGCAATTAATTCTATATGTTGCTGCTGTCTTTCAAGCTCAAGTTTTATTGATTTATATAAATCTGGATCTGCTTTAGACAAATCATTATCAAAATAATTTTGAAAACTGTCAGAAGTATATTTTTTAAACTTTGACATTTTTGTCTAAATTTTTTTAATTCTTCTAAGATGTCTACCACCTTCGAATTCAGTACTAAGAAAAATTTTTATTAGTTTCATAGCTTCGCTTTTATTTGTTAATCTTGATCCTAAGGCTATAATATTAGCATTATTATGTTGTCTCGACAAACGAGTAGATTTAATATTATAACACACTGCAGCCCTTATTCCTCTAGTTTTATTAGCAGAAATTGCCATTCCTGTACCAGATCCACAAATCAATATACCAACTTCACTTTTTTTTGATGATATTCTTCTTGCTATCTTTTTTGCATAATCAGGATAATCTACTGATGAGTTTTTAAAAGGTCCTAAATCTATTAAAGGGATTTCTTTATCAATAAGATATGTTTTAATATGTTCTTTTAACTTATATCCAGCATGATCAGATGAAATACAGATTTTCTTAAATATTAAATTCAATTTCAGTTAAATTTATAATCTAATACACATGCCACTAAATGAACTCTGTTTTCTTCTCCGCCATTAAAAGCATTATGATATTTTGTATTGTTAGTTATCCATACAGAACCATCTGCGGGTAGATGTTTTGCAACTTCTTCTATTACCATTATTGAACCTGGATTTGTAATTATAGGAATATGTAATCGTGGTTCAGGATCTCTATGCCAACTTAATGTTGATCTAGGTTCTTTTAGCAAAATTCTTACTCTACCGAGTTTAAATTTTGAAGATAATTTTTCATAAACTTCTTTAAAATAAGTATTTTCATAATCTTTCACAAATTCTGTATAAGAAGACTCATTAATAGGTTTATCTCTTAAAGCCTCTTTGCCAGTGTGATCAGGTTTTGTCCAAAAAACACCTCTAGCATTATTGCCTTTAATTGAATCTGGCTGACCTGGAATTTGATTTAAACAGATGGCTCCAAAATGTGATACTCCATCGGCAGTTTCGTATTTTTTTGATTTTAAAATATCTTTAAGACCGTTTTGAAGTTTTAGAATATCAAACTTCATGTCTTTAACTTTATAGAAGTCTTTATGTAAATTTAAATTGTTCACTATTAATTATTCTTTTAGATTAGTTTACAATGGAAGTATAATATATTATTTGTCACATCGTATAAAGATTTTTAATTTATGAAAATATTAGGAAAATATCCAAGTTTAAGATTGAGAAGGATTCGCAAGAGTAATTGGGTTAGAAGGCTGGTTTCAGAAACAGAACTTTCTACTAATGATTTAATTATGCCTATTTTTATAAGAGAGGGTAAAAATAAAGTAGAACCTATTAAATCAATGCCGGGAATAAACCGTTATTCAATTGATAAAATTAATAAAATTATTGATCAAGCTTGTAAATTTAAAATTCCTCTAATTGCACTCTTTCCTTATACGTCAAATCAAAAGAAAAATTATATGGGAACTGAGGCATTAAATGAAAACAATTTAGTTTGTCAAGCTTTGAGAGTTATTAAAAAAAGATTTAAAGATATTGGTATTATGACCGATGTTGCTTTAGATCCATACACAAGTCATGGACATGATGGATTAATTAAAAATGGTTATGTGGATAATGATGAGACAATTAAAATTTTAGTAAAACAATCTTTATTACAAGCTCAAATGGGTTGTGATATTATTGCACCGTCTGATATGATGGATGGAAGAATTGGTGAAATTAGAAAAGTATTAGATAAAAATAATTTTAAAAATACTAAAATATTATCTTATGCTGTAAAATATGCTTCAAATTTTTACGGACCTTTTAGAGACGCTGTGGGTTCTAAAAAAAAACTAAAAGGTGATAAAAAAAGTTATCAGATGGATTTTAGAAATTCAAATGAAGCACTTCGTGAAGTTGGATTAGATATAAAAGAAGGTGCTGATTTGGTTATGGTTAAACCTGGGATGCCATATCTTGACATAATTAAAACTATAAAGGAAAATTTTAAAATTCCTGTTTTTTCTTATCAGGTATCAGGAGAGTATAGTTTAATTAAAAATGGTATAAAAAATAAGATAATAAGTGAAGATGCTGTGTTAGAAAGCCTTATGTCTCTCAAAAGGGCTGGCTCCTCAGCAATTGTTACTTATTTCGCTTTAGAAATAGCAAAAAAATTAAATAAATTTAGTTAAAATAATTTTCTAAAAGAACTCTTGATTTAGGAAAAACTAAATTATTTGGTAAAAAAAATTTATTCAACATCATGCTCCGAGTAAAATTTAAAGCTTTTTTAATCGAGTTATTTGAAATAGATTCATTGTCATCATTAATTAAAAAGGATGGTATTTGATATTTTATTCCATCAATTTCTAAATTTAAAATTTGATCATTTTTTAAATCATTTTTTTTAAATTTTGTTAAGTCAGTGTCAAAACCTAATTCTTTAATTAAATTAAGTTCCCAATTAATATATGAAATAATCCATTTATTATTATAAAAATTATTAATTAAGTTACCCAGAGAAGAATATATATTTTTGTAAGGTTGCGACTCAGGTAGCAAGATGTTTAAAATAGCTGTGATAGATAGTAGTGCCGTGGTGCGTTTTTTGTCGTTAAAATATCTTGGTGATATTGCCTCAACAAGTTCAGTTTTAAAATAACCCAATTTATTTTCATTTTTAGAATTATAAAAAATAAATATTTTATTCGATATCTGTAAATAGTTTCTAATTTTTCTTGAATTTCCACCATATACAATACCGCTTACTTTTCCGAAAGTATTAGTAAACACATTTATTATATTGGCATTTTCTCTAAATTTTCTTTTAGATAATAAAAATCCTTCGTCTTGCCAATTCATAATTATATTTTAAGTTCTTGAATTAATTTTTTAGCTGCGTTTTGTTCTGCGCTCTTTTTAGAATTACCAATAGCTATATGTCTTTTTGAATTTGGTATTTTTACTTCAACTTTAAAAATAGGGTTGTGTTGAGGTCCAGTTTGTTTATATGTTTTGTATCTTGGCAACTCTTTATATTTCTTTAGAGTATACTCTTGAAGCTTTGTTTTAGAATCTATTTTTGTGATAAAAGATTTTTTTAATAAATCTCTCCAATTATATAAAATAAATTTTTCACAAACATTCAATCCCTTATCTAAAAATATTGCTCCAATCAAAGCTTCGAGGCAATCACTTACAATTTTTTCATCAGATTTTTTCAAACCTTTGTAAGACTCACCTACAATCATATATTTTTTTAATTTTAATTCTTTTCCTACTTCAAAACATATTTTTTTATTAACTAAGTTTGCAAATTTTTTATCAATTATTCCCTCTTTTTCATCGGGATAAATTTCTAAGAGTGCCTTAGATAAAATTAAACCTAAAACACGATCGCCCAAAAATTCTAACTTTTCATTATTCATATCATTGTTAAAACTTTTGTGGATTAAACTTTGTTTTAAAAATTCAATATTATTGAATTTAATTTTAATCTTCTCTTGAAATTCTACTAGTTTATCTTTCACCATAATTTATTAAAAAATCTTTCAGTACGAAGCGAATTCTTCCATTTCCAAAATTTTAAGACACTGTTCTCAACTGAATCATTAGAAAAAAAGATCATTTTTGCCTTTCCAACTAAATTAATATGACTCACGAAACCCACGCTACTTAAAAATCTGCTGTCCTTAGAGCAGTCTCTATTATCTCCTAAAAAAAAATAATGACTTGCTGGGACTATATATTTGTCAGTGTTCATCATTGTTCCTGCTTTATTATAGACAGCAACATAACTAACTCCATTAGGAAGTGTCTCTCTATAAGCTTTGACTTCTAAATTGTTTTGGCCACATCTAATAATATAGTTTGTATTCACTGGCTCTCTAGAAATTTTTTTATCATTTAAATAAATTTCCCCATTAACAAATTGTATTGTGTCACCTGGTACTCCGATTAATCTTTTAATATAATCTGTTCTGTTATCAGCAGGTAATTTGAAAACAACCAAATCACCATATTCAGGATTGTCAAAAAGAACCCTTTTATTATAAATTGGAGGACTAAATGGAAAAGAGTGTTTGCTAAATCCGTAAGAGAGTTTTGAAACAAAAATTCTATCACCAATAAGCAAAGTAGGTTCCATTGAAGAAGATGGTATATAAAAAGGTTGGATTAATAGAGATCGAATTACTAAAGCAATAAGTAAAGCGTAAATTAGTGTTTTAATATTATCTATGATGGTATTAATCAATTTTTCCTTCATTATATTGTTAAAATTACTACAGCAACTGCATAAGGTTTATCATCAGAAAGTGATAAAAAAAGCTTAAATTTTTTTTTTTTTAAAATTTTGTGTGTAATTTTTAAAGTATCGCCGCTAATTTTCAACTTAGGTGAACCTAAAGTATTATTTTTAACTTCTATATCTTTGAAATTGATTCCTTTTGAAATTCCAACGCCTAAACATTTTGCAAAAGCCTCTTTTGCTGCAAATCTTTTTGCATAACATAGATGATTTTCTTTTTTCGATTCACAATATTTTATTTCATTTTTTGTAAAAATTCTTTTTTTAAATTTGAGATTAGTTTTTAAAACTTTTTTAAAGCGATTTGTGTTTACAAGATCATTTCCTAAACCCAGAATAATCATTTCTTAAGAGCTCTTTTAAAATTTTTAATGGTAAATTGAAGTCCTCTAAATATGGATTCACCAACAAGAAAATGCCCTATATTGAATTCGCTTATTCCTTTTATTTTTGAGAGAATTTTTGCTGATTTGAAGGTTAGGCCATGACCAGCGTGAACTTCCAAATTTAATTTGATGGCTTGTTTAACAGCATTGTTAATTTTTTTTAATTCTTTTTTATAAAATTTATTTTTATTAATTAAGTTACATATTTTTCCGGTATGAATTTCAATACAGTCTACTTTTAAATCTCTGGCTTTTTTAATATCCTGTAATTTTGGGTCTATAAATAAACTTATTCTAGAGCCGTTGTTTTTAATTTTATTAATAATTTTTTTTAAAACTTTTTGCTTGTGATTAAGATTTAGACCTCCTTCCGTTGTTAGTTCTTTTCGTTTTTCAGGTACTATACAGATATATTTGGGTTTATATTTTAATGCTATTTTTAACATTTCTGAAGTAGCAGCCATCTCCAAATTTAGTGGGATTTTTAGTTTTGACTTAATTAATTTCAAGTCTAGTTCGTTGATATGTCTTCTGTCTTCTCTTAAATGAATTGTTATAGAGTTAGCCCCGTATTTCTCAGACATTAAAGCAGCTCTTAGTGGACTTGGATAATTTTCACCTCTAGCATTTCTTATAGTTGCTACATGATCTATATTAACTCCCAGTCTTATTTTAGGCATTAAAGTCCTCTGCTACCAGGTTTAATAGCTTTTATAGATGACAAATTTGCTGGTAAATTATTTTTATCATAAGTTGGTATGTTGATTTCTATCTGAGATATAATTTTTCCTTTAATGCTTGATTTTCCATTTGATCTATCAATTATACAAGCATAACCCAACAGATCTGCGTTAGCTGAGGTTATTAAATTTGAGCACTCCAAACTCGATTTTCCAGTAGTTATTACATCTTCCAAAATTAAAACTTTAGAGCCTTTGGGTATAGAAAAATCTCTTCTCAAGGCAAATTTATTTTCTATTCTTTCAGCAAAAATTGTTTCTACTCCAAACAGTCTTCCAATTTCATATCCAATAACAATTCCTCCTATAGCAGGAGCTAAAATTAAATCTATTTTTTTAAAACTATCTTTTATTTTTTCAGCCAAAGAGATACAAATTTTTGCGGCTTGAGTAGGTTTGCTTAAAAGTTTTGCACATTGAATATACTGCGGACTATGTAATCCTGAAGATAGAATGAAGTGCCCCTCTAAGAGAGCATTAGTTTCTTTTAAAATTTTTAATGATTCTTTGTATGAGAGCATTTTTTTTCTGTTTATGTCGAATAATTTTAAAATTTAAGTTTTTTTGTTTTATTTGACTTATCAAGTTTGTAAAGCTTTTTAAATCTTTAATTTGTAAATCAAAAGAAAATTTGAGATATTCGTCTTTTTTTTCTAGCAGTTCCACGTTTAAGATATTGTTGTTGTATATTCCAATTAAAGTACTAACTTCTCCAAGAACACCTGGTTTATGAGGTAAATCAATTTCTAAAGTGCTTGTATATTCTTTGTTTTTCTTTGGTGAATCGTCTTTTGAAATCCTGTCTTGCCAATACCTTCTTATGGCAGCTCTTGCTTTTCCTGTTTTTGATGAAGACAACCAGTGAAGGGATGGTGAGATTTTTTTAGAATTTATTATTTTTACCATGTCACCATTTTTAAGAACAGCCTGTAAGGAAGACTCTCTTCCATTAATGTAGCAACCAATTGCTGTATTGCCAATTTTAGTGTGTACCGCATAAGCAAAATCGATTGGTGTTCCATTTTTAGGTAACTTAATTACTGCTCCCTTTGGAGTAAAACAAAAAACATTGTCCTGAAACATTTGAAGTCTTGTAAATTCGTAATAATGTTCAGGACTATTCCCATTTTCTATTATCTCAACTAAATCTCTAAGCCAATCATATTCACGCCATGATAAATCTGAAAATTTTTCAGAGGATTTGTATTTCCAATGTGAAGCTATGCCTCTTTCAGCAAATTCATGCATTTCATTTGTTCTAATCTGAACTTCTATTCTTTGTTTCTTTGGACCTATTAAAGAAGTATGTATTGATCTATATTTATTTATTTTGGGTGTTGAAATATAATCTTTAAATTTACCTGGAATAGCAGAATATTCACTGTGGAAAATCCCAAGTGTTTTATAACAATCATCGATCGAATTTACTATTACTCTGAAACCAGTTATGTCAGTAATTTGTTCTAAAGAGATTTTTTTATTTTGTATTTTTCTCCAAATAGAAAATGGAGTTTTTTCTCTTCCAGCGATTGTAGCTTCCACGTTCTTTGAATTCAAAAGTTTTATTAAGTCTACAGATATACTTTTAAAATTATCTTCTCTATTATTTTTTATGAATTTTAATCTTTCTTGAATTAAGTCTCTTGCATCTTTATTTAAAATAGAAAATGATAAATCTTCTAGCTCATCTCTTATTCTATTCATGCCCATTCTATCAGCTAACGGTGCATAAATTTCCATTGTTTCTTTTGCCTTTCTAATTCGTTTATCTTGATCTTTTAATGAATCTAAAGTTCTCATGTTATGTAATCTGTCAGCTAACTTTACTAATAAGACTCTTATGTCTTTTGATGTGGCTAGTATAAGCTTTCTAAAATTTTCCGCTTTTGAATTTTCAACAGCTTTTTCCTCTAGAGCCGATATTTTGGTTACTCCTTCAACTAAGTCTGCTACTTCTTTTCCGAATTCTTTTTTAACTGACTCATATGTTACTTTAGTGTCTTCGATTGTATCATGAAGCAAACCTGTCGTAATTGTTGCGCTATCTAATTTTAATTCTGTAAGTATATCTGCTACTGCCACAGGGTGAATTATATAGGGATTTCCAGATTCTCTTTTTTGATTTTTGTGTGCTCTTAAAGCGAAATCATAGGCCTTTGATAAAATATCAGGGTTAAAAAATTTATTATAGGATTTTACCTTATTAATTAATTCTTCATTATTGATCATGGATTTAATATATCACTTTCCTTTATTCTTGTAATCTCATTACTTGCTTTCGAGGTCAAATTCTCAATTAAAACATTCACTTTTTTATTTAAAACAGGGTGAGTCCATGTAGGGCAAATTTCTTGTAGTGGAAATAAAACAAAATTCCTCAAATGCATCTTAGGATGGGGCAAACTAATATTCTCCTTCAGTAATACAAGACCGTTGAAGTCTATTATATCTATATCAAATGTCCTTGGTTCATTTTTTAAGTTTCTTACCCTTCCAAGTTTTTTTTCTATAAGTAATATTTTCTCTAATAGGCTTTCTGGATCATCAGAAAATTCTACTTCAATAACGATATTGATAAATTTTGGATCATTTTTATTAGGATAAGATGGCGTTTCATAAAAACTTGAAATCTTTTTTACATTTATTTTTTCATCCGTAATTCTATCTTTTGCCAATTTTACATTATGGAATCTGTCGCCCCATTTAGATTTTAAATTTGAGCCAATACTTAAAAAAATCATTTATTATTTCTACTTAAAATTCTTGCTTTTTCTCTGTCCCAATCTTTTTTTCTTTTGACTTGTCTTTTATCGTAAAGTTTTTTTCCTTTAGCTACAGCCAATTGTATTTTAGCTTTTCCTTTGAAAAAATAAAGTTTTGTAGGAATAATTGTTAAACCTTCTTGATTTATTCTCCCAATTAATTTGTTAATTTCTTTTTTGTTAAGCAGTAATTTTCTTTCGCCTTTAGGATCGTGATTATTATAGCTTGACTGCCGATATAAAGGAATATGTGAATTAATTAGAAATATTTCTCCATTTTTATCAACCGCGTAAGAGTCCGCTATACTAGCCCTACCATCTCTTAAGGATTTTACTTCCGATCCTTTTAAAGCAATGCCAGCCTCCAGTAATTCATAAAAAAAATAGTTAAAACTAGCTTTTCTATTGAGGCAAATAATCTTTTGGCCAGGAACTGATCTTCTTTTCATTAAAAAAGTTTAGCAACTTTAAGCGCTTCTTTTACGGCAATTTTTGTCTTTTCTGTAACTTTAACCAAAGGCAAACGAACATCTTCCGAAGATAATTTTAATAATGAGGCGGCAAATTTTACAGGTGATGGATTGCTTTCAATAAATAAAGCTTTATGTAAAGGGGCTAGCATATCATCAATTTCTTTTGCACGGGCTTGTAGATTAGAGTCATTTGCAGATAAAGAAGAAGACTGAAATTCAGAACAAAGTTTGGCTGCCACATTTGCTGTAACACTTATGCATCCAGTCCCTCCTCTTTTGTTAAATTCTAATGCATTACCATCTTCTCCTGTGAGCTGAATAAAATTTTTACCCATAACTTTCAATTGTTCATCAACTCTATCGAGATCTCCTGTTGCATCTTTTACTCCAACAATATTTTTTAACTCAAATAGTTTTGCCATAGTTTCTACTTTCATGTCTATTACAGACCTTGAAGGTATATTGTAAATAATTATCGGTATACCCACATTGTCATTAATTTTTTTATAATGCTGGTATAAACCTTCTTGAGTAGGTTTGTTATAATAAGGAGTTACAACTAAAAGTCCGTCTGCACCAGATTTTTCAGCATGTTTTGAAAGTTCGATTGCTTCAGCAGTAGAATTAGAACCGGTTCCAGCTATCACTGGTATTTTTCCATTACATTCTTTTACTGCTATTTCAATGACCTTTCTGTGCTCATCATGAGATAAAGTTGGTGATTCTCCTGTGGTACCAGCTGGGACAACGCCTTTTGTTCCACTGGCAATATGGTGGTGGATTAATTTAGAATAATTTTCCTCGTCTAATTTGTTGTTTTTAAACGGTGTAATTAACGCAACAATTGATCCTTTGAACATAAAACAATATAAGATAGTTAGTTTTATCTTAAATTTATGCCTATTCGTATAATTAGTCTAGTAATTTTATTCGTTGTTATAAATACTAGTTCAGCGATCTCTGCTGAGGAAGACACTTTTCTTTTACCAAAAAGTAAACCTAATACTCTACAACCTAAAATTATTGAGAAGAAAAACTTAACAAATAAAGATATTTTATTGCCAAAAGACAAACCTTCAAAAAAAAATACTAAGATTGTTAAAAAAGAATTTGAAAATAAAAAGAAAAAAATTAAAGAAGTTAAAAAAATAAGTAGTGATGGATTCATTTACCCTCAAACAAAACCTAAAACATATAAATCTTTAGCAAAATCGGCCAAAGCATCTTCTGTGTTATCTAAAAAAGATTATGAAAAAGCTAAAGAAATTTTTAAATTAGTAAAATCAAGAAAATGGATTACGGCTTTACAAAAAACAACAAAGGTTAAGGATAAAGAATTTAGAAATCTTATAAATTGGCTTTATTTAAAAGAAAGAGGTAATAGAGCAACTTTTAATGATTATAAAATTTTTATTTTAAAAAATAATGATTATCCTCGAATAAATAGACTTAGATATTTAGCTGAACATAAAATTATTTTGAAAAATACTACACCAAAATCTATTATAAATTGGTTTGAGAATGAGTATAAAAAATCAGGTATAGACGAACCTTTAAGTGGAATTGGTAAAATAAAGCTTGGTGAGTCCTATATGGCTTTAGGAAATGCACAAAAAGCTAAAAATTTAATTATGGAAGGTTGGATAACAGCAGATCTTTCTAAAGGTGATTTAAGATATTATAAAAGAAAATTTAATAAAATTCTTACAACTAAAGAACATATTAAAAGAGCTGACTATCTAGCGTGGAATTCAAAATATTGGGATTTAAAAAGAATGTTAAGGTATCTCCCTAAAGAAAAGAAAGCTCTTTACAATGCTCGTCAAATATTAATGAGTAATTCATACGGTGTTGATAATGCAATTACAAATGTACCTGCAAACCTCAAGAAAGATATTGGTCTCCAATATGACAGATTAAAATGGCGTAACAGAAGAGGAAGGTTAGATTCTTCTTTAGAGATTTTATATGCTAATTCAGATAAAAGTGAAGAAGAGCTTGTACGTCCAGACTTATGGTGGAAACAAAGAGAAGGGATTGTCAGAAGTTTAATATATAAAAAAAAATATAAGTTAGCTTATAAAATTGCTAGTGAACATGGTTTGAATTTTGGTCCTGAATTTGCAGAAGCGGAATGGCTAGCTGGATGGGTCTCATTATCATTTTTAGATTCAGCTGAGTATGCAATCTCACATTTTGAAAATTTTTATAATAATGTTAGTTATCCGATTAGTTTAGCCAGAGGAGCTTATTGGTTGGGTAAATCATATAAATTTTTAGGAGATAAAGGAAATGCTGAGAAGTATTTTAAAGAAGGATCTGTCTTTCTTACTACGTATTATGGTCAATTGTCTTTTAAAGAAATAAATCCTGATGGCAAATTTATTTTAGAAGATCAGTCAGCTTACTCTAAAGATTTTGAAAAAGAATTTAATTCTAATAAATTAATCAAACATGTTACTTTATTAAAAGAACTAGATAAAACACTTTATAGTAAGGATATATTAAAACACTTGGCTCAGTTAAACATCGAGAATGGAAGTGAAGTACTAGCTGCTAAACTAGCAACAAAAATAGGAAGATATGACTTTGCTATTCAAATATCAAAACAAGCGTCATATAAAAAAAGATTTTATAATCAATTCAATTATCCAATAATAGAAACGCCACGAATAATAAATAAAAAAACAATGCCAGCGTCAGAGATAATACTTGCGGTAATTCGTCAGGAAAGTGAGTTTGATACGATGGCTAATAGTTATGCAGGTGCGAGAGGGATGATGCAGTTAATGAAGTACACTGCAAAGGTTGTTGCTAAACAAGCCAAACTTCCTTATAGCATTACTAACTTGAACAAAGACCCAGTGTATAACATAAAACTTGGGTCTTATTATCTTAATTCTTTGCTAGAGAATTACAATGGAGTTTATCCATTTGCAATTGCGGCTTATAATGCAGGTCCCAAAAGAGTAAAAACTTGGAGAAGAGTAAATGGTGATCCAACAAAAAATCAAATAAGTTATATTGATTGGGTTGAATTAATTAGATTTAAGGAAACAAGAAATTATGTTCAAAGAGTTATGGAGAACATGAATGTATATAACTATATGTTAAATCAATCTCCCGTAAGTATTAAGGGTTTTTTAAGATAAATTAATGGCGGAGGCTATTGGATTCGAACCAATGGTACGGAATTAACCGTACGGCAATTTAGCAAACTGCTGGATTAAACCAACTCTCCCAAGCCTCCACAGTTTAGAATAAAGTATCTTTATAATTAATTTTTACCTATATTTCATTAAAAATTTTAATCAATATTTATCCTTATATGAAAAAAAATTTATTCAAAGGCTCATTATTCACAGTTGGAGCCTCACTTTGGTGGGGGATAATAGGAGTTTTATATTTTAAATTTGTTTCTTTCGCTTCTGCTTTAGAGTTAGCAATACATAGGACTATCTGGACTGCTTTATTATTAGTGATTACTACTTCTTATTTTTCTAAATGGAGTGAATTTAATAAAATTATAAATAAAAAAATTAACATTCTAATTTTTCTTATTACAGGAATTTTAATATCTATTAATTGGTTTACTTGGTTATATGCGGTTAAATCGAACAACCTACTAGACTCTGCTCTAGGTTATTATATTTTTCCAATCCTAAGTGTTTTTTTTGGTATTATTTTTTTAAAAGAAAAATATAATAGAAATAAAATTATATCAGTTCTATTAGTTTCTATAGCATTAATTTATTTAGTCATTAACTTAGGTAAAATTCCATGGATCGGTATTACCGTAGCAGTTTCATTTAGTCTTTATGCTTTAATAAGAAAAAAAGTTAAGGTTTCTTCAGATATAGGCCTAATGATTGAAACTTTATTGATATCACCAATAGCTATAGGTCTATTTATTATTTTAATTAAAAATAATACAAATATTTTCTCTTTAAACGAACCGGTTTTGTCTTTTTATTTATTTTGGGCAGGACTCATGACGTTAATTCCTCTTTTCTGGTATACAAAAGGTTTCGAGCTTATAGGTATTGGGCCAGCTAGTATGATATTTTTTTTAACACCTACTGCACAATTCTTTTTAGGATTATATTATTTTAACGAGCCTTTAGTCTTTGATAAATTAATTTCTTTTGTGTTTATTTGGATTGCTGTAATTGTCTATTTAAACGAATTACGTAAGGAATAAATTGATATCATCAAAAAAGGTACAATTAATGATACAATAAATGAAATAAAAAGTAAGTTTGTTGTAACGAATGTAGAAAATTTATCAATAGGAATTAAATTACCAACTAAGATACTACTTTGAAAATCTTGACTTGGAAAAAAAAGAAATCCAAATGTAAGTCCACAAATTATAGAAGAAGCAGCTAATTTTGAATTAATTTTCTTATTAAAAAAACCATAAAATATTGTAATCACAGCAGCGCAGCATAATAAATCAGCTAATAAGAATAAATACAAAATACTATAACCTTTAGATGCTATAGCAAAAACTAATATGCTTAATATTAAAATTATTAAGTTGGCTTTATTCTTAATCTCTTTTCCACTTAAGGTCTTAGCAATCTGATCTCCGTTTACTATAATTAAACTAGAGATAGCATTAATTAGTGTATCTATAGTACTAAGTGTTAGTGACATTGCCAGTATTAAAATGGCAATAATGATTAGTGAATTTTTTTCATTTAATATTAAATCAAAGAATGCAAGGTCAGGGTTTACTTTTGAATTTAATGAATAAGATATAAGTCCTGAATATCCCATCCAAAAAACGATAAAGAAGATAATTATTGATGAGTAAATTAAACTTGATTTTAAAATTAGATTGTTTTTTGCAGCAAAAACTCTTTGCCAGTTCCCTTGATGAAATAAATTAGTAGCTGCTACTGCAATAAAAAAAGTTAATCCTGCTGTATAATTAGGAATGTAATTTTTATCTACTAAATTTGGATAATTTTGTTTAATTAATACAAAACTTGATGTGTTAATATTTTCTAATATTAAGAATGCCGATCCTAAAATAATAAGAATAATAAAAATAAATTGATATTTATCTGTAATAATTGAAAGTTTGAAGCCACCTCTTAATATATATAGTAAACAAATGATTAGAGTAATCCCTGCTGTTATCCATAAAGGTACTTGGGATATAAAGTTTAATAATGAGGCAATTGCTGTGACTTCGGCTATTAAAAATATTATTAAATAAAAAAGTATTAAAAATAAACATAATTTAAGTATTCCTAGACTGAATCTTTTTTTTATAAATTCAGTTAAAGTCAAACCTTTTGGAAATTCTTTTCTAATTTTTGGTCCAAAATTATATAGAAACAACATAGGTGCTGCAGTTCCTAGGGCATAGCCGATGACAGCCCCTATCCCGCCCCAAGTAGCTGCTGATGATGGGCCGAATAATATCCATGCACCAAGTGCTGATGCTGTTAAACTTGCCGTTAATGAGAATGTATTTTCTTCTCGATCTCCAACTATATAATTTTTATTATTGTAAATTTTATTAGAATTTAAATAGCCTAAAGTGATAAAAAAAATACCTACAATTATTGTTACTGTTAATGATGTTTCTATAGATATGTATTTATTCATAGCTCCCTTACTGAATTACCGGTCAGGTTCTTCGGGTTTAATCTCAGTCTTATTGACACCCCGTTATTTCTTTTTATATCCGAATTTTTGGTAAAAAGTCAAACGATGCTGTATCGATTTTTGAAGAATATTTTTTTCTCATTTTCCATGTATTATTAATTCCAGCTTGAGCTATGCTAATAGCATTTCTGCCATATTTGGCATTCGTAAAATCTATTGCTTTCATTAATGTTTCAGATTTATTTTCCATAATTGGTGCTAATAAATTGAATTCTTTTTCGCTATTTTCATTTAATTTAGATAAAACAATTCCAGCTTTTTGGTAAAAATATCCATATTTGTATATTTTTTTTAATCCATCAATTGACTTTTTCACTAATTCCAAACTGTTGCTAGTAGCAACTGGCAAATCTACAGTAATGGAATTTGAGTAATATTTTCTATTTTTATCGAAAGGACTTGTCCTAATATAAATAGTTATTGCTCTTGTTGTCTGATTCTCGTTCCTAATCTTTTCAGCTGCATTTAAACAATGTGTTGCAATAGACTCTTGAAGTTTTTCTAAACTGCTTACTTTTTTTCCAAATGATCTTGAAACGCAACAGCTTTTTCTTTTCGTTTCCTGTGTTTCTAAATTAATACAAGAGATTCCTCTAAGTTCCATTACTGTTTTAGCACCTAAAACATTTGTGCTTTTTTTAACCCAGCTATTAGAAATATTTTTTAA
>MDSV01229025.1_pt1 | contig 62106 bp, 49 predicted proteins | sample 810851 | NCBI WGS metagenome assembly MDSV01 (sample SAMN05326640, study PRJNA326480) | marine metagenome | isolation source: seawater | place: Atlantic Ocean: North East | collected 2012
AGGAATCAGCTGCTCAACAAGTGTTTTATCGATATCAAAACGCTTCATTTTTTCAGGATTACCCTTAAAAAAGTGCCAAGGAGTAGTTTGATATACATAATTAATTATCTTGTAAAAGTTTTCGCGCATTAAATCTCTAACAAATAATTTTGCTCTACTGATGTAATAAGCCTCAAGTTGATCTATATTTTGCTTTTTAACAAGATTACTTATCGCTAGTCGGGTATATGGTGATGCTGCATGAGCCCTTAATCCACGTAGCGCTTTCAGTACCGAAAATACATCAAAATATTCATCTTTAAGCCTTGGTGATGCAAATTTCTTACAATTTATCAAATAAGCTGTTAACTGATATCTTGCCTCCCATCCACTGGTCATCCAGTTGACCCCTCTAATCTCTCTTAATGCCCTTTTTCTACTGTTCAGCTTTGCTGGCTTTGTTATCTTATCTGACTTAGGAATAATACCGCCCCACCTCATTTTATACATATGATTTTTTTGTGCATTCTCTGCATAAATTTGTTCATCTTTTATAGCTGTGACATCTTTTGGATCAGACATATCCTTCATAAGTTTTTGAACTAGGGTTATCCAGGTGAATACATTATTTGACTTTCCCGAATCTATCCTGCTCGTGTCAATGGGATTTTTCTTAACCAGTTCTAAAAATTTGCACTCATCGTCAGTGTTATTTGGCAACCGTGATTTCAGCATTTCATACGAATATTCATTCATTCCAAAGATCTGGTGAATACGGTATTCTTGCTTAAACTGGTTTGACCACTTATCAAGCAGTAAGGGCAAAGTTTGCCCACGTGCAGCTTCTATAAAATCATTAAAATTATAATCAGTATTTTTAATAAGATTTAGAGCTTTTCGATAACAGTCATAAAATTCTTTTTGAACGGTTTGTTTATCCTCATGACGTAGTTCTAAAAGTTCTGCACGCATCTGTTCACTAAATACAGGCCCTGGCCTATATTCTAAATTTTTAAAAAATTGTGTTAAAACATAGTCTTGATTCTTAGGGTCCAATTTTAATGTTGCTGCTTTTTCTTCGCAGGCATCAAAAAATAAAAAGCCTTTTTTTAGTTTCTTATATAAGAAATTTGACAGAGCGCTTTTTTCATTTCCAGACTCATCCGAGCTGTTTTGAAAATCAACAGCCCACTTCTCTAAAATGCGTGTAAGCAAGTTGACCCTTTGATGCGCCCCTTGAAGCACACCTCCCACGGTTTTATGTTTTATTCTTTTGTTACTAACATGTGCTTGCTGTGAACTTCCATATTCTGAAAGAAATGTGTCAAAGATATGATCTTGGATGTTAATTTCTTTGCCTTGAGCATCTTTGTCGCTAATTTCTTTGCCTGGTCGCTCCTTATAGAATTGAAGAATTTCGGGTGAGAGTTTGCTTTTTTTATTTTTGATACCATCACACAATTTAAACCATTCAGATTTATCTATAGGTCCATTAAAAAAGTTTGTAAGATCCTCCTCAAAACTAACCTCATTTTTGAATTTCGCTGCAATACGTTTTTTCGGTACGGCTTCTTCACATACTACAGCCACCTCATGATAGATTTTCTCAAGAATCTCCTCGGATTTTTCGGGTGTTTTAGCGACGTGCTCCGCTTTGTTTTTCAAATATGCAAGCATCCTCATTGGGATATTAGCTTCCCTATATTTCTGTTTGGCAGAAGACGCACCATCTGATTTTAATACATTTCCTTTGTTATTGTTTTTCTGTTGAGAAGAGCTCTCGCTGCTCAACTGATTCTTTTGCGCAGCTTGTTCGTCCCCCTGCTGCTCTTGATCTCCAGCACTTCTTTTATGTTTTGCGATTACCATTTCGTCCCACTTAATACCTTCTTTTAGAATCTCAAGTAAAGCTTCAGCGTAATCTGGGTAATGCACGTGCGTGAGTACCTCATATGGATCTCTATCTACATCTTTTTTTGCATTTTCAACTAATTTGTAAGCAACATACTCTTGGTCAACATTGCTCAGGTCCAATTGAGGAGCCCTCTCTGGGTGAGAGAACAAATGTCGCCACACAATCAATGTATCAATCCATACAAGCAGTTCCTTTGGAATTTTGTCTGTATCTTTGAAAGATATGTACTTCGCCATCTGATACAATATCTCTCCGATAAGCATATAGTGAGTAATCATATTACCTGTTATCTTTTCTCTGGGCTGATTATCATTGCTAATATTTTTTTTCAAATTATCAATTAATATTTGCGTCCAAAGCTCCAACTTAGATACGTCCATATCTTTAGGCACCTTATACTTTTTATTTCCAGATCCACTTTTGATTAAATCAATAACTTGTTTTTTTACCTCTGAAGACTTAATTCCCATGCCTATTAGTGGCACAGTATCTCTTAATGGATTTATGAGAGGATATAAAGGGTGCTCCTTCTTTAGGTCAACTGAACAAGCCGCAGAATTTAATGTTATCAACTCATGGTCACAGAGCCGCTTTCTCTTCGGTATTTTTTTTACTAAACGCTTCAATATAGTTAATGCAGATTTGCTATTAGAACTGTAGACTCCAGTTGTTTGGACGTCATTATTTAGATTTTCTTCATCAGTTAACATCTACAGTCCTTCTCGGAATTTCAGGGCATAGAAGTCCACTTAAAATATTTTTTTGACAGCAGGATTTTCTACAAGGTGTAATAATCTCCTGAGAACCCTTAGCATCCAGCGGCTTATGTTTTATCAAATTGCTGCGAGCAGCTTCAACAAAAAACTGCAATGAAATACAAAATGCAGACATCATAACGCAACCAAGCATCTCAGGGAAACTTGCGGAGAACATCATTAGATAGCCACCATTCACAAGGCCCAACATTAACAAATGATACAGACCTGCCGCCATAGTAAATTGATTCACCAAGGATTGTACTTTTGTAGCTTGAGTCACAATATCAGGAATCATCTTCAGTTGGCTTGGCTTAACTATAAAATTAGCATGGTCAACAACCGATTGAATACAATCATCTTGTGTCTGACGAACTCCAATTCCAAGGTCAGCTTGTGATAAAGCTTTGGCGTCGTTATTACCATCACCCACCATGCAAACCTTTTTTCCCTTACTCTGCAAATTGCTTATAAAAATATTTTTGGTACCGAGCTTATGATAATGCTTATCAAATAAAATATTACCTGGCCTTACATAGTCTTTGAGCTGGTCTCTACAGTTTTCTAGATTTTCTTTGTCATTGTGGCCACTTAGAATAAATATTTCTTTACCTTTGGCTTTCAGTGATTTTAATAGGTCGAGTGATTGCTTATTAATAACGTATCGCCCCGCCAGATTATCTGGGTCAGGATGATATAATGTTCCTGTACGATCAAATACATATGTATCAATCTCATTACATTTGGGGGATTTATTGGAAGCAATATTGTGCTGCTCTGCCCATTCAAAAAGGGTTTGCTTCAGTTTTGGGCTAGCAATTAAAAATACACATGGACAGCATACAGTCATATTAATAATGAAGTACTTAACCCCTTCCAACAACAAACCAGCACTTAGCCCATAATACAGCCCACTGACAGCCCCGATAAGCAGAATCATTAATAAGAAATGATTGGCCATTGACTGCTCTTCAAATTCATTGTTCCCATGAGATCTGTGATAACTCTCAAGCACTTCTATTTGACCATGTACTACCTCTGTATCAGCTGGAAACATTCCAGGAGTCTTTATCAGTTTCTCATCCTGTCTTGCCATTCCGCTTACCAGATTAAAAGACATTGGCAATACAGTTGGAGAGTTTATTTTAATAACATCTCCTTTTTTAAGATCATTAATCTGCACGTTTTTTTTCATTTTACTATGATAAACTTCCTGCTTGAAATTATGTCCGTGCAAGTGCGTTCTGTGTTTGGTTTGGTAATACGCGCCTAAGTTTACCGCACCTAGAGCAATAAACGCCTCATGAAGCATCATATGCCCTGCATCAATAAAGGGCATCCAGATATGCATAATAGAGAGAACGCTACTCATCGCAGCCAGAAATACCACAATTCGGTCAGTTGAAGGGATGGTGAGCAGTGAGTGATTTTCTCCATGTCCGGGCAACTGGAAAAATAGGATCCCAGCCAACATGGCAGTAGACATGGAAAATGTAACCGCTAATAATGACCCGCTCAAGTAAACCGGCGATAAAATAATTCCTGAAATCGCAAACAATGTGGCGATAAAACGTCCCATTTCTTTGCTAAAATCTGAATATAATACCCACAACATGTAAGAAAATAGTGCCCCCATAGCCGGCAGTGTAAAACTGGCATGTAAAATCATCGATTCAACAAGCGGAACCATCATCAGTAATCCGATCCCTGACATGATGACAGAACGATACCACAGAGAATTTAGATTTGAATGTTCTTTTTGGCAGCAACTTTGCATTCATCTTCCTCTTTCAGAGTTTAAATTAAATATTTTTATCAATGGTTGTGAAAATTAATATATACCCAACACTAATCACACCCAGAATCATACAGTAATATACCTGTATTGCAACAGACAATGGCGAAATACCTGTGATTGAGCTTACAAGTAGAACCTGTGCGCCATAGGGAATCAACCCTTGCATGATACACGAGCCAATATCTAACCAAGCAGCACTTTCATGGGCCGGGATATTATGCTCATTGGCCATTTCTTTCGCAATCTGTCCACTGACAATAATGGCAATTGTGTTATTTGCAAGCAGCAAGTCAAATAATGCCCCCATCTTTGCAATTAATAATGCCACAACTTTTTTACCCATCCCATACCGACGTGCATACCCTGATAAATCCTTTGCTGCTTGATGCATGAACTGGTCCCCTACCAATCCAGATAGCCCTCCAACCATCAGTGACAACAACATAATATCTTGCATACTCATAAAACCAGTGTGAACACTTTTACATAAGTTAATAATATTTATGTCACTGAGGGCTAGCCCTAAGACCATGGCAGACAATGTGGATATGACAAGTGATATGTAAACATTAATACCAGACAACGCCAAAAATATTAGCAAGAAGTATGGCAGTACAAGCATAGGTTGATATTCTGATACAGTTATCTGCCCCTTTATTCCTCCGAGCATTATCAATAGGCCCAGAGTAACCACTCCACTTACAAGCGCAATTTTAGCATTGAGTAGAAACTTGCTGCGACTGTCGGCTCCTTGTGAACTGACGGATGCAATGGTGGTATCAGAAACCAAGGATAAATTATCACCAAACATTGCGCCACCAACAACTGTTGCTGCCATTAATGGCATTGGGCATGTTATATGAGCTCCCATACTAGCAACAATGGGGGCAATCGTCGCAATGGCTCCCATCGACGTCCCAACAGCCGTACTGATAAAAGCAGTTACCAAAAACACCCCCACCAATAACCACTTATCACTGATCAATGACAACGCTAAGTTTACTGTTGCGTTAACACTTCCAACATCATTAGTCACTTGACTAAAAGCACCTGCTAGAAGGAATATCACGCACATAGATAGAATATCATGATGCCCAACCCCAGAAAGAAATGCATTTAATGGTGATTTATCTCGGGTACAAAGTAGCCATGCAGCACCAATTGCTGGAAGAATGGCAACAACTGGCTGTAGCTGATAAAAAGCGTTGTTTTCCCCGAGAAAAGTAAAGTAAATCCCGCTGCCTACAAATAGCAAGATAAAAGAAATCATGGGCAGTAAATGACGAAAATAAAACATATGCAACTCTTCCTAGCTGGTATAATTTATCATAATCACCGCAGCTTCGATATATCACGTAATGCCAGGCTTGAGACATAATAAAAAAAATATTCAAAATCATGCATTTATTATTTTATATGCTATATATTAAGGAGTAACCGTAAAATAAAAATAACAACCGGAGAGAAAAAATGCCAAAAGAATTTAATCCAAGAGAAAAAAAGAAACTTAGCAGTTCATTTGCAGGTGGAAAAAAATTACATAGTGTAGAAAACTATGAGCTTGAGAACCATAAAAGAAAATATGAGAATAAATTAAAAGACCAGCAAGAAGAACTCATCGTAAGCAAGGCCATGACAGAAGGGGCCATAAAAGACCTCAACAAGATTATACGCTCATTATCAGATCGGCGTTCGAAAATTACCACTAGAGAATTCCAAGCCCTACTAAGAGGACAAAAGCTTGGGGATTTAGCTAATGATGTGAAGGGTAGTATGAAAACATTGCGAGGTGACGAAAATGAGGAATTAAGGAATAAAATCAAAAAGGCGGCCGTAAAGGAATTGGTGACAAAATTGGATATTCAGACCACAGAAGTAGGAGATTATGAAAAAATTACAGCTCAAATCAACGGTAAGGGATTTCATGGCGCCTATGCAAACTGTGTAAGAATATGGCTTGATATTTGTGCTTTTCTCGAAAAAAACGTTTCAAAGCCATGGTATACCAAAGCATTGCCGTTCTTCGAAAGACTTCTTGATAGTATAGTCAACCTCTTTACAGTGAGAATCCCAAATCTTGTTAACTATTGTCTTGATAATATTGACCTCAGTTATAGAAGGTATGCAGAGCAGAATAGACTTAATGAATTGGGAGCAAAAGTTGTGAAAGATGTAAAAACTGCTGGTTTTATAGGTGGTGTGGTTGATGGTAAAAGACCAGATGAGATCATGAGCGAATATTATGATAAAGTCCAAGAAAGTAATGATAAATACCAAGAACACCTAAAAGCTTTCAAGGAGAATTGGGGCAGCGATCATAAAGATTTATTAGGCCGAGATGTTTTCAAAGCATATTCCGATTTAGAAAACAGGCGAAATCCACGTGAAACAGCTAAAATTACAACAGAAACAGTGGAAGGTTTTAATTCGGTAACAGACACAATGAATATGAGCCTAAGGGGAGTTGAGAACGGACCAGATAGGCTTGTAGCTGGAAATTAAACAATAATATGATGATAGGCTCCTTTATTAGGGGCCTATTTTTTTAGTTAATCATTTAGATCAAATTGTCTTTTTAATAGTACTTTTGGTACGCGGTCAATGATAATAGGAAATTTATATTGTTTTCCAGAATATATTGCCAACTTGTAAAAAAATAAGTATCGATCATTTACAGAAAAGATTTACTCAAGTAAGCAGTGATAACTTTATCTAAGGTATATATTTTATCTATATGAATAGCTGGTGGGCAGTTTCTTTGTGGCTTCGGTGAAGTAAATAGACCTGCACCATTACTATTTATTGAAGATACTTACGAGCCTGGTAAATGTGATTGCGAAAAACTCTTTCTTGTTGACCGGTAATAAATGCTTATACGATTTTAGATAATTTTTTTACATTCATATTATCTAAAATTCTTTAAGCAACTTACTATGATCATTATCTTGCAGAAACTTAAAGCCACAAAACCTAAGCGCTTCACTTGGCCAAGATATTTTTATTAGCTTTTTTACCCCCAATGTATTGAGTTCTTAATTGCATGAGGCGTTTTGACCGCTGGAGTATCGGATAATTATTATGAATTCTTAAAATCCCATGAATCATTCCTGATACTTGATGATTAAAATAAACCATTATCACTCCTGGGTGTTTCATCATGTATGATTCAAGTCCGGTCAGGACCAACAAAAAGAGTATATATTTGATTACATTTAACAGCTCATCTTGCCACTTCAGAATCTTGGATTTTCTGGGTTTGTAGATATCACAGTGATGATAAATGCCCACGATCATTTGACATAGTATAAAATAAAAAAGAGATTTCTTTGCCAGCCACAGTCCTATCAAAACAAACCCCATGATAGCCGGAACTAGTTCGAAAGTTATACACTCCAAAATTAGGCAAATAGGCCTAATTAATCGTTCACTCTTTATCCCCTCCTCTGCCAGGTGTGAACACATATTTGCTCTGACAACACGGTATACTGACCTTATTAAGTAGCCATGTAAGTTAAACAGTAAACAAATAACGCCTATATCGAGGGGGTATATTGTCATTGTGCCGGAGATAATCCACCAGCATGTAATCAGCGCTCGTAAGATTGTCATTAATAGCAATATAGTCAGCCATATAATGGTTGTAGTGAAGAAAGTTATATCCTAGTTCCTGATTTATTATTTAGGATATCAAGGACAAGTTATTTGCAAATACCGCTATCGGTGATCATTCACAACCCACTCACCTTGAGACTGATTATCCCACAAAGGAAACTTTCTCATAATATCGGTTGTTTCAAGGAATTCGCGCCAAAATAACATCCAACGATTAAGCGCTGCTAAATTCTGTTCTTGGAACCAAATGGGATCTATTTTCTGACACTGCCATATAAGCGGATACATTCTAATATCGCAGTCGGACATCTCATCACGGAGAATAAATTTTGATTGATGCAGCTTATCATTCCACTCAGATAGTATTTGGGTAATCTGTGCCATCGCCATCAATCGCTCATCTGGGCTAGCTAAATATTCATACTTATACTTATGCATTGCTGGTAAAAATGATTGTAATAATTTTTCAATTAATCCTTTGCCCTCACGATCACTATAAACTGGGATATCTGCACGTCGTGACATTAAGTTCACGATATCAGCACTTTCATCAATTACAATATCACCCATAACTAAAACAGGAACCGTTCCCTTTGGGGATAAATTCAATAGCTCAGCCGGCTTATCTTTTAAACTAATCTCACGATGAAAGTAATTAGTTTTTGATAAAGCCATAGAAATCCTTGCAGCAATGGCATAAGGACAACGTCGAAAGGAATATAGAACTACGTTAGACATATCCAATTTATAACAAAATTTTATATGCTAAACAATTTATGGCCCTCGCGGCCCTCTCTTTGGACCACTATTTTTTTCAGTCGGTGGTCCTTTTTGGTTGACCGACGATAGATTTGCGCTAATGTTGTCAGAAAATAAGGTCGGTGGGATTTCTTTACTTTTGTGGACTTTCGCTTCTGATCCTAGAACATATCTTGTCAGCTTTTGCCTGGGTTCCAATTTACCCATTGCCTTGTTCATATCACTATACTCATGTGAATTTCTTTTTAACGGTTTACCAGATCTCAAATATATTGCTTTCACTGTGTTATACTTCATCTTTGCAGGTTCACGCTTAAGCTCTGGAGCTTCAGCAGTGAATCCCTCAGCTATTCCCTTAAGAAAATCATCGCGCACCTTATCAACATATTGTTGTTCATGAGCGGGCACATTTTGACTGGCAATATTTAGAAGCTCTGCTTTTATAAAGGGATCCATAATGGAATCTTGATCTAATACATCTAAGTATTCTGTCAAAATTTCACTCGGCCCAGCTTTCGAAGCTATAGCCGGCGAAGAAAACTTAAATACATTTTCTTCTGGAGCATTTTCATTTTCTTCTGAAGCATTTTTATCTAATAATTCATAGAATTCAATAAAACTCTTAACCATCCCATTTACTTCAGCATTAAAAAGCATATAATCTTCTACTTCGTCCTCTGGGTAGGATATATCAGTATCATATGATGCAACCAAATCCAAATCATCATTGTTATCATCATTTGAAACACTAATGTTCTCTTTGTTATCTTCGTTCTCCATGCTAATTTCAAGGTTACGATCAATCTTGATTTTTTCTATGGCGGATATCATAAATTTTTCAACCCGTTCTTTAACCCGATTTATCTGTTTTTTATCGGTTTTACTATTCAATCCCACAGCTGACCAACATGCTTTTAATAAGTTCTGTTTGATTAACTTGAAAGCCTGGTTCTTGTTACCCCAAATCCGTTTGTCATTTAATGGTGTGTCTAAGTTGATAATCGCTTCGTATATATTATCATGTGTCAATTTTCCATTTTCATCTAATATAAATCCAGTTGATTTTTCACCGAACAATGGTATCAGGTATTCAGACTCTTTTAGATTTGCTGCGTTTAGATTATGCGTAAACAGCTCGCCATATGTTAGTGGTTGATCTTTTTTATATGATTGACGCTTGCTGTTAAAGAAATCTTGAACTATTTCCCTCATGGATTCATCAAGCTCAGAGCCTTTAATCCTTCCAAGAGCTTCAGTTATATTTATATCCTTATTCTTTATAATTTCTTCTAATATACTTTTAACCATATAATTTTTCTTTTTATATTTTAATTATAGTTCATTTAAGTACTGTTGTTTTTCCCGGGTCCGTCTCTTGTTCTTACGTCTAACCCGATTTTTTTAAGAGCATTTATTGCAATCTCGCCGCCTTTTGTCTTTGGATTAATGCTTGCCCATGACGGTGATTGATAATTAGGAACAACTAAGCCTGGGTTGATTCTAAATGAGTTACAGATACTTATTGCGGAATCATAACCCTTCCTGCCAACAATCTTATTTTGAACTAACCCAGCTAAAATACTCTTATAAAGGTACTGAAAAGGCTTTATCAGGTCTTTACTAAAATTATCCGGGACACTTTTACCTAACTGATTAATCATCCCTATCATATTCTGATACATTTGTTCGTTAGAATCATTATCCGCAATGCGGATCCCTTCATTACCAACGATATCATCAGCCTGAGTCTTAAGATGACTTAGTAGGTTAGTAAAAGTCTCAAATTCCTGTTTTGTAATAGTTTGTCTTATGTTCCCTGGAAATATTACTAATGTCCCCTCTTCAGGTATGATATGACTAATATCTATCCCTGCTGCAATTGACTTATCCAAATTTAAAAGCAGGGTATGATCTTTTGAGGGCTTTATTTTTATCGGAAATATATTATCGCGCCATATCTTACCAAAATTACCACATTCAATCTGCTGCGCTTTGTCAATCATGTAGTTAATTACTCGCAAAGCAGATTCATCTTTGACTTCTGTCTTGAGTAAATTGAGTAAACCGCTCATTTGTGCCCTGTTAATTCCAGCGCTTTTAACAATATCGATCTGGCTCACATCTGTCATAAAAGATTGACTTTTCTTGGTGACTTGTCCAATTAAATCCCTTGTGAAATCACTGTTATCTTTATTGCTATCAATAAATTGATTGATTTCACCCACAAGATCATTATTACCTGACATCGGGTCGGGTATTTCAAATACTGAAACCGGAGATAGCCTTTTGTTTTTCATTTTTTCTTCTTTATTTATAATTATAGTAAATTTTACTCTTCAATGTAGATCACCTCATAGACATAGCAGCAAATACTATCTGACCAATAATTCTCTGCCAATCCTGCTTTAAGCTTTAACTGTTTTACAAATTCTCGGGGATCAGAAATAGCGCCCCAGACACTGGGAAGAAACGTTGCCCTATTGGCACCATCCTGTATGATAAGCCCTTCAACACCAACTTTTATTGACTGTATTAAGGTTTGCTCATCATGATACTCTCTGAGCAATGGCTCAGTAAGAATCGATATATTTATCTTGATCTGTGTTAGCTCTTTTTTTTGCAATGCGGGGAATCGAGGATCGCAAAATGCAGCTTGGTAAGCATTGTAAATAATATCTTCTGCCAGTGGACGGTGTGCCTCGATACTACCAATGCAACCTCTTAAAGCATTATTCTTATTGATAGTTATAAAACATGCGCCTATTTCCTGATAATGCTCACTGAGTTGACTCGTGTTAATTGGCATTACTTGCTGATGTAATAGACCATATTCAATCGCAGATCGTGCCATTTGCAATAAATGCTTTTTATCAGCGATATACCAATTAGACACCATGTGCCCCGGAGAAATGGTAAGAACCATAACCAACGACTCTATTTTTATCACCTGCAGTATCCCCAGAATTACAACGTGCTAACAATGTTGGTCGTATCTGAGCGATTCCCGCGTAGTGTAATAATCCCTGAAGTGCAACTCGGCCACACGCATTCTCATAATTAAGGTTATCTGGCTTGAGAGATAAAATCGCCTCGCTGGTAGACAGGTCAATTTGGTTTGCCTCATCGTAGGTAAGAAAATGACTTAAATCTGAGCTGACTAAAATCAGCACATCTGTATCAAATCCCTGCATTAAGTGGGCAATATCTTTAAAATCAGCATATCCAACTAGAATTGGGGTGATGCTGGGCATATCTTTATAAATATACTGAATAAACGGCATTTGCACCTCAAGACAATGCTCCTGATAAAATGGAACGTCTGTAATATTGACCTCACCCTGGTATGTACTTTTAATGTGCGCTTGCATCGGCAAGTCAATTTCTAACTGCCCAAGCGGTGTATTATAGTGGGAAAATGTTGGACATGCGATACCTCGCACATGTGCCCGATGTGCAGGGCCAAACATTACAATACGTCGAATATTATCAGTATAATTTGCAAGAATTTGGTAGGCTCTCGCTGCAACTTGACCTGAATAAATATAGCCTGCATGTGGTACAACTAGTGCTCGAGGACATGATAAATTCATTTGATTAGGGGGCAATGGTAAGCTAAAAAACTCATCAATTTGATCGTTTAAATGTTCAAAATTATCCGGATAGAATATTCCTGCTACCTGCGGATACATCTGATTCATCAGCAATACGTCCCTATGTGGGTTATAATTATAGTATGAGAAATAAAAAAACACTGCATAAAACACAATACTGGCACCCTCTTCCAAATGGAAAAATTCAATGCGATGTATGTCCACGGGGATGCAAACTTAAAAATGGCCAACAGGGCTTATGTTTTGTGCGATCATGTGAAGATAATGAGATTGTTTTAACATCTTACGGCCGCTCTAGTGGCTTTTGTATTGACCCGATTGAGAAGAAACCCCTCAACCATTTTCATCCTGGACAACCCATTTTATCATTCGGGACCGCAGGCTGTAATTTGGCATGCCAGTTTTGTCAAAACTGGGATATCAGTAAATCAAGAGAAATTGACACATTGGCATCACAGGCTACCCCAGAAGCATTGGCATTAGCTGCAAAAGAGGCTGGGTGTATTGGCATTGCATTTACTTATAACGATCCGGTTGTTTTTATGGAATATGCCATTGACTGTGCCATAGCATGTCATCAACATGACTTAAAGGCCGTTGCAGTTACCGCCGGTTATATATGCCCCACCCCTCGCAAAGAATTATTTTCTTATATGGACGCGGTCAATGTTGATCTCAAAGCATTTAGTGATCGCTTTTACAATAAAATTGTTGGTGGTAAGTTATCCTCCGTGCTTGAAACACTGCTTCATATTCAATATGAGAGTAATGCTTGGCTTGAGATCACTACCCTACTTATTCCTGGTGAAAATGATTCATCAAAAGAGATTGCCGCAATGAGCCGCTGGATTGCTGAAAATCTTGGTCCTGATGTGCCTTTACATTTCTCAGGGTTCCATCCTGACTGGAAGATGCGTGATCATCCACCCACGCCCCTGACAACATTGCAACGGGCAAGAAAAATTGCACTAGAACATGGCCTTCACTATGTTTACACCGGCAATGTACATGATAAAACAGGAGATGCGACACGCTGCAGCGAGTGTGGCGTCTTGCTGATTGAACGTGATTGGTATCAAATAATCGGCTACCACCTTACAGCGGAAGGTAAGTGCCCACACTGTGAGCACCCCTGCCCCGGAGTTTATGACAGCACGCCAGGAAATTGGGGGCATAAGCGTATTCCAATACAAATCGTTAACTGATGCGCTTTGCAGTGAAAATAAAATATGTAATAATTAATATACATTGGATAAAATGCTATGAAATACTTAATAACCGGCGCCACTGGCACTATCGGCCAGCAATTTATAAGCACACTTAACCCAGAGATAGACTCTGTTTATGCACTGATTAACAGCAGCACCAATCTACCAAAATGGTGTCATCAACTGCAACACTTTGATGATCTAGACAATGACACCGATATTGACGTAGTGATTAATCTAGCGGGTTTAAGTATTGATCGCTATTGGAGTGAGGAAAATAAACAAAAGATCAAAAATAGTCGGATTAAAACCACACAATCTCTTGTTGAAAAAATTAAAGCACTGACCACTTGTCCATCAATGATGATTAGTGCATCTGGCATTGGTTTTTATGATGCTAAACCGGAAGATCCAAATATCGAAAATGGCCCTGTCGTGCACTCATTTACCAGTGAGCTGTGTTCAGAATGGGAAGAAGCTGCGCAGGCGGTCAGTGACTTACCCATCAAGCTTGTTATTACCAGGCTGGCAGTTGTTCTAAATAACAGTGCTGGAATGATTAAAAAACTTATCATCCCCTATAAGCTTGGCCTAGGAGGTCCTGTTGGATCTGGCAAACAAATATTACCTTGGATTCATATCGATGATGTTGTAAGTGGTTATCACTTTATTATTAAAAAAAATATCTCTGGCATTTATGATTTTGTGGCGCCTGAGAAAACCAGTCAATATGAATTTAGTCAAATAATGGGACGTGTGTTAAATCGCCCTGCATTTATCCCTCTGCCAGAGTTTGTTATTAAAACTATCTTTGGTGAAATGGGCGAAGAGCTACTTCTTAAAGGACAGTACCATCCTCCTGAAGCGTTGATTGATCATGGTTACTCATTCCATCACCCTGATCTTCATAGCGCACTTGATAATCTTCTAACAAAGTAATCCTGCAGTGCTCTTAAATCATTTGCTTACCATTGCAGCAATAAACACAATGACAAAATTTACTAAACATGATAGTTTTAACTGTAAATAGGCAGTCAAGGGAATATGAAAAACCTAGCAAACTTTTTTCACTTAATTTGTGTAACATACCAACGCCCTTTAATTTGTGCTGAAAATAACAACCCATCTATTTCATCCACAGAGCGATGTGATTTTATAAGCGCCCTTACCTACACCCAGACAATTGATGGCCCACTAACTATAAACCACTTAGCATAATGACTTTAATTGAACAATTAGATAACTGGGTTGCCCGCACACACCAACACTTTTTTAAACCATTGATAAAAAGTGTCGCCGAGTACGTCAATATTCTTTATTACGTTAATCAGCTCATCTCATATATTATTGCAATCATGGTTGAGATAGCCATGATGCGACTGGCACCGCTGGTGGTTGGCATAACAGTCCCCAGTTTATCCTTTGTCTTATTAGCTGGATTTATCTATCTTAAAAACCAAAAACCCCAAGATGGAGACCTTTTAAGTAAGCTAAAAAAAGGCCTTTTGAACTTTCAAATATTAGTATATGGCCACCTGTTCAATATTATTGTTATATCCATTTTATCCAGCATTTGTCTTGTTATTAGCTTTGAGGTGATTTTGGCATATTATCTGGGGATGATGTCACTTCAATATCCTATCAACCCATGGATCACATTGTCTGTTACCACAGTAGTAAGCGTATTAAAGTTTGTTGAACTGTATGCCAACCTGCCAATAATTCAATCAATCAAGCGAGCAATCAAACAGCCGGATAATGATGTCACCCACTCTACCAGTGACTCTCCAAACGAGGATAGCACACTAAATATTACCCATGAGCAGAATAAAATCGCGCTGCATTGCTTTAATTATTTTGTTGGATTTACAGTCAATAGTCTTACTGTAATATTATCACTGATGGTTTTATTCACTGCACCTATTTCACCGGTGGCTGCCTATTCAATTTTTGGATCAATTACATTTTTATCATTATTCTCAAGCTACTTAATTTATCAAAAGCAAAGCAAAAATGTCATGGAGACCATTATATCTTTAAATTCTCCGCAGAGTTTACCTTCCGCAGACTTTACACAATCAGGTACTGTCGGCGCAGATGATAGAACCCTTGCCGACAGTGCTGTTTATGCGCTTTGTAATATCGGCGCACTGAATTTATAATTGCTAAGTACGTTTCGCATCAGTACATGCTGCGTACCAAATGATCATACCAAATGCGATTTTGTTAACAAAATCAGCTAAGTTATAAATCATATTTAGTGACCCAGTATCCACTTGCCCCATCATGTAACCAAGCACATATCCAATTGGATAAATTGCCCAGCCGATAGTAACAACCAATCGTAGCGAATTAAAAGCTAATTGACATGCTGGACTGGTGGAGGCCTTATTGATTTTTGATGCTTCGCCTAAGAAGATCTCATATAATATGGCAAACCAGGCAATCATACCCAAAGTAAAGTAAAAACTGATATCGCCAATACCGGCCTCACCGATGTAGCCAAATACTAGCATTAAAGTTGATGCTAGAAGTAACCGCCAAAATACCAAATACGGGACCACGGCAACTGCCGCTAAAATAAGATAAAACTCAACAATCTGGAGTGGTACTGTAATAAACCAGTCAATATACCGATATGTCATTGGAGACGAGCCCAGTGCAATCCATATCTCCCGCATATAAAGATAATGCACGAAGGCAATACCCGTTACCAACGTCATCACTGTCATTGACAGTTGCCATTTTTTGGGGACATTTCCTCTCTCAAGCACAAAAAATACGGTCGAGGCAAGCAGTGCCATGCATGTGATGAAGAAAGATACGCCAACAAAATCAAGTGGGCTTAATAACTTTTGCATATAAATATCCTATAATTGAATATTTTATATTATAAAGAAATCTGTTTGAATTCACCACTAATTTTCTCTATTGTCCGCTCAATCTGATCTGTAGTCTGAGGATGTTGATATTGCTCCCTTCGTGCAAATAGCGCAAACGGACGCAACCCACTCTCTGTTGATTGGCTATGTTTAACAAGATTATCTAAATATCTCAGGTTTCTTAAATCCTCTCGAGATCTATCCTTAATTTCTGCAAATGAGTTATCTCCGTGCATTATCAAAGCTGCTGCACACAACAGATTATTTTTTTCAACTGCATAATGCAACGCTGTTTTTTCATTTGAGTCTTTAAGGTACACCGGAATGATACTTGACCTTAAAAATAAAATAAGATTTTTTACTTCGCCACTTTCAGCATAATGGAACAATTTTTCAAGCTGCTTTTCACGATTATGGTGATACATCAATATGTTTATTAAAGGAGAGCCAGCCTTTTCATCCTTGCATGCTTTCTCATGCACTTCTTTTAGGTACTTCACAGATTGCCTCCTCTGCTCAATATGATATTGATCGCTATCTGTAAATATCTTCGTATAGTTCGGTGGTTTCTTCTCCAAATGATGCTGAAACTCTAATAATCCGCTTCTAGAAATCGATATCGAATAATAACTATCTGCCTCGTAAAAATTGCCGCATTGTTGATATCCATCTGTTTCAAATTTTAATTCTTTATCATCTAATATTTGTTTGATCACTGCCCCATGTTCTCGGGATTCTTTATCCCAAGCCCAGCCTCCTGACAGCGTAATACTATAAGAAATATCATCAATAATATTTTTTTTAAATTCATCTAATACATCAGCAACAGCGCAGTTCATTGTGCTGCTATCTATATGCATCATGCCAATTGTTTCAATCCCATCAAAAAGGCTAATAACATAACCTCCACCAACGTTGAAAGTCACGATGCCATCTTCGGGTATAGTCAACTCTTGCCCGTCTTCTTTGAGACCTGAAAAGGTCACAGGCTCTTTGATCTCTCCGGCAGGTTTTTCAGACTGATTCGATTGTTGAGCAAACTCAGAAGCGGATTTTTCGTCCATCGCTTCAATCCTGGCCAGCGCATCCTTTAAAAGATGATCTGTAATCTCCAAATCATTAAGATCCAAAAACTCACTGTCTGACAGCTCAGTGTTTGATAACTCAGGTTTAAAAAAACAATATTCCTTAGGAAGAATCTGCAAGTAATTCATCTAATTTCCTTAAAGTTTACTTAAATTATCACATGACTGCAGGTATATCAATTTGATAGATTCTTTTTTTTCGCATTTCTGCGACACCTAACTGAACAATACTTTACCTTATCCCAAACCTTCTCCCACTTTTTTCTCCAGACAAAAGGTCGCTCACATACCGGACAAGTCTTCTTTGGCAAATCAGACTTTTTCATAGCTGTGAAAGAAATTGATCCGCACTATCTTTTATCGCATTTATTTTCTCCTGTGGCATTTTTGCGATGGTTCGATACATCATTGCAATACGAGGATTATTCGATAACTCCTTTTGATTTCTCATTAAGAAGTCCCAGTACAGATAGTTAAATGGGCAGGCGTCTTCGCCTGTTTTTACCGCCACTTTGAACTGACACGATTGACAATAGTTAGACATTTTATTGATATAACTGCCACCGGCAGCATATGGCTTACTTGCCAATAGACCTCCATCAGCAAATAACACCATTCCAGAGACATTGGGCAACTCTACCCATTCATAGGCATCTAAATATACAATCCAATACCAATTGTTTATCTCATCAGGATGAATACCGGCAAGTAAAGCAAAATTACCGAGCACCATCAGTCGCTGAATATGATGAGCATAGGCATTGTTTTTTGTCTCTTTAACCGACTGTGCCAAACAGTTCATCGGAGTGTCGCCCGTCCAATAGAAATCTGGCAATTTTCTCTCTGCTGATAAAAAATTAAGAGTTTTGTACTCAGGCATTTTAAGCCAGTAGATCCCTCTTATATACTCTCTCCAACCAAGAATCTGCCTGATAAAACCCTCTACTGCATTTAGAGGATAGCCTTTGTGGTAGTATGTGGATTCTGCCATCTTGATACACTCAAGTGGATTGAGTAACCCAATATTAATGTAAAAGCTAATGTGCGCATGATACATCCATGGCTCGCCTTGAACCATTGCGTCCTGAAAATCACCAAAGTGCTCAAGGCGTTGTTCAATAAATTTCTTTAGCGCTATAAGTGCATCTTCACGTGTGACCGCGAGATGAAAAGGCATAATATCACCAAAATGATGACTGAACTTTTCACTCACACACTCTATAACAGCCTGGGTGATCTCATCAGGATCTTTATGATAAGTAGGCGGGATATCTAACTGTCCTTTTGGGAACTTTCTATTTTCCGCATCATAGTTCCATTTACCCCCCTCAGGCTCATCATGATTCATCAAAATATTATATTTTTTCCTCATCTGCCGATAGAAATATTCCATTCGAAGCTGCTTTTTATCGTGTGCAAAATCTTTAAACTCTTCTTCTGTTGCTAAAAATCGAGCATCATCTAAACATCGAGCATCAACAGCCCTACTTTTTAGTAACTTTTGGATATTTATCCAATCAGTATACTCGCTGGGATGAGTGTAAATAACCGATTGATAATCTCTATTACTTATCTCTTTTTCAAGCTCTTCACATAGTGAGCCACTGTGCTGTGGATCGTCTATTTGACGATAGATCACATTAAAGCCATCTCGTTTAAGATGAGCTGCAAAATGACGCATGGCTGAGAAAATAAAAACCAGTTTCTTCTTGTGATGCGCCACATGCGTTGTTAAGTCAACAACTTCTACCATAAGAATAACGTCCTTGGCTTTGTCAATGTGCCGAAATGTAGGCAAATCATGACTGAGCTGATCATACATTATCAGTGCTAGTTGCATTATATCTCCTTTTTACCAAGATCAGAAAATGCAGCTAATGCTGTTTCTCTGGATGCTTTTAAATCGACAATGGGATGAGGATAATTCACTCCTAATGTCACATTGGCCTCAGCCAACACTTCACTGGGAGCCATCCAGGGAGAAAAAAGATACTTTACCGGCAAATGAGCCAATTCAGGAATATATTTTTTTGTGAAACTCCCATCAGGATCAAATTTCTCACCCTGTGTGATTGGATTAAAAATGCGAAAGTATGGCGCGGCATCTGCACCACATCCCGCTACCCACTGCCAACTCGCGCTGTTGTTAGCATGATCAGCATCAACTAAGCAGTCCCAAAACCATCGCTCACCATAACGCCAATCAATCAATAGATTTTTCACCAAAAATGATCCTACGACCATTCTCAGCCGATTATGAACGTAACCTGTTTGCCATAACTGCCTCATTCCAGCATCAACAATTGGAAATCCTGTTTTTCCTTTACGCCAGGCATCTAAGAGCATGGGATTATTTTGCCAAGGGAAGTTATCAAACTTAGTTTGAAGATTTTTAGTTGGTAGCTCAGGCTGTTGGTAAAGTAAGGAATAAGAGAACTCTCTCCACCCTAACTCACTGCAAAAATGATCAGTATTATCATCACTGGGCAGTGATTGTATCTGATCCCATATTTGATGAACTGATATCTCACCAAAATGAATATGGACTGATAAATGGGATGTGTGCTTCTTAGCAGGAAAATTTCTTCCTTTTTTATAATTGCTCAAGCCATTGTCAATAAAGCGCGCCAATGCCACCTGCGCCCCTTTCTCCCCGATCTCCCAATGCTTAGCCAGCTCAATATCCCATCGGTTTTCAGGCAATAGATTAAGCATATCAATCGTCAAGGCCTGATTGTCTATCACGCCATTGAGGGAGGACGGTTGTGGTAATACCTGTCTTGGCGGCGTTGATTTTAAACAGCCCTTACGATAAAAGGGGGTGAATACCTTATACGGAGTTTTATCCTCTTTAAAAATAGTCCATGGCTCCCACAAGAGTGAGGCATTAAAACTCTCTACATGTATGTCTTGTTTATGCATTTTTTCTTTAATTATTTTGTCGCGACTGATCCGCCACGGCTCATAGCATCGATTCCAGTAGATTGCTTCAATGGTATATCGTTTGGATAAACTATCTATGATCTCAATCGCATCTCCCTGATAGACACATAACTCAGGTAAAGACGACTTAAGTGAATTCAATGAATGATGCAGCCAGAACCGACTAGCAGCTCCCATTTTCATCTCACCTGCGTTCTCATCATCTAGAATATAGATAGGGAGAATATTTTCGTGTTTAGATGCAGCCAATAACGCCGGATTATCCGATAACCTTAAATCTTGTCTAAACCACATGATTGCAATACTTTTACTCATAATTCAAACTCCTTCTGGGGTGATGGCTTTGCTTTTGGCGGACGCTTGGGCCGCCCAGGTCGCTTTCTACTGGCATGCTTTTTGACAATTTCTTTGGCAGCCGCTTTGTGAGATTGGTCCTTCCTCATGCCGTAAAGTATTTTGGAAGCATGCTGTCTGGCCTCTTTCTCATCAACAATGGGAGCAGGATAATCATAGGCATTTTCAAACTCCCATGGGCGATGAATTTCATCACTGGGAGCTTGACTTAATTCCTTTACCCATTTTCGAATAAAAACCCCATCTGGATCTTGGTCAATGCCTTGTTTAATTGGATTGTAAATACGTATGGCATTGATACCTGTCGTTCCAGATTGCATTTGGCATTGGCTATAATGAATCCCTGGCTCATAATCAACAAATAAACTGGCAAGATAAGGCGCTGAATCTCGCCAATCAATCCACAGATGGTAACTTGCAAAACTCATCAACATTGCGCGCATTCTAAAGTTGATCCATCCCTCTTTAATCAAGGCACGCATGCATGCATCGATCATTGGATACCCTGTTTGGCCATTTTTCCATGCCTGCAGTCGATCTGGATATTCCCCCATGGTTCGGATGGTATCATAAGCCCGATGCATATTCTCATACTCAATACTGGGCTGATCTTCTAGTTTCTGAATAAAGTGACAATGCCATCTGAGGCGACTTGCAAATGAACGCATTGCGTTTGGCCATTTCCCCCGATGCTCTGGTGGCAGCCGATTTAACTCCTGCTGTCGTTGTGTACAGGCATGAAACACCTCTCGCATTGATATAACGCCATAAGTAATATAACGTGACAGGCGTGAACAGCTTGTATATGCTGTTACCGGTGATGACATTTCTCTAGTATAGTGCTCACCGCGCTGGTATAAAAAACTCTTAAGACATTGCAGTGCTTTCTGACGTGTCCCTTCAAGAGAAACAGCAATGCCATCTGGCTGCAAATTGAGTTCTTCAGCTAATGGAATAGGATCTGAATGCACAGTAAATGCTTCTGACTGATCAGTGCGCTTGATAACTGGCTGATACATTTGATCATACCACTGCTTCGCCCAACCATCTCTGTTTTTAAGTCGCCTTACAACGCCATTGTGAGGGCATTCTGTAAAGGTTATATGATTTGCTTTGAACCATGTTCTTATTTTTTTATCCCTACTGTACGTCCAGCTATTTTTTGTCTCCTCATGTGCCCATACATTGGATATTGCATACCGTTGGTGTAAATCAGAAAATACTTGCTCTACCTCCCCTACTTTAATAATTAAGCGCTGGCCAATTGCTCTTAATTGCTGGTCTAAATCCTTCAAACACGATGCTAAGAAACAATATTGCCGGTAACTCATATCTGGCTCTTGCCACAACATCGGCTCAATAATATAAATTGCTGCCCATGGACCTGATTGATTAGCCAAAACAAGTGGATGATGATCCGTGACTCTTAAATCATATTTATACCATAAGATATTCATACTGCTTTTAATGATTCCAATATTTTTGAAGATACATCTTCTGCACTGAGAAATGCTGATTCGATTCGGCCTCTAATGCACCAATCTCCACACGCTGCAATTTGATTTTTATTATCAATCAATGATCGCTCACCTGCTTGTTTGGGACAATTTGCATATTTCCATCGGTGCACTTGGGCGTGCTTGATGTTCATTGGTTGGGCAATTACCATTTTTACCTCATCAAGGAGATAATCAGTAACTTGCTCAATTGGCATATCGATATTTTGGTCCGCCCATCGGTTGGTTGAATGTACCAATAATGAGAAGTAAGCATCACGACCCGGTTTTGAACTATTAACAGAGATCCAGCTTATATCTGCTGATTTCACTAAAGCTGCATCCCATCCTAGGTCTATTTCCTCCGCCCCGATCATCAAAGAATAGCAACCTTGCATCTTGGCTGTACTGACCTGATGGTGAAAATTTATATCCGGCCCGATCAGAGCTTGCGCCTGCGCTGGTGGCAAAGTGAGAATCACCCAATCAAAATATCTTTTTGAGTGATGTTGGTCGGTTAATTGCCACTGGCCATCAAATGTAATTTGCTCAATATGAGTTTGATAATGAATGCTGATATCCTTTGCCAGTTCCCTACCAATGATATTCATGCCTGGCACTCCAACATAATGAGGGTATTCATCATCCCAATCTCGCCGTGACACGATTTGATTTTTTTCATATTCAACGAAGCGTGCATCCCATCGTGCTATAGCCTTCTGATCGATCAACGGTATAAGAAATTCTTTGAAACTGTTTGAACGTGCTGTGAAGAATTGAGCGCCATGGTCAAACCTGAAAGGATCTGCATAGCGCGTTGCAATGCGCCCACCTGGCGCGACGGATTTTTCAAACACCTCAACCTCAAAATGATCCTTGAGCCTATGTGCAGTCACCAATCCTGATAATCCAGCACCAATAATGGCTATTTTAGTCACTAGTACCCCTCTATCAGACTGGCGTTAAAACCAAAAAATACGACAGATAATTGAATAACTATCACAATCAAACTCACGTTAAATCTTATTCCAAAATAATATTTTGCGATCTGTCTTTGTGTGAGTAACCAATAGTCAATTGCTAATATCAACGCAAAAACCAGAGAATTGGTAAGCATAAAGACAATACGCGACATCAGAAGATATGAAAAATATAGGACCAAAACGCCAAAATTAGACATCAAGGCAACAAAAATAGATTTCCATTTTCCCAAATGCCACTTAATTGACCAAAGACTCCCTAATAGGAATACTGCAATGATCAGACCATATAAACAAAAGGCATCCAAAGTACTTCCCACATAGGGAAGCGAATGGGTGCCACTGTTGATCATTACTGCTAAAAACAAAAATGGGATAATACCCAGATAAGTCAAAAGTTGCTCAAGTTGATGGCTCATATTATCAATCAGTTGGAGTTAATTTATTTTACATTATTCCCGAAACGATGTCATACATAATTCTGAAAAAATTTCCCCTGCCAGTAATATAAAAATAACAATATATTCAATAAGATACTATAATTACTAAATAACAAGAATCATTGGGAGCCTGTGATGAAAATCAAAGCTTACGGCAGTACGAGCCCGGATAGTGATCTAGCAGAATTATCTATTATTCGCCGTGACATGGGCAATGACGATCTATTAATTGAAATTTTGTACTGCGGCATCTGCCACAGTGATATTCATATGGCACATGATGAGTGGGGAATGTCAGCTTATCCTATTGTTCCTGGCCATGAGATAATCGGCAAAGTGATCTCGGCTGGAAAAAATGTTTCACGTTTTAAGGTAGATAGCATTGTCGGTGTTGGCTGCATGGTTGGATCATGCCATCAATGCCCCGCCTGCGATAAAAATATGGAGCAATTTTGCCCAAATATGGTCATGACTTTTGGTAGCCCCGATCCATTTATTGCCGGCCAAATGACCTATGGAGGTTATTCTACACATATTGTTGTTCCAGAGAGATTTGTCCTTCGCGTTGGAGCTCATCTTGACCTTACACGCGTCGCCCCATTACTATGCGCAGGGATTACCACTTATTCCCCAATGAAACAATGGGAGATTGGAAAAAATTCTGTTATTGGCATCATTGGACTTGGCGGACTTGGCCATATGGGGGTTAAATTCGGAAAAGCCATGGGAGCGCATGTTACAGTTATTACAAGTACCGAATCAAAAAAGTCTGATGCATTGGCGCTCGGCGCAGATGAGGCGGTTATATTATCTGATGATCAACAAATGAAAAAATATGTTAACCACTTTGACTTTCTTCTTGATACCACGCCAGTGTTGCATGATATTAACCCGTATTTGCAACTTTTAAAGTTTAATAAAACCTTAGCACTGGTCGGCGCTGCACCTGTCAGTTTGCATAGCATGAATCTTATTTTTGGCAAGAAACATGTCAGTGGATCATTAATTGGAGGAGTTGCCGAGACTCAGGAGATGCTTGATTACTGTGCTGAGCATAATATTCTCGCAGATACGGAGCTCATCACTGTCAATGATATCAATTCTGCTTATGAGCGAGTGATTAATTCCGATATTAAATACCGTTTTGTTATTGATATGGCATCACTTAAACACTAGACCTTAACTAATCATAACTTAAATCAGTTGCCTTACCACTGAACGCCCAATATGAGATAACAGTGTATAAAAGCAGTAAAGGCGTTATAAATAAAAAACCAAGAAAGATCACCCAAAGTGATTCCGGGGAAGCCGCTGCATCTTTAATCAATAGTTTCCCAGGAATAATATATGGAAAGAAGCTGTGTGCTAATCCACAGAAGAACAAGATATAAATCATTATCGTATAGATAAAAGGCCACGTACAATACTTATCATTCTTATAAGGCATACGCGCCAATATTAGCTCCAGCCTTAACATAACGAACAAAGCTAATACTGGGAATGGTGATAAGAACAGGATATTGGACGCACTTAGCCACTGGGTATAAATATGATCACTGATAATGGGCGAAGTCAGTGACACAGCCACTAATGCAATAAAGACGTTAAAAAGATGCCGCCTTGCCCAAGTGATTGCTTTTGTTTGCAAATTATTTTCACACTTCAATATCAACCAACTGGCCCCGATCAAACAATACGCACTGGTCAAAAGATATGCACAAATCAGACAAAAAACCTGCGCAGAATAACTGTGATCAAAACTGGTAATACATGCACCTATGATATAGCCTTGCGCCAAAGTTGTGACATATGAGCCAATGTAAAATTTCTTATTCCATCGCCATTTTTGGTGGGCAGGAACTTTTGAGCGAAAATCAAATGACACCCCTCTAAAGACCAATCCGAGCACCATAATGGCAACAGGGAAATATAATTGACCTAAAATAATGCCATGCGCTTTTGGAAAAGCTACCAGCAATAGTCCCAGCCCCATAATCAGCCAGGTCTCGTTCGCATCCCAAAATGGGCCAATTGAAGCGATCATTCGGTCTTTTTCATGCCAACTTGCCTGAGCGGTCAACATACCCACCCCTAAGTCATAGCCATCTAAAATGGCATACATGAGTAAGGACACTCCCATTAGAGCCGCAAATGCATAAGCCAGCCAATCAGGACCTAAAAACTCGATCATGTTATGATCTCACCCTGAAGTGGAATCAAAGTTGATTGGATCTGCTTGCGCTCCGTAACTTGTTTAGGCTGACCTGCTTTTCTTGCAAGATGAAATAATGTGAAAACATAAGCAACTGTTAAAAATGCATACGTTGCGAGGAAAGTGAGCAGTGTAGGCAGCACCATTGCTGCTGTTACTGGCCCCAATGCATCTTTAGACATCATCACACCATGAACCAACCAGGGCTGCCGCCCTATCTCAGTAACATACCAGCCTGAGACTGTTGCAATTACCCCAGAGAAAGTCATTATCACTGTTGCATATTGATAGTACCGAGGCAGAGGTCTTTTCTTGATGATATGATAGAGCCCAAACCAGGAGATAGCCATCATTAACATCCCTAGGCCCACCATAACACGGAATCCAAAAAATAATGGCTTAACCGGTGGGTGATGCGCAAAATCATTAAGCCCCTTGAGCTCACCATCAAGCTGATGTGTTACAATAAGACTCCCAAGATATGGAATTTTTACCTCATAATTATTGTGTCTCGCTGTTTCGTCTGGAACTGAGAATAAGATCAGTGGCGCGCCTTTCTTTGTCTCCCATGCTGCCTCAATGGCAGCAATCTTCTCGGGCTGGTAAGTGCGGGTATGAATCCCGTGCTCATGGCCAACATAAATCTGAAGCGGGATGAGTATGCTAGCAAGAATAATACCTGTTGCCATTGATTTTGATACAGCTGCAGCATGATCTCCCTTGAGCATCCGATATCCTGATAGCCCCATCACCAAAAACGATGCACACAACCCGGAGGCAAGCAACATATGAGGAAGTCGCACATGCATTGATGGATTAAAAATAACAGCAAGCCAGCTTGTAACATGTGCTTCCATTTCGCCAAGATGGTTAGGGATCATTTCATAACCTGCTGGGGTATGCATCCAGCTATTGAGTACCAATATCCAAAACGCCGAAACAGTGGTCCCGAGAGCAACCAAAAAGGTAGCCAATGTATGGAACCACCCAGGAACCTTTCGAAATCCAAAAAGCATGATACCAAGGAATGAAGCTTCAAGAAAAAAAGCAGTTAAAACTTCGTATGCCAGTAAAGGGCCAGCAACGTTACCAAAGGTCTTCATAAATCCAGGCCAATTGGTGCCGAATTGAAATGACATGGTAATTCCACTGACAATACCAATCGCAAAACTCAGCGCAAATACCTTTGTAAAAAAGAAATAACTGTCCATCCACGCCTTATCTTTCGTTGCTTGATAGCGCAGTTTAAAAAATAACAGTATCCAGCTCAGCGCAATCGTAATGGATGGAAACATGATGTGAAATGTAATATTCGCAGCAAACTGAATACGAGATAAAATAAACGGATCTAAATGTGTCATTAATCGCTCTCACTGGTTGTTTCAATTGGGTGATCAGTTTTATTTTTAAACTGAAAGAAGTCGTATATCTTCGCCCCCATATTGAGAAACCGAACCAGTCGCTCCGTCTCAAGTCGCTGCATCTCCTTATACCATCGGGTAAGCATTTCAATTAGATCATGCATCTCATGCATTTTTTTCTGAGCATGTTTTTCAACATCTGTAACGGGCTGCTCCAATATAATTGAACGCAGCATGGACAGTGTTGGCTCCACCTCTCTTTTGCGCCGTGCTTCTACTAAGTTTCGCACAATATCCCATATATCCTCATGAGTATCAAAATAGTCTTTCCTATCATCTGGCTTGTGCTTAAGCATAACCAAATTCATTGATGCCAACTCTTTTAAACCCATTGCAACATTTGATCTTGAAAACCCAAGAGACTCAACAATTTGATCCGCATTGAGGGGCTGATCTGATAAATACAGTAAGGCGTAAATCTGCCCGACTGTGCGATTAATTCCCCATCGGGAACCCATCTCTCCAAAATGTAGCACGAAGGTCTGTATTAGCGGCGGAAGGTTCATATTAATACCACTTAAAACGTTTCATTTTCTTTATTTTCAGTATATACTGAAAACAGAGAAATTAACAGCATAAAATCTAATAATTTATTTTGGAATATTTAAGATGATTATGAAAGATAACATAATGTTTAAAAAAGATCGAGCGCTCATTACGCTCTCACCTTCCACCTGCGCATTTGATGCAATCCAGCTAATGAAAGATCAAAAAATTGGGGCTGTTGTACTGACCCATAACGACCAAACCATTGCAGGGATTGTAACAGAACGTGATCTGGTAACACGCCTACTCGCTAAAAATCTAAATCCCCATTCCACAATGTTACAATCCATTATGACTCCTAATGTTGTTACCGCAAATGAACACGATGACCTAATCAATTGGCTGAGTAAAATGTCACAGAAACATTTCCGACATTTGCCCATTATTGACAATAAAGGAAAGCTAAAAAACATCCTCTCCCAAGGTGATATCGTTGCTTATCTGTGGCCTGATGCTCATGAGAAAGGTCGTAATCACTGGCTATCTGGATATATCTTTCCGATTATTATCGCGATATCTTGCATTATCATGATCAATTTAGCCCTACACCAATTGTAGCTAAATCAGCTATTACATGATAAAATCTGTATTTTTGTGTGCCAATGGAAATAGATATCAGTGAACATCAAGCAGCAGAGATATTTATGCAGCTTTTCAACTCCGCAAAACCTCAAGGCAGCTCGGGTATTTGCTATCGGCCTGAGCATAAGATTGATATTGATACCAGCAAAACCATTCTAGACCGGTATACGAAAAATAATATTACTCAGATTGGATACTATCAGGGGCGATTCTTTAATTTAAAGATTGAAGGTAATAAGCTGCAATGTGAACATTATGACCAAGCCAATGGCGGCATTGGCACGGCAAAAAAAATAATCGACTCAATAAAACAGGCCACAACCGATACCCCCGAGCAGTGCATCAGAAAGAATAACCCAATTAAAAGAACCCTGTCATTCCCCGGATAACTTTAGCATTTCTATAACATTTTTATCAATGTCCTGAGTATAGACCGATTGTGTCCCGTCGCGATGCGTCACTGGCTCACCAAATTGTGAAATATTACTGCACTCAATTGCGAAATGGGGTGGATGTTGATCAGGTAACACCAGAGCCAGTTCAATATTAGCAAATTCAATCATAGCCCATGAATCATCTTGATAATTGACACGACACTTCATATGAAGCTTATACCATTGTACTGCCCGGGCAATATTATCAACCTGAATTGCCAAATGATGTATTTTATCAAGCTTATTACTCATCTTCTTGCCTCCAGAAATATTCTTCTAAGATTTCATAAGAAACATATTCAAGCGTTCTTATATGAGTAGACTTAGGTTTTATCATTGGCGCACAACCCGCATCCTTTGCCTGAATCCAACGTGATACGCATAAACACCAGCAATCTCCTGCCTTTAACCCCGGAAATCCTGGACCTGGCCGCGTCAAATCATTACCCATTAATTGCGTAAAAGATAAGAACTCATCGGTTACCACAGCGCAAATCCAATGTTTACCATAATCACTATCTGGCGCCTTACAAAAGCCATCGCGCAAGAAACCTGTTTTGGGCTGATGACAGCATGCCTCCAGACCAGAGCCTAAAATATTTCTCTCCATCATCGCCTCCTTTATTTCGCTTTAATGAGCATACTGCCTATGAATATTATATATTGCTGTTAACAATTTTTTCTAGGGCCCTCAGATGAACGCATGAACTGCGCATCAGCAATAAGCGAATCCTCTTTTAAAACAGTACCCAGTGAATGCACAACCTCGGCTGCACTTTTATTATATATCTCATTATCTTGCGGGGTTATAATATCTCTTGTCATTCTGAGCACATCGAGCATGTTATCATTAACATCAGCCTGCAACATTCGACTCACCATCATTTTCACAATTCCATTGAGCGATCTTAACATATAATCTTTTGTCCACTTATCGCGTAATATACCGCTCCATACATCAGGATCCCAATTTGTATTTCTAATAAAATCCTTTATAAACTCTTTTGAGCTCTTTCTAGTATCGATCTCTAATGCATCACATGTCAGAAGCTCCCTAAGACAGATTAGGATATTCCTGCCATCGTGTTGATACTCCATGCGCGTAGCCATTTGATTTATATGGGCCACCCAGTTCTCTTTAGTATCGCCCATAAAATGAATATGCCCCGTAATTGGGCAACCTAGATCGATCCTATTTGAAATACAATGGTGCGCAAGTTGCTCTGGAAGATCAATCTCCCTTCTAATCAATTTCACACACAGGTCTTTTCGTTCCCACCTGTCCAAATTTTTAAACTCATTGAAGGTCTTCTCATGTCTAAATAATGCATAAATTCCCTCACCTGACTTTTTATGATGATTGTCATGAAAATAATATATTGAGTCGATGTACCGATCAATGAGAGTGATAGAAATATGAACCCCGCTTACGGGCTCGTCAGGCATTGGAAATGACTGGACAAAATATACCATCATTTCATCAGATTGCGTTGCCGCATCTAAGAACAATCTGATACGGTTGTATTCATTGTGTAACTCGTCAAGATAAGTCTTTTCCTTAAGTGCATCCCGAACTAAATCTAAATCATCCATTTTTACCAAATTGGAAAGCAAGTCTACCCTGTTATATGAAGCATTCAAAAATTTTTCCCTGAGCTCATCACCTCTCCAAAGAGCTTTTACGAATGAGTAATTGTTTCTCCTGATCGCTTTATATAAAATTTCTGGATCAGAAAACGTATGGGTACTTGCAAATTTCGCCGCACTATCATAAGTGTCATCAAAGCTCATTATTTCTACAAAGTAATTTTTGTCTATCTCCCTGGTCTTACAAACAAGATTTAGCTGTTTTAACATTTCATCTACCCCAAAGGATCTAACCCCACGCCACCAAATACCGACGCCTCCTTCTTTAGAATCCACATAATCAATGGATGCTGCGATGAGTATATTCTTGCAAGACAAGTTGCTCAAATCGATATCTTCCCCCAGAGAAGTAAATTCCTTAAAGAAAAACATCTTGGTCTGAATTGAACAGTCTGGCAGATTAGCAAGTGTATGATCAAGAAAACTTACCCATTGTGATTTCTCATCACCAGAAAAATATATCTCCCTTGTGACAGAAAACTCTAAATGAATTTCTGATTCAATAAGGACCTTGGCCATTTGGATAGGTATTTTAAGCTCTTCTTGATGATAAAGTAACCTAGCAAGATCTTGCTGTTCTTCTGGCGAATATCCCTTAAATTCCGATACCATTTGCTCGTGTTTAAATAGCTCTATGACACCCGGCAAGCCTTTGATTAAGCCCTCAACACTATTTTCAATTATCCAGTGCAAAAGGTTCGTGCACAGGGATGGGTCTTCCCCTGGCTCCACTCTTGGCAATAATATCTTTGTAAGTGAAATAAACACATCACTGGATTGATTAGCCGCCTGCTCTAATATCGGTCGTACGCGTATTTTTTTATCTGGGAATTTTTCCTCTAAAGTGATAATCAATTCCTTATGAATTAACTTATCATTCTGCTTTATCAGTGAAATGATAATATTTTCTTCATTGTTGTCCTGAGCAATTGAAGCAATCAATTTCTCTTTAGACAAGCGCCAAACCATTGTACATAGATCCAAATCACTATTATTAGGATCTGAAACCAACTCTGAGAACAGCCTATAATCATTGATATTATTGTTATAATTATCCTGCACAAGGTCACTCTTTATGGAGCGCTCTATCTCATTAAAAAGATCTGACTTTTGTCTTTTTTTGGATAAATCAAGAAGGCGCTCACAAACCTGATCAACTCCCAGTAAGCTAGCCAGGCAGCACAGTAAATCAAAATCCTCCTCGCGCAACTGCGGTATCTTTAAATTGAGACGCACCACAATAATCTCTAAAAGATTATCAATGATTTCATCTTTAGCTTGATCCTGCGCAACTAAGTTGAGAAAACATTTCTTATTTATAACCTGAAAAAATTTAGTTATATCCCGCTGCTCAAAGAAGCTGTATTGCGTGTAGTCTCCAAATAAGATATCAGTTTCCTCTCGCCAACAGCCAGCAAGGAAACCCTTTGACACTAATTTTATCACTTGAGGAATATCATCTAATCTGGCACTTCTTAAAATCGACTCAAGATGTTCATCCCCCTTATATGGAGTAGATAACTTCCATGATTGTAAGTCTTTTATAAACAAATCAGCGCAATAATCTGGGGAGAATTTCGCTCTTGCTGAAACATTGGCGCTTTGTAAATTTGAAGCTCTTAATAAGCCGGGGATCTCCCTATCAGCAAGTTTTAACGCTAAAAATGCATCGGAATTTTCTTTAAATATCTCTTCCAATCTCGAATCTAATGAGTCCATTATACACAATGCGAAGTTAGCAAATGGTGTTGCAATTGTTCCATTGTAATTACACCAAAAACTGTTCTCTATCTCAGGGTTAATCGTCACGAAGTCATCAAAATGATCCGTCCCCTTAATAACGTCCCACATGCTCTCATACTTCTCAAGTAGTTTTGCTCTGGCATCACCCGCGAAGTAAGCTTTTAATAAATCCACATCAAGCCCAAACACCTCACCATTGTCCATAATGTAATCCAATATTTTCCCCTCAAGATCCCCTTTAAGGGCTGTATCAAATTGATCAGTAAGTATCTTTACAATCTCTCTACGGTAACAATCCTCAGGACCATCTATTATCTTCCCCCAATCTCTATCGGTAATGTTATGCGCTTTAAATTCCAAATTGATAGTCGCAAGGAAAAATTGAACGACAATTGAGAGTTTTTCATTTCTTCCAGAAATGGAAACCTGCCCAGATAAACTACTTTGCAAGTGAGCATACTGCATCGGTCCATAATCTCCGGAGCCAGCCTCAATGCCCAGAGATTGGATCATCGTGTCAGTTAAATCATCTATATCATCTGAATCGTACTCCCCCATCAATACCTCAGATAAATTATTTGATAGATCCTCACTCTTAATATGGCCTTTAACCCCATCAAAAGCTGGAATAGAACTATTATTGAGTTGATCTATAAAAAATTTGCTAATGGTTTCATTGCGCCCATCACTTCCAGCTTCAACTATTTTTTTTGCTTCGATTTTCGTATCCGATTTTAGCGTCTCAAGTAACTCAGGAGGACTGGGGAAATCTGCCTGCAATACTAATTGTGAGATACCGGTACTCCCTTCAGTTACATAATTTCTATTTAGTTCAAATTGTACATTAGGCGCTCTTAACATTGAGTCCATATTTAAGGGCCTTAATACCATTGACTGAAGCGTGGTTGCCCCCTCTGCCCTAAAATAATCATTAAAAGCAGCCGGTAATTCAGGAAAATCCCCGCCAAATTCTGTCATTACCTCAGATTCTGAAATTTGAACGAGGACGCTTTGATAGCTATTTAATTGCTCAATGCGCTGTTGTCTTTTTTTTGCAAAAGAGCTCATATGATATGGATTATTTTTATCATCTTTTTTTATATCTTCCAGCATCTGACGAATCGAAGATACCCCCCCGCCGTTAAAAAAGTGTCTCAGCTCCAGCAATGTTTTACATGTATTATCAGTTCCTATGGAGTACCCTCTCACAAAAGGCATCATTAAAAAAACATTGTTTGATTTGTCTACAAATATATACTTGTACTCTGATTTCTCATTTTTAATCATATTAACATCTCTTTTTGCACGAAAGTATAATTTAATTTATACACTAATAATTTTCGATTACAGCTAGTTATGGCTTTACCCCTTGAAATACTGATTCACGGGGTGGATCTTGACCCTTTTTATATGAATTATAATCACTTTTTAGCTTACTGAAGCTGGTGTTGTCAACGTGCTGCGGTGAACGTTCCATATTAAAAATTCTGTCAATATATCTAAATAATTTCTCTTGAGAGTCATCTTTGTATAAGGGACTTGTCAAACGGTTTACAAGAATTTGTAATGCCCCATTCCTGTTCATTAAATAAAGTATATTTATATTTTCAAAAGAGTTCCCTCCCAGAAGATCCTCAATTTGGGAAAATTGGTTTTTTGAAACTATTTCTTGCCAAAACTTTTTATTATCAAAACTACTAAATACGTCATTGCCAGGTTGACATTTATCTAATTGATCACTGATAAAACATATCCAGGAACCATCTACAGGTGAACCTAATTGTATATGTTGCTTTGCAAAACTATTTATTATTTTTGTTTGGTTTTCTGAATATTTCTGTTTATCAGAGAGATACCTTACCCTCACTTTTTTCTGTAAAAATTTTGTCATTAGTTCATCAGGGATACTTTGATTCACCTCTAAATATTTTTCGGACCAACAGAAAAGGAGGTTAAGAGACTGTTCTTTCATATCATTATCTAAATTAGAGAATATTTTTTCTCTTAATTGAGCAAACTTTTTATCAACCATTAACATCTTAAAATAGCTTGTGGGCCATGCTCTAATATTTTTGAGTAATACATCCTGGGCATTCGGAACTTCCTCTACAAATCGATCAAAAAGCCGCTCAGAATATCCCCTCATATGTGCATTTTCATTTAACATTGCCTGTGCACCTTCATGATCAAGTAAAAGTAATCGCATGATATTTTCATCATTAAAAATTATTTCTGAACACTTATCAAATGCGTGCGGCTGGCAATCAGCAAGAATTCTGAACAACCTGCCCAAATAAAATATAGGATTATTTGATAAAGTAAATTTAATATATGAACTGGTAAATCTTGCAATCTCTTTATCATTGCGAAAAACCAAAGTGCCCGTATAACCTGCTAAATTGACATGGGCTGGATATCTATTGATAAGATATGAAGCCGCCTCAAGGTGATTTTCACTGGCAAGATCTCGAACCAGATCATCAAGAAGATGTTTTTCTTCGAGTGTACCACCAAACTCATCAAGTATTTTCTCTAAAAATGGCTGAAGTCCTATCTTGCCCACAGATAGTATCATCTTGGTCATAGCTTCATAAAACTTATTGGAATTGTATGGATTATACAAACTATGTAAACCTGAAAAAATTTTCTGTATATACATTTCATTACTTAAAATGGCTGCTCGCATCGAATCAGAGAAAATAAATAGGGAAAAAAACGGCATCCCTGCGAATTCGTCGTTATTTTCACCAATATGAGCACTCATTTCATCCAGGACTTTAAGTCTATTGATGCGCGGAATGATTTTTTCAAGTATGTCCCTCACAACGTCATCTTCATAAGCAAATTTTGCAAGTACACTGAATTTTTCGATAAAGTTATAACCACCAAAAACGACACTATCCTCACTATAATTGTTCTTATTAAACGCATCTACCCATGAGTCAACAAATTGCTCTATTATTCCCTCTTGCTGTGATATTGATTTGATCAGCACATCTGCTCGCTGCACAATTGCCATTTCTAAATATTTTACTCCCAGTTCAATATCTAATTTCTCACAGTATTTTTCAAGCATAGAATAATCTTTGTTACTGATAAAAGATCTTATAATATCATCCTGTGCGCTTTCTTTTCCTTTTGTGATATCTGATAAAAAAGAAACAAACTCCTCACTAGTAAAGCCAACATTAAGCTTGTTTAAAACATTTAGAATTGGCGGCAAAGTTGTATCTAATTCATATTTGGCCCAAAAGTATTGTTTAAGCAGGTGATATTTATTTTCTTTTGTAAGATAGGCCGCGAATGACAATTTTCCAGGTGTTATAGCTGAAAATAAAATTGCAAGGGTCTGTGAATCTAAGTCTTCTATATTCGCGGCTCCGCTGTTAAAATAAAGGGCCAAGTACGATGCACTACTTTTTGATTGTGATAGCGCTCTTACGAAATGATAGTCATCACCCACAATGAGAGAAGGTGACACTAGCTCACCCAAATACTCGCGAAACTGAAAAGGATCAATATGGTCAATAAATAACGGTAAGCGATCATAAATCTCTAGATTGGTAATATCGAAATGACTGATATAATAACGAATCCCTTCTTCAATACTATCTTTGTCATCAAAAACAATTTTAAAGTCTGCATCATCAAAAGTACTATCAAGACTTTCTATGATATTATGCACTTCATCCTCGTCAAATGGAATAGAGACCTCATTATTCATAGCAGACTGCATCAATCTACCAGGTGTTGGTGCAATTTCTAAATTCAAATCTAAAAATTCCTCTTTTTTCTGCTTACAGAATTTTTCTTGCTCCGGTGTTAACTCTAACCCTGACTCAAGTGTAAGTAGCGCAAATGGTGTTGATATTGCTCCACCATAATTACACCAATAACTGCCTTTGATCTCAGGGTTAACTAGAATAAATTCATCGAAATGCTGTGATTCATTAACTGTCAGCCATAAACTCTTATATTTCTCTATCAGCTGATCTCTTTTTTGCTGTTTATCCTGTTTATAATGATGTGTATAGCTATCTGGATCAATACCAAAACTGCTCATGTTTTGCTCAAAATAATCCAATAATTTATCCTCAATACTTTCCTTCGATACTGTACTGAAATTATCATTTACGATCTTGACAATCTCTTCACGGTAGCGTGAGTCATTTTCATTATCAATGATTTCACCCCAATTACTCTTTGTCAGTCCATACGCCTTATATTCAAGATTTATCGTTGCTAAAAAGAACTGAACAGCAATCGATACCTTATTGTTTATGGCAGGCGGAGGCATATATGATGCTTGAATTGGGTTTAATTCAAAACTGATGTTTACACCCAATACTCCAATTATTGTGTCGAGCAAATCTGGGATATCTTCCTCTGTAAAATCTGTGCCCATAAACACAGCATCAAGACCCTGTTTTAAGATATCAATTGATGTCCCTCTAACAGCAGAAAACATATGATATTTTGGATTTTGTATTGTTTTTAAAAAAAACTCACTTATCTGTTGATTAGTATTTGTTTTTAGATCACCTGCATAGCCTTCAACCAATAATTTTAGCTCTTCAATTGCTGTATCCCTTGGCACTTGTAGCTCACTGGATATAAGTAACTGAGAAATACCTTTATTTCCCTCTTCGGTATATGTTCTATCAAGACTAAACTGTACATTCTTAGCTCTTAGATAAGAATCCATTTGAAGCGGCCTAAGTATCATTGCCTGTAGCGACTTTGCCCCCTCATTCTTGAAATATTCATCAAAAAACGCAGGCGCTTTCGGGTATTGGTCATAAGTCATTGCGAATATATCTGGACGCCTCGCGTATACATTAATAAGATCAAGATAGTGTTTAAGTTCTTTGCACATATCAAGTATCTTCTCATGCCTAGTCGACCCAGGTGTAATTTTACTTAATAAACTAACTATTTTCAGGTATCCATCAAGATTGTTCTTTACCTCTTGATAGGCGCCACTATCTGAAAAAAATTGTTTCATTTCAAGAAAAGTCTTACAGGTATTATCAACTCCTACGCCTTGGCCACCAACGAATGGCATCATCAGTTGTAATTTCTCATTCTTATCGACATAGATATAATTGCGGCTTCCCGAGTCTAAAACAATTTTCATAATTTTTTTTTATTATTATAAATATTATAGTACACATTATACAGTTTTATAAAACATATCTGAAATATTGTAATATTTCTTGTTTAAAATAATGATTAAGTAATCACCTTTTGATGCTAACATGAGGATCTTTAAAAATAACCGATTAACACTCGCACCTTTTATGAGGATAATCCTTGGGGACTGACCATACGCTATCAGGAATATTAGAGTCTAAGCGTTACTTTATATTTGGTGATGGCGTATCATTATCTCTACTGGAGTTTGAGATTCTCTCAATTAGCTCGCTGAAATCATCTTGATTGTAGTTTTCTAACATGCTCACTACTTTTTCAAGTGTTAAGTATGGGTATTTATGAAGTGGTCCACCCTCTTCATAAAGTTGATTTAATGCCTCCGGATGCAGCCTCTCAAGAGAACTTTGCACTATGATGTGTCTCATAAAATCTGATAATAACTTTAGATGTGCTCTTTTGAGCTGAAGCTCCTCGCCGTCTTTTATCTGCGGGAAGTTTTTTTCAAGGAGATCAAGAGCTACATTTGGATTAAATCCCAATGTGCTCATAAAATTATCACAAGGTAATGTAGATGCCAATTCCTCGATCGAAAAATATTTTATCATGGATGAGGCCAGACCTACCCGCAATAAATTTGGAGATTTCTCATCTGTACTGCCAAGCATTAACCATAATTCCTCCAGTGCATCATAACGAATAAAAGTCGGTAAGTGACATACCCTCAAAAACACCTGGCTCCATAAGCCTTGGAAGTCATGTTTGAAAATCTTATCAGATGGCAGCTTACCCAAAAAATTAATAAGTTCGAGATAATTATTGCCTTCTATGTTTAAATCACTTACATACTGAGACTGGTCAATATCCGAGCCTAATAATTTCAACACTTTAGTGATTGATCTATTAACAATCGCTGGCTTAACAGCCAGCTGATTAAACAAATCATCCCAAGCAGTCAGGCTCGACTGAATAAAAACATCTGCACACAAACCGACATCACTCTTAATCTCATCCTTCTGCATTAAGATCTTTGTCACACTTAGCATATTTGCATTAAGTGCAACAACCATTATCCCTCTCGCATCCTCAGAATTAGCAAAATCGAACCCGTCACTGAGAATACTAAATACCAATCGCTCCCAGCCATAGCGCGTGATTTTTGAGAGCATAATTATGTTACAATTAATCATGTCACGCACACTGGGAACCTTCCATAGCATCAGTGCAAAATCTTCCATTTTGGGTTTTGAAATTGACTGTATGAACAACGCCTCTAAAAACTTATCTGATAATTTATGCGCAAATCGTTTGTAAAGCGTAACCGATGATGTTGTCATTGACACCTTTACTGTATCTTGCAACATTCTCTCAACCGATTTACTTGTCTCATCTGCTGAGAGCAATCCAGCAAGCGCTACTGAGGTGGGCTGCATCTTTGCTGCGACTGCATAAGTGAAAAACCTTTTTGGATTAGCATTAAAATATACTTCAAACCGATCAATCAGCACAGTTGCATCCATTTGGTTATCCATCATGCGTTTAAAAGATCTTTGCACTTGATTTTCATTCAAAGTAAAATGAGGATCTTTACAAATGTTATCACACACATCCCGCATCTTTTGATCAATCGCAATACTAAATGCTGAACATAACGCCTCTTCTTGCAAAATACCTTTCTTGATAATCAGATTTGCCACATGACTCAAACGCTCTCTACACGCTCGATCCAAAAACTGGTTATATGACTCTTCGAGAAGGTTTATGGTCACAGGCTCTGAATTAAGCAGCATGATTGCAACATCAGATAATTTATTTTCTATCAATACTAAAAATAAATGCTCCAATCGGTATGTAGATACACCTGTAAAATCTATGTGTTGAGATAGCGCCATTGATATGTTGTGCATTTTGTTTTGTGACACACCCAATAATAGCCGGAAGGCTATTTCGGTATTTAGCTTATTAGGATCTAGCTCTAGAAGTTTGATTGCCACAGTTTCCATCCCATTATCACAAGCTATCTGAATAAGAGGACGATCATTTAATTTGTAATTCTCCCTTACACACTCAATCTCAAGCAACTGACATGCCAATGTTGGTAAACAGTTATAGCACGCCTCAATCAATAACTGGTTATTAGCAACATCTGCCCGAGCTTGTACTTGTGGGTTGTCTAATAATGCGAGCGCCACTTCCTCAGACTGTGAATGAATTGCATAGTGAATTAAAATATTATCGGCCATTGCCGCAACATCTTGGCCAGCAGGACTTGCAAGAATCACCAGCGTTAAATCCTCCATCTCCTTTTGAATTGCTATTTTAAGTATATCTGTCAGCCTGATTTCATATTCAGGATAATTTCGGATAAGTAAATCCCTATTATTATTGATTATGCCGATCGCAATTTCCTCCATACCATAATTTGTGGCACTATTTAGCGCATAAAAAAGCATTTGTAAATCACCATTATCCTCATATATCTTGATGATTTCGCGAACGACCGTAACATCTTTTCTGCTCATTGCTGAATGGATGATTTTTGACTCATGCAAAAATGCCGGATTTCTGAACCCCTCATAAGTGAGAAGCTTTGAGACATATTTACTATCATATTCAAATTTTAATAAATTTAAAATTTTTAGATACACCCTTGGCTCGACTATTTTCTGCACGACCTGCATGACAGTATCAATGTCGTAGCTACCAGAACGCACCAGTGTAGATAGCTGATCAACACTTAATTCCCCAATTGAACGATCGGTACGCAAACCGGCCAAAAAAGTCTCCTTCATCTGACCTGGCACTTCATTTAAGTGAAGATCAAGCGATTTAAATTGGGCCAGCCTGTTGGCAATAACAGTTTTTTGTGATTCTTCTAAAATCTGTCCAAAACAACTGTTAACAACATTTGAAAATGGAGTAACAATCATAGATTGATAGGATGCCCATAGACTGCCAGCGATATCTGCATTTGATAATGTAAAATCATCAAAATGCTCAGATTTAGCCACTTGCTTCCATAAATTATTAAATTTTCGTTTTATCCTAATTTTATCTGCAGACTCAAAGTTTGTAATACCAAAATGACTGCGATTTTCATCAAGATATTCCAATAAAGCCATCTCAATATCATCTGCAGCAGCATGAGCCCTTATGGTCTCAATGATCCCTTGACATAAGTCCTCACTTTGATCAAGCACCTTGCCCCAATCACTATCAGTCAATCCTCGTGCCCATAAATCAATATTTGCAACGCCCATAAAAAACTGAGTCATTAGGTTAATTTTTTCATTCCTAACCTCTAAGGGAATCTCTTTTTGCAGTGATTCAACAACAGCTGCATTAAATAAATTCGCCTCAGGCGATATAAAATCCCACTCAAGTCTCAGCGCCCCAACCATCAATCTGGCTATATCCTCCTTCGTGCCTTCCTCAGGATCAACGATCAATCTCTCAATTGCTCGGTTATATTTTTCAAGATCCTTATTTGCGGGGAAGCTATCAATCAACTCATTTTCAAGAAAAACCTGCCTTAATTTCCCTACCAGCTCCGTGGTAGACAAGTTCCCTTCCAGAATACGAGCAGTAAACTGCTGAATTATTCTCTCCCTAAAATTGATAACCTCCCCTGGAATCTCTATTTTTGCAAGTGCACGGTAAAATTTACTTTTTGTTCCCGACCCTCTAAAATCCCTAATAGTGGGATCCCAGGATCTCTCAAGACTAAAAACCTGGTTTGGCACTCTGACGATAGAATCTTCAACAGTAGGACATAACTGCATAGAAGCCACTGTTGCGCCGTGTGTATTCGTACTTTCAGTTATTGGCTTTAGATCTGCAGGCAATTCAGGATATTGCGAGGCCAATGATGAAAAATCCGCGACCTCACTTATTTGCTCCAAAATATCATAATACTCTTTTACTTGCTCAAGTTGTCGATCAATAGTTTGTTTATCTGTCTCGGAAAGTAATTGCCCAAATACCCTTTTGTCATTTTTAAGGTCAAACTCTAAATCCATAAGTGAAAATACTGAAGCATCAGCCATGAAGAACTTTTTTAGCTCCATAAATGTCAGACAAGTGTTATCAGTAGCAATATCAATTCCGCCCGATATGGGCATCATCAGCTCAATACTTCCATCTTCATGAAAATATATATATTTATATGATTTTTTCCTATTTATTTTCATTTCTTATTATTTTTTTTAATTATAGAACATTATTTAGGATTCATTGGTAACCACCTGACGGTCATTGAATAATTGTCTATAATTCTGGTTATGATTCATTTTATCAAAACACAACTAATCTTTGTTTTTCAGAAGATGAAATATGGTCAAATTCTAAGCTCCGCAAAACTATGGGCTAAGATCCCGCGACTATTTTCTGCTATGACCGACCTGTACCAAGCAATCAATCACCGCCGATCTAACATATCTCCGCTATTAAGGAGACTGGTGATAATTCGTGTATCCCAATTAAACAACTGTGCTTTTTGTATTGATCTGAATACTGCTATTATATTGCAAGACGCCATCAGCATCGAAAAAATAAGTCTACTAAGAGATTACGCATCCAGTAGCCATTATTCACCTGAAGAAAAACTGGCGCTTACGTTCACCGACCAATTGACAAAAAACCAACCAATCGACGAAACACTGAGAAACTCACTAAAAAATCATTTCAGTGAGGAGGCCATCATTGAACTTGCTGCGGTCATCGCGTTTCAAAACATGTCCACGAAATTTAACAACGCTTTTGATTTACCTGCACAAGGTTTTTGTAAACTAGATAACATCAAATCAAAGGATTAACTTATGTGTAATCTGAATAAATCCCATCCGCTATTACAGAAAAGACGCGCTCAATTTGCAGGAAATTTTATTCTAGCTGGGTTACTATACTTATGTGTTTCCAGCACAATGGCTAATACCACAAAAATGGAGAACAGTGTGCCTTTTGACTACTTAGAACAAAATGATCAATTCTGGCGGAAAGTGCTCGACGAGCGAACATATAAAATATGTCGACAAAGTGGCACTGAGCGAGCTGGCACTGGGAAATTTGATAAGTTTTATGAAAAAGGCACATACTTCTGTGCATGTTGTGGTGGTGACCACGCATTATTTGAATCGGACACAAAATATGATTCAGGCACTGGCTGGCCAAGCTATTTTTCACCGATTGAAGGAGCTGTCATATTACGCCCTGACCCGAATGATGCCCTTAGAGGCTATTTTGGTGCAGCGCGCACTGAAGTCATCTGCTCTCGCTGCCATGGACATCTGGGCCATGTGTTTGATGATGGACCACAGCCTACTGGCTTACGATACTGCATGAACTCAGCGGCACTGACATTTACCCCTCACGGGCAGAGCCCAAAAAGAACATTTAAAGTCAACGATGAATAGGTACACGATATTATTAACTTTGTTAATTTTTTCAAATGGAGTAATGGGTATGAAAAAAGAAATCCCCTCAACTGGCTACCAAACAGCTATTTTTGCTATGGGCTGCTTCTGGTGTGCAGAAGATGAATATCGTGATGGCAAAACTCTTGAACCTATTGCTGGGGTAATTGATATTAAATCTGGCTACGCTGGGGGAACAATTGAAAATCCCAGTTATGAAAACCATCCTGGCTATAAAGAAGCAATTAAAATTATCTTTGATCCGGCCGTTATATCGTATGGAAAGCTTCTGGAAATATTCTGGCGAAATGTTGACCCTTTTGATGCCACTGGACAGTTCTGTGACAAGGGATTTTCTTATACCTCTGCCATATTTTACATGGATGAGAATCAAAAAAACCAAGCTCTTGAGTCAATGCGGGCGACAGAAAAGACCTTGGCAGAGAATCAAAAAATAGCCACAGAAATTTTGCCCTACACGACATTTTACGACGCAGAAGACTATCATCAAAACTTTAAGAAAAAAAGCCCTATCCGGTATAATTATTATCGCTGGAATTGTGGACGAGATGAACGACTTGATGAGCTTTGGAAAAATAAGGATCAATAATTATAAATGAGGGCTAGTTATGCCGTTTTTAAAACGCCTTAAATGGTTACCAATTGTAATTATTGTTGCAATGATGATTATATTTTGGATCGCAAGTGCTTATATTGATTTTAACTGGATAAAATATCATCAGCTTCAGCTAAAACAATTTGTATCAGATCAGCCATTTTATGCTATTTGTATATACCTTTTTCTCTATATTTTAATTGTGGCTTTATCCATCCCAGCTGCAAGCTATATGTCAATTGTTGGTGGCTTTATGTTTGGGCAAATTCTGGGATCACTACTTGTTATCATCAGTGCAACGATGGGGGCTTGTATATTATTTGTCAGCGTGAAACTGATATCAAAAGACTGGATAGAAAGACAAACATCAGGTTTTATTAATCAAATGCGCACAGGATTTAATAATAATGCGCTGACATATCTCATCTTTCTGCGACTTGTGCCACTTTTCCCATTTGCAGTTGTAAACTTAGTGCCTGCAATTCTACAAATTCCATTTATTACTTTCTTTATTGGAACCATTGTGGGGATTATTCCAGGATCTATCATCTATGTCTCATTTGGCGCCGCACTTGATCAGTTAATTACTCATCCCAATCATCTTGTTAGTCAGCCTCTCATTTTTGCAGTATTGGGATTTATTATTATTGCCCTTAGCTATATATACGTAAAGAATAAGAAATGATTTAAGTAAAATCACTCCAAGCACAATATACTCTTCCAGCAGTTGTGATCCAACAGCAAATGCCATAAAACAAACAAACAGAAGCAAAATATTCAGGTAATAAACATATAGTGACCATTACCATCGCCGTTTCAGTTCCCTCACAAATCCCGCCAAGATAATAAAAGGATTTTATCCCGCGCTGCTCAGTGGTGATGTTGCGTTTACCGGCAATAATGGCATAGGCCAGAAAAGAGCTTATCGGTCCAATATAACTAAAAATTAGAAAACACGCCCAGAACTGTTGCTCTGGCAATGCAATAGCAAAGGCAAATATCACACCACTGTATGTGATGAAATCAGCAACAATATCGAAAAAACCACCAAAGTCTGTAAGCTGTGTATGTCTTGCAATGGCCCCATCAAGCCCATCAGCTAATCGATTTAGGATAATACATACCAGCCCTATGTAGAATGACTTGTAAATGATTGCTATCATTGCTGCCAGCCCCATAGTTAACCCCAGCAAAGTCATTAAATTAGCACTGATCCCAATGCGTACGAGGTGTCGACTCAATTCAGTGAGCGGGACATCGATGATCGGTCTTACAATCGAATCAAGCATACTATTATCCTAAATAAATGCACCAATAACATAATAAAGTGATTTGACCTACAATAAAATGTTTTCTATAAAAGTTGACCCAATATATTAGCAAATATTGGCGCATTATAATCAAAGAAACACCTGCCCAATTAAATAAATTTCGATATTGAACCCCGCGGGGCGTTTTATAAAAAACCATTAATAATCATTGCAATAAATCGAATTAGTTAGCAAAAAAAGGCAATGATAACATGTTTTTAAAAAAAACATTCATAATTCCTTTTGTTTTGTAAACTTATATGGTACAACAAGCATGAGTTATTGATTCTCTTAACTAAATGTTAATCAGTTTACACTGATAGATCGCCCGAAAAGTTGATCACTTCGTTTGAATAAGAGAGCTTGCATGCAAGTCGATGTCGATTCTCTTAACAAACAAACTAGAGGTAATTATTATGCAAACTGGCACAGTTAAATGGTTCAACACAACAAAGGGTTATGGATTTATCGCTCCTGATAGTGGAGATAAAGATGTATTTGTACATATCAGTGCATTACAAAATTCTGGAATTGATCAACTCAATGATGGACAAAAAGTATCATTTGAAGTCTTTACAAAAGATAGCAAGACTTCCGCTGTAAATATCCAGCTAGCAGAATAATAATAATTTAAAATCAAACGCGATTTATCTCGCGTGGAGATCTTTATGCAAACATTCTACGATATGGGGCTGCCCGCTCCATTATCTCGTACGCTCTCAGAAATGAAGTTTACCCATCCTACACCAATACAAGCAGAAGCCATTCCGATCGCCCTACAAGGTCAAGATATCCTTGGATCTGCCCAAACTGGAACAGGGAAAACCGCTGCTTTTGGGATACCCTTGGTAGCAAAAATCATGGACTGCCCTAATAGCAAAGCTCTGGTTATGACACCTACACGAGAACTTGCTGCGCAAGTAATGACCCAGATTAAGGCAATGCTCGGGAAGCAGTCAAAAATTCAAACTGCTCTGCTTATTGGTGGTGAGCCAATGCCTAAACAGCTTCATCAGCTCAAACGCAATCCTCAAATTATTGTCGGCACTCCTGGACGAATTACCGATCACACTAAAAGAGGTAAATTAAGCCTCGCGGAGACCAACTTTCTTGTTCTGGATGAGACAGATCGAATGCTTGATATGGGCTTCACTGAGCAAATCGACGAAATCATTGGATTTATGACCAGCGAACGTCAAACACTGTTGTTCTCAGCCACGCTACCTAAAAATATTGTCAACGCTGCTAAGTCTTATCTAAAAGATCCAGCACGTGTCGCTGTTAGCCAGGACACACTTGCCGCACCAAATATCAAACAAGACACGCTTCACACCAAGCATGAGAAGAAATATGGCTGTCTTACTGATGAAATTAAAAAGCGACAAGGTACAATCATTGTTTTTGTTAAAACCAAGGCAGGTACTTGTGATCTTGCAAGAAAATTATCAGATGATGGCTTCAGTGCGGATGCAATTCATGGTGACCTGAGACAACATATCCGTGATCGAGTTATTTCTCGTTTCAGAAAAAGGAAATATCGCGTTCTTGTTGCAACAGATGTCGCATCACGAGGACTTGATATTCCTCATATTGAGCATGTTATTAACTTTGATCTGCCACAATGCCCTGAGGATTACATTCACCGTATTGGAAGAACTGCCCGCGCTGGCGCAGAAGGCTGTGCACTGAACCTTATCACACCAAAAGATAAGAAGATGTGGGAAGCCATTGAGCATATGCTTGATCCAGAATCTCATCCGAAAAAGAAGGATAAATCTTTTAAGAAGCGACCTTCTAAAAGGCGACCAAAGCACATTCATAGCAATAAATCTGCTGAACCACGCAAAGGAACAAAAAAGAAAGGTAGAAAGAAACCAGAAGTATTTGCTGCCTAATTACCGGCTTAGTAATTCTTGGTTACTCCAGACATTAAACTGGCATATTTCTTCAAACCCAGATCGCTTGTATATCCCAAGCCCATCTTCTGATGCTTGTAGTACGGCATATCTGAGCCCTTGATCTTGCACATATTTAAGTATGTTATTAAACATCGCAGATCCATAACCTTTCTTACGCGCTTCTGGGTGAGTAGATATATCGTAGATCCCAGCTACATCAGTAAGGAATGCTGCACCAGTTGTCACTGCTTGCCCATCCATGTAACCAACAAATAATCTCAGCTGATTCATTTCCTCTCTTGGTATGGATGCTATCATTTGATAAAACTGTTGTACTGAATGATCGATGGGATCAAAAATAGATGATAGAACCTTACCAAAATCATTAAACTCACCGGTATCCTGGCATATTTTAATTTCAAACCCAGCAGGTGTATCAGTATTTATCTCAAGAGAGTCAAGCGCGCAGAACATCCCAATATCAAGCTCATCATGGATTAAACCACAGTCCGATAAAATGCTATCAGCCAATTGATTATGAGATGAGGGACCAATCCACCAAGCCATCGGGAAACGCTTGGCCTGATAATAATCAATCACTCGTAATGCCAGCTCCTTTGTAATTTCCCCTCCAAATGCCGCGTTGAAAGTATCCGATGGCATTCCAGAGTCCACAACCAGAGTGTGCTCAAAAGTTTTTGTATCCATTGTACTTAGCTTACCGGGAACATATGCAAGTTTCTCTCGCATATTATCCTCACTTAAACGAATCAATGCTGCTTTGTCTAAATTCTCAAGTGACATAAAATTAACTCCTGCCGAAAAATAATCTTGCATTACTAATCAACTGATCGAATTCTTCCTCATTTGGCGTCTGACTATCAGCATCCTCAATAAAAGTCCCACCAATAACACCTGATGATTTTGGCATATAATAAACTGACTTCTTCCGTTTTTGACCCAAATTATTCTCATCCTCTCCGAGATAAATTAAGATCATATAATCAAGTGGAGTCTGTTGTTTGAGCATACACAAATGCCCTTGTACAGACCTCATGTTTTTATCATTATTCAGCTCTTGTGCCCCCATGCCTGCGCAGTTGAATATAAAAGTTGAGTCAACTTCACCAAATGATTGCAACTGTTTTTTTGTAAACTTGATATTTTTTTCCTCAAGAATTAAGTGCAGTGAGTACATAACCTCATACGTATCGATAAAGATCCCATCAAGAAACTCTACCATTTTGTATTGCGCCCCATTACCAAAATCAACAATCACATCACGTGATGGCTTCATCAATTTAGCATCCACTAATGATTCAAGGGCAGCTTCTTGTTTATTTTGGAAATAAACCGGGACAACCTTCACCCCCGTTTTAGGTAATTTATTAAAATCATCATTGCGTTTATCAACAATTTGTTGATAAAACCGGTAGGAATTGACGCACATTTTTTCAACCAACTCCTGGCCCTTTGGATCATTATTCATAGAAACAGGTGCCAGCAATCCACCAGCATTATGGGAGGCAAGATGTTCAAAATCAGCCGCAATGATTTCAATGTTGTAATACCCTTCTTTTAATAAATAATATGCAGTCATCAAGCCAATCACCCCTGCCCCAATCACAGAAATTTTACTGTCATGCTTAAAATTAATCTTTTTTTCAGCCTGCATTTGCTTAATAACATAGTCGGCACAGCCAGGCCCAATCGTCCAACCACTGCCGCCATGCCCATAGTTATGAGCAATAACTTGGTCACCGATGAACTCAATAGACATGTTCGGACTCCCGTCTCGCATCGGACGATAACAGTCTATCTGCTGCCCAAGATAGTTATCATCAAGCTTTGGTGGCGTTAGGTTAACAACAGGTAATGAGCCAGTATCAAGCTGCTCAGAGGGCAAATAAGCACTCTCATCCTCAGTTGTGGGCATAAGAGCCAAATTGCCCGTTTGTGTACGAAAAAGCCCAGAGAATGGAAGATATGAATCATAATTATCATTACTCAACATCGGTTGCACCTGGGTATTAACCCGCCTAGATGTTGCAACAGGGGAAGCAGCCGGCAGTCTATTAAATACTGATTGATACCAATTTGTTGCTCGGTTTATCCAGCTTTTCATAAAAAATCCATTATTAAAATTTCAAACTCGGCAGATAATAGCAAAAGAGGCCTGTCATTTCAATTGATATTGACCTAATCACAATTAAGCAGATTACAATGATCATCGTATTTAATATTTCTAAAACCTTGCTATCGACTTTACTATCCATCTGGTTTTCATTTAAGATGGATTGTAAAAATGAGGCCCATATTATGTCGCGAGTTAAAAATAAAATTGCATTTATCACAGGTGGGAGTAGAGGCATTGGTGAAGCCACAGCTCGTTTGTTTGCCCATGAAGGCGCTACTGTAATTATCGCTGATATACTCATCGAGCAAGGCCAAAAAGTTGCAAGTGAAATCAACGGGGAATTTATTCATCTTGATGTATCAAACGAATCTCAGTGGCAAAAAGTAGCCAAAAACATCGAGGAAAAATATGGCCACATTGACATCTTAGTCAACAATGCAGGTATTACTGGCTTAAACGAAAATATTGGCCCTGGTGACCCAGAGAACACAAGTCTTGAAGCTTGGCATCATGTCCACCACGTCAATCTTGACGGCGTATTTTTAGGTTGTAAATTCGCCCTTAAGCTGATGAAAGACCGCGGTGGTTCGATTATAAATTTATCTTCAAGGTCAGGGATTGTTGGTATACCGGGTGCTTGTGCTTATGCCTCAAGTAAGGCTGCAGTGCGTAATCACACAAAAACTGTTGCATTATATGCCGCTGAAAAAGGCTATAAAATCCGATGTAACTCCCTCCATCCAGGAGCAATTCTTACACCGATGTGGGACCCGATGCTCGGAGACAATCAAGAAATGCGTCAGAAAGCAATTGCTGGAGTTGCTGCTGGTGTCCCCCTAGGCGTGATGGGAGATGCCAGTGATGTGGCGAATGCTGCTTTATATCTTGGTTCTGATGAGTCTAAATATATCACAGGGATTGAACTGACAATTGACGGTGGTATTCTTGCAGGCAGTAGTGCAGCGCCTGCTAAACAAGAATAGCACCCCCTATCCTGTTACAATATTGACAAGTCGCTTGGGAACAACGATAAATCTTCTTACTTGTTTATCAGCAATATGTTGTTTGACCTTATCGAGCCCAAATATATGTTCTTTTAGCGCTTGCTCAGTGATATCAGCTGGCACATTAACAGAGCTTCTTAGTTTACCATTGACCTGGACAGCTAATTCCATGGATGTCTTCACAAGTGCATTCTGGTCAACCGTGGGCCAATCTGTATGCAATAACCCCTCTTTATTTCCCATAGCTTGCCATAACTCATGAGTAATATGTGGCACAATTGGTGCCAGCATAATGATAACATTGCGCAAGGTTTCAGTTGCAATGATTTTATCTTGCTCGGTAATAACATCAAACTTCACAAACTCATTGATCAATTCCATAACTGAGGAAATAATCGTATTAAACGTGTAACGCTGATCATAGTTATTCGTTACCTTTGCAATGGTTTCATGCAACTTAAGCCGAAGACTTCTTTGAGCACTGGTCAAATCCCCGGACACCACACCAACGGCAATATTGCCATTATCAATCTGCTGGTGTGTAACTTTCCACAGCTTTATTAGGAATTTATGAGCTGCTTCTACGCCTGCATCAGACCACTCAAGATCTTGCTCAGGTGGCGCAGCAAACATCATAAATAATCTGATCGCATCTGCACCATACTTCTCAATATAGGGCTGCGGGTCGACGACGTTGCCCTTGGACTTTGACATTTTGGCACCGTCCTTTAATACCATCCCCTGTGTAAACAGCTTTTGACATGGCTCATCTTGATTAACCATCCCAATATCTCTTAACCCTTTATATATAAATCTCATATAAAGTAAGTGCATAATAGCGTGCTCAATCCCCCCGATATATAAATCAATGGGGGTCCAATAATTGGCTCTCTCATCGAGCATTTTCTGAGATTGGTCCGGACACGTATAGCGCAAATAATACCAGGATGATTCCACAAATGTATCAAAGGTATCAGTCTCTCGCGTCGCATCTGCGTTACATTTTGGACATTTAACATGATAAAAGTCCTCAAGTGACTTGAGCACATCAGATCGACCGTCAAACTCAAAATCAGTGGGCAGCGTTACAGGGAGGTCCTCTTCGGGGACAGGAACAGCACCGCAGTGCGGGCAGTATATCATTGGAATAGGTGTTCCCCAATATCGTTGCCTTGATACACCCCAGTCACGCAAGCGAAAGTGAACTTCTTTTTTCCCCAAGCTACGATCCGATAGATAGTCAAGAATCTTCTTAAAACTGCTATCAAAATCAAGACCTGTAAATTGCCCAGAGTTAATTAACTTTCCTTTATGCACAAAGGCAGCTTTTGAAATATCACACTCCTCACCATTGGTTGGCTCAATCACCTGCTTCACTGGCAGTTGCATTTTAGAAGCGAATTCCCAATCGCGTTGGTCATGGGCAGGTACAGACATCACCGCACCAGAGCCGTAATCCATTAGAACAAAATTTGCAATACAAATAGGAAGATGCTCCTGCGTCACTGGGTGCGTCGCCATTACATCGGTGACTAGCCCTCTTTTTTCTTGTGTTGCCAAGTTCGCCTCTGAGACTTTCCCAACAAGCTGACAACTTGTAATAAACTCTTTCACTGATTCGTTGGTATCAGCTAACTTCTGCGCAATGGGATGCTCAGGTGCGATAGCTAGATAAGTCACCCCCATTAGGGTATCAGGGCGTGTTGTGTAGACATTAAGATCCATATTATATTCAGCGACTTGGAAAACAATATTCAGACCTTCAGATCGCCCTATCCAATTTTTTTGCATGGTTTTAACCTGATCTGGCCAACCAGTCAGCTGATCAAGATCTTTCAGTAATTCATCTGCATAATCTGAGATCTTAAGAAACCACTGAGAGATTTCTTTTTGCTCGACAAGTGCCCCAGATCGCCAACCCCGGCCATTAATAACCTGCTCATTTGCCAGCACCGTATTATCTACAGGGTCCCAATTGACCATGGAGTTTTTCTTATAAGCCAACCCCTTTTCGTAAAATTTCAAAAATAGCCACTGCTCCCATTTATAATAACTTGGGTCACATGTCGCCAGTTCTCGACTCCAATCATAACCGTAGCCCAAAGACTGTAATTGTGATCTCATATTCTCAATATTCTTATAGGTCCATTTTGCAGGATGAATTTTATTTTTTATGGCTGCATTTTCAGCAGGTAATCCAAATGCGTCCCACCCCATTGGCTGAAGAACATTTTTTCCTCTGAGCATCTGATAACGCGCGATTGCATCACCAATTGAATAATTTCTCACGTGCCCCATGTGAATATTTCCACTGGGATATGGAAACATACATAATGTGTAAAATTTTTCTTTATCACTGGACTCACTTGCCTCGAATAGCTTACTATCTGACCAGAATTGTTGTGCCGTATTTTCTACCTTTTTAAAGTCGTAAGTCGTGTATTTTTCCATCACTGATCCACCAATTTAAGACTGTGAATAACATCACCCTTTTGATGATCTATTACACATTAAAATGTATTCATATCGTTATTTATCCCTGGTAATAAGGGAGTCTTTGAAACTTATCATATGTCTTTGTTGCTGTAAACAGCAATAAGCCTATGAAAACATGATATCTCCTTGTGTGTACGACAGTGGCATATCCTAGTAAATCATCGCCTTAAAACGCAATGATTTACTTATTGCTGAAATTTCCTGACATATTCCAAATACGTTGGTTGTCCCTGCACTGACTTGATTAATTGCCATGCTTTTAAACAGTCTTCTCGCTTTCCTTTTGGGTTGTGCTTAAAAAAGTCTCTTTGGAACTGGTTATATTCAAATTGTTTATCTATCGTTATTTTTTTATGTTTAAGACTATCTTTGTAGCCTTGCACCAAATCTCCATAAGAAAGACTCCCGTCATTCTCTTTTCGCGCAAAGGATCGCAAATAATCATTAAACTTAAACTGTTCACCAATATGCGAAACAAAAAAAGCTCGCGTTTGAGCATCATTTCTATAATTTATTACTGGTGTTGAAGCAGTGATGCCATTATCACTATCTCTAAATGCATGGCCCACTTTTGGTTGGCAATCCAGAATCTGACCACAAGAAAGAAAATGCTCAATTCGAGCTATTAGCTCTATTTTACTTCCCTGCGTTGGTATTTTTAAATGTTTACAAAATAAAATCAGCTCTTTTTTTAGCCAATAGAAACTTTTAAAATCATCTACTTTGATCGTTGTATTCAGCTTGGGTCTATTTTTCACATCAACCTCATAAGTAAAAATAGCCTAATTGGCGAGGACTCGATATACGCGTTTTCTTCATAGCTGATATGATACCAATAAGTGCTACCCGAGGGAAATGTCCAAATAAATATTTATAATGAAAATTTTTTCATGCCCTGAGTCACCTGACCACATTCCCATGAAATCTCAAGTGGCGGCAACATATCTATATTCTCGCAAGTATAGTAATGATCCGTTGCATTCTCTTTTGTATCACTTGCGATGGTACATCTTAAAAGAAAATTAAGGCGTTTAGCGAGAGAATTCGCTGCTACATTATTCTCTCTTGTTCTTAAAACAGTCACACTGGCGTCAAGTTGCTCAAATGCATATCTTGAAAGTGCATTTATTGCCTCCTGACTATAACCTTTCCCATGACAATTAATACTACGCCAAGAGCCAATTTCATATATTTTTTTTGCTGGATTACTTCTGTGATTAAAGCTGACTTGGCCAATTATTTCATCATTCTCTTTACTTAGCATTAACAAAGGGAAATAACTAAACTGTTGGGCGTGCCTATCTGAAACTGCTTTATGAACAAATTCTTTAATCTTTTCTAATTCCAGCGTCTGAGCCCAGGGGTACCATGGCTTTAAAATTTCTTGAGATTTTTTAATTGTATCAAACAATGCCATATCATCATTCAAAAGCAATGGCCTGAGCTTTAGACGCGGCGTTTCAATTTTTTGAAGGGAAAATAAATTTTTCATAAATCAACATACTTTAATCACAAGATATATTTAGGTAGTCAAAAATATTATAGAAAATGTCCATGAAAATATCTGAATAATTACAGAATTTATTGTTTTTTTTAGATAAATACTTAGACTCAGTGATTTTAGGATTGGACTGATGCTTTTCAACAATTAAGTAGCCATATTAAACCGAGTGATATTATCTTATTTAATGAAATCTCATGGATGGGCTCCCAGAACTTTTTACACATGGATGCACATTTTAACTGATGGGAAGCAGCTATATTATAGTGATTTTGGTTTAGCTTTATCTGATAAATTTACGTTATCTAATATTGAAAATCACTTTGCAAAAGATAATACTGATTATTATTACGCAAGTGGCTCATCTAATTTAATGCACACTGTATTGACCAGTTACTTAGGAAAAGACGATTGGAGTGCTAATTTGGCAAAATTTACCAACGATGAGCTTGGCACAAAAATACCAACAAAAGTGAAAGAATTACTATCTAAACATCATGGCATTGCTGTGAAAATGGATGAATTCTACAAAGAAATACATAGAGATAAATCAGCTCCTTTGCCATCAGGTAATTTGAAGGCATTGTTGCCCCAAAATATGCGAGGTAATCATGAGTAAAATTATAGAAACTGACAGATTAATACTTAGAACTTGGAATGATCATGACTTGCAGCCGATGCTTGCTATTAACCAGGATCCAAAAGTTATGGAATATTTCCCTAGTCTTCAAGATTTGGATATGACTAAAAACTTTATCGATAAAGTAAATACTCACTTTGAAAATCATGGTTATTCGCCATATGCCGCGATAAGAAAAGATACAAATGAATTTATTGGTTTTATCGGGCTACTAATAGCAGATTTTGAATCGCATTTTACACCTGCTACAGAAATTGGTTGGCGTTTATCATCCAACCACTGGGGACAAGGCTTTGCCACTGAAGGTGCTAAGGCTGTTTTAGATTATGCATTTAGAGAATTAAAGATACCAGAGATCGTATCATTCACCGCTGCTGGAAATGCTAAATCAATTAGAGTAATGCATAAAATTGGCCTGCAACATAATGAAGCTGATGATTTTGATCACCCAAAGCTAGATGATACTAGCCCATTAAAACGACATGTGTTGTATCGGCTAAGCTGTGAAAAATATACCCAGAACGACCATGACTGAAAAAAACATTAAAATCAGTGCTTAGCAGATGCGTGCCTTCGGGACCGACGTTTGCATGTAACGGAGAAACGGAGAACAAAAAGGGAGATTTTGGGGTATTTTTGGTGATTTTGCGATTCTCTAGGTACGCATGTGTTGTTTAGCTAAAACTCGCTAAAGTCCATGAATACTGGGGTTTAGAGGCCCATTCGCAAACTCAGAAAATGCAGTAAACACTTCCGAGAATGAAAGACTGGCGGAGAGGAAGGGATTCGAACCCTCGGTACGGTTGTGCCGTACACACACTTTCCAGGCGTGCACCTTCGACCGCTCGGTCACCTCTCCGAGTGCAAATTACCACAAATCGCTGTAAAACCCAAGCATATTTATCATGATTTAATTGTTCATGGTGTGAGATGCGAACTGATCCCATCGGTTAGAAAACATAAGGACCAGTTACGTGTCGTATAATGTTCTATCATTCGGTTCTTATCGTCATCTCTAAGATGAGCAAACAGTTTTCGAGCAAAGAAGCCATCTGGGTCTTCAAGGCCAAGGTCAATGAGCGCAGAGAATATTTCAATAGTTCGTGCTGATCCCAGTAGGTCATTAGTAAGGAAGCGATCACGGAGATTAGGATTATATTCTTTAATGATATTATCAGTATACTGTAAGATGGGAACATTTCCTGATTTCACAATAATCGAGTATATATTTTCAATTTTACCATTTGACTTTTTCGACAACCATCTATTCATAAAGATAGGCTGTCCAAGGTGTTCTTGAATCAATTCTGCCGCCTTACTAAAATCACCCTCTTGGATATATGTCCAAATTGGTGAGATTCGATGTTTATTGAGTTTTGATATTGTTCCATCATCAACTGAAATAACTTGTGACTCTGGTGTAGGTGTACACGTCATTTTCATTTTTCTTCTTGCATTTGCCCATCTAGAATGCATCACAAAAGCCGTCATGACTGGTGAGATACTGGGCATATATTTTCCAGGCTGTTTGTGATTAAACTGATACAAATCTGCTGGGTCACCCATTAATGAATGAAATATAACAGCGCCCCTCGTTCTAGCGATATTTCTTTCGACATCACTGGCCTCATCATATGAAGGATACTCATATCCCATAGAGTCTTTGGGATTATGAAAATGAGGGAAAGGCCGCCTATGACTTAATCGTGTCGCAGTGTATAGACATGTTGTCTCAGGAGTAAGAATATCTGAATGCTCTTTGACTTTTGGTAACACAAAGTTATTTTTTAATAATGATTTTTCAAATTTTCTAAGGACAGTTTTTTTACCCCGATCTCCCTGAAGCTTATAAAATTCTAACTCACAATTTTTACATACACTGTATGTGGAATGTATATCGAACACGATCGCATAACAGTTAACTTGTCCCGCATAGTTAATCTTTTTTACTAGCTGCTCAGTAATCTGAGAAATAGCATTGTGTGTGTTGAGATAGTCAATAAATACCCTCTCTGCGTGCGCATATCCAATATTGCGATGATGAACCATTTGACCCGGCACATTTACTGGGATAATCACAGGCTTCATTTTTACTTTCGCACCCTCATTTGCAGTCTTTGCAATCACAAAGGTAATTGCAGCATTGACATAACAATTACTGGTATTATCAGGATCCATATTATTAAATGATCTTGCTCTTGCTGCAGAGAGGTAATTGGCCATTGCTAAGCGTTGGTGCAATGTTAGAGCTCGAGAATCTCCTTTATCAAGCTCTGGCCATCGATTTGGGATATCACATCTACCATCCTCACACTCTAAAAAGATATCCAAATTATCTGTTAACCGTCTGCCTGGATAAACCGCGCCTGAAAAATTATAACGATAATAACCCTGCATCTTACTGATTAGATCCTCTTTTAAAACAGCAATATTTTTAGATGGACGCTGGTAAGGGGGATACGTACTATTTGACACGCTCTTTTTGAAGTTTAATACCTCATTTTTATCATATGCATAATCATATGCCATGAGACCTAATTTGTTCTCGATATCCTTTCTTACATCGAGTTTTGAGATCCGTTGTACAATGTCCCACTGGAATGTTCTAACTGCTTTATGAAGATATGAATCACCGTTATCGTCGGTATAATTTGGATTGATTCCACTGAGCTGATTTTTATCATCAAGGAACTTTTTTACCGAGATAATATCCCCATCATCAAACAAAGTGTGGAGCTTTTTTGAGGACTCAACCCAAGATTTATTTCGATAGTACTTCTGACGCCACGGTGGTATTGTCATTGATTCCTCCTGAATTTAAATGGGCTAATTGAACTAAAAATCGCGACATATTAGCATCAAATATACCCGTTAAACAATTAAAATCTCCATATAAATCTTATTATTACATCAACGTCAACTTCTAAAACCGCTATCTAAAGGATATGCTATAATATAAAAAACATAAAAAATTAACATGAAGTATGATTATTTAACACAATTTATAGAGTGTAACTTGCCAGAAAATCGTGCCAATCATTTAGACCTAATTTTCCCGAAACCTCGATTTAAAAATCTTGCTTTACAAGGTGGTGGCGTCAAGGGAATTGCTTATTCAGGCGCAGTTGCTGCAATGGAGAATTCCTACTATTCAGATGGAACGTGTGTGCTTGATTATATAGAAACAGTGGCAGGAACCTCGGCTGGATCAATCACAGCAATGATGTTGGCAATTGGCTACAGCTCCAAAGAAATAGCCTACCTCATTGATTCAGATCGTCTTCAGTCCCTTAATGATTCGGTTAATACTCTGAGTATGATTATTGGCTATCTGTCAAAGAATGATCGCATCGGTATGCATCACGGAAAGAAACTAGAGAAATTTATCAAAGATTTACTCATGGAAAAAGTGGGCGATAAAAATATTACTTTTCGGGAGCTTCACGCTTTAAAAGCCAAAGGTATTGACGTGAAGGATCTAATTATTACAGGAACCAACATTACAACGAATGAAATTGAATATTATAGTTATGTCACTCACCCTGACATGAAAATCTCTGATGCAGTAAGGATATCTGCAGGCTTTCCGATTCACTTTAAAGCCAAGGTGCTTGGTGATCAACAACAACGTGTTGATGGTGGATTGAAAAATAATTTCCCAATCAATGCATTTGAAGATCCTCTTATTCAAGAGAAAATGTCAGTAAGAGACGCTAACATCCCCTATCATGGTCAAAATATGCAGACCATGGGAATCACTCTAGGAGATGGTGAAGAAGGCCTAACAAAACACCCTAAAACAAATCAAATGAAAAGTGTATTATCTGCATTAATTGACAATACCGCTATTAATCTTCAAAACCCGATATATCGAATGAATACAGCAACAATACAGTGTAACGTTGATGGAAAGAATATTTATGCAATGGATATGAATATCCCAGAAAGTACTCAAAAAGAGCTAGTAAAAAAAGGTTACGGGTCAACTTCTCGGTTTCTTGACTGCATACCATCATCACAGAAGACATTATCTTTTGAAACGGTGCATGATAAATATCGATATCTAATGAAACCACTGATCGATGGAGGCGACACAGACATTCCAATGAACCGAAAAAATATAAAAATCCTGGTTCGATATTTACACGCAAAGATGCAGCAAGCTGATCCAAGATTTTATGAGGACTACCTGACTGAAATACAATCTCTATCTGAAATAATTAGGGACAATCTAAATATAAGATTCCCTAATGAACCTGATATTGAGGATATTCTCAGCGCAAATAATATTGATTCGCTGCTACAAATAGAGTCTGAATACGTATCGTCAAGACCGATCAAAAAAGAAATGATCAAAAATCCGATTCAGGCAAATATAAACCAGCTCCTTAACGAAATTGATATCATTAGAGAATATCTTGATCCCCAACAAAACTTGTCAGAAGAATATAAAACTCAAATGCGATCGATGAATTTAATGATTGATGAACTATACCGATTACTATCACTACAGTCGCAAGTTAATCTACATCACAATTCAAATCAAATCATGGAAGATGTCGAAATTGTTCTTAAACGACTTGATGCTATGTATGTCAACTTATTAAAAGATAGTCAAATCGCTATTCCAGAAGCCATAATTCCATCATATCTATATGATAAGCTTGGTTTTTATAAATCAATGGCAATTAGTATTTCCCTATCACCCTTATATATCGGGATACTTACCCTTGAACTATTAATTTTGACTGTAGAGAGTTTGATCAATTTATGTATTTACCTTTACAAGGTATCCATGATAAAACTGTCGCAAATGGGAATTCACTTATCTAAGCGCATTAGCGGAATTGTAGAGCTAAAAAACTCTTTATCAAAACTGAGGAAAACCATTAAAAATTCATATGTGACACTATCTTCTCACTGCCGATCTAAATTAATTAGAGAAAATGTGGATCTAGCAAGAGCATATGATTTAATTGGCAAAGAATATCTTAACACTGATGAACACCTCCTATTCAGCAGATGTAATATCCAGCATCCATTAGAGAAAGACGAGATCACGGTAAAAAATGATATCTTAAGGCGCATAAGAAATAATAGAATTGCCATAAAAAATCAATATTTATCATCAACTGAACACGAAAAACAAACTGATCTATATGCTGCAATGATCGAGAAAGATACACAAGAGTTAATTGATATTGCAAATAAATTTGATTTTAAAAGACCTAGCCCTATGCATATAAGAAAGTCCATGCTTGATGAGAAGGATGTTAACCAGATAGTTATTGATAAATTAATTGCACTGACAGAAAAGGTTAATGCTTATAAAAATAAACCCGATAAACTGATCAGTATCTGGGATAACAACCTTGATGTATTTGGGAATGATAAAAATGTTAGGCGGCTTTCAGATAATGGTCTGCATCAACTGATGTTTGATACTTTAGTTAACCAAATTGAAGATCTGCTTACAAAGGGAGCAAGACCCAAACAATAGAATACATACCTACATTGGACTAATTTTCTTTCCAGGAGAATCATAAATTTCAGCTCTTATATCCCTTCCTGGATAAAGACTGATAAGATCTTTTTCCTGAGCTGGTGTTAGTATTGGGTTTAAATTTCTTATAAGAGATACTGATTGGGCCCAAATGCCTGAACCGAGTCCACCTACAACCTCTGCAATTTCAACCTTATTGGTTACACCTGGGCCAACCACATCCACCTTGATTCCATTTGTATTAACTTTCATCTCTCTAGCAACCTCTCTTAGCGTTTCAGTTATAACCATTTTTTGGTAGTGCACATTAGGCTGATTTGAAACAAAGAGTATGTTGTATTTTAAACTAGGTGCATGCGCAATCAAAAACTCTATTAGAGCGGTAATGGTTGTGCAGGTATTAGGACGCTGCAACTCACCCCTTGGCACATCGATTATAGAATATCGCCGGGTGAGTTTAGGAGAGTTTTTTCTCTTAAAAATATCAAGAATAATGTCTACTTCTGTTAGTTCAGATAACTCCTTACCTGTTTTCTGAGCAAGTTGTTCAAGACTCTCCATTGATCCATCTGGAGCTGCCGTATCTGTGGGTAAAGATACATAACGCTCACCAGCTAATAAAATTACTGGACTTGGATTTATTGATCCACTTTCAACTAACTTATCCAAATAATCTATTCGGCTTTGCATTGCCGTTTTTCTAGCACCTAATACAACTAATATATTATAATCTCTCAAAGCAGGTGTGACCGACGAAAAATATCCAAGTGTTTTCAACTTTTCAGAAACATCTGATGTCATCCATGTTTTCTTTTTGACATCCCACCGCTCTTGATTACCTTTTCTAATCACAAAGTTTTCCTGGGAAATTCTCACCAGCTCAATAATCTTAGAGACTAATTCTTCTTTATTACATCTCTCAAGAAGAAACTTATCAACCCGTGATAAGTCAACTGCACCAGATTGAATTAATAGACTTTTAAATGCCTGCTTCTTATCAGAGTTATCAAAACCATAATGTGTTAACTGATCATGTAAAGTATACGATAGTTTGGGTATGGCATAAAAAAACAAGGCTCCGGTAAATATCGCAACACTTGTACTTGCTAGTAACACTTTTTCTCTTTTATTCATATGCATCACCCAGGGTATATATTAATATTATACGAAAATACATATAAAGTAAAAAGAGCCTACAAACTGAGCCGTTCAGACAAGAAACTCAGTTTGATATCTACAAGTTTAGGCCTTAAGAGAAGAAGGACCTGCATCTTTCTTATCAGAGACATGGTCATCACATGTACCATATGTAGTGGCAGCCCCTACTGGTGAACTAAAAAATCCATTCGTTGATGCAGTTGCTTGAGATATTTGACCCATCTCATCATTAGTTAGGTCCTCTCCAGTTGCTGTAGCTATAACGCTATCATGAATGGTGATAGAGGGAAGACTTTTGCAGCTGATAAAAGCCTGTTTTTTAATACTAATCACCTCCTGGGGAGTAATTGCTTGATCTTCCTTATCCTTAGTTCCATCAGTGGCTATTACGCCTCCTCCAGTTTCTGGAGCTGATTGATCTATCTGACCTTTCTCATCATTAGTTTCGTCTTTATTCATATGCACCACCAAAAGTATAAATTAATATCATACAAAAATATTCACAAAGAAAGAAGAGCCTACAAACTGAGCCTTTTAGGAAGACTCAGTTTGATATCTGCAAGATTAAAGCGTAGGAGAATTGTCGTCTTCTTTACGAGGTTCACTGGAATCAGAATTGTCATCACATGTACCATATGTAGTGGTAGCCTCTGCTAGTGGACTAAAAAGTCCATAAGTTGATGCAGATGCTTGCTCTTTCTTATCATTAGTTCCATCAGTGGCTATTTCGCCTCCTCCAGTTGCTGGAGCTGATTGATCTATCTGACCTTTCTCATCATTAGTTTCATCATTAGCTGCTGCGCCTTCCACAGGATTTGGGTTACCATTATTCTTTAGTTCGCCTTCCGCAGTGGCTCCAGATGCTTGCTCTTTCTTATC